>C688J18823_10000962_pt1 | contig 17466 bp, 17 predicted proteins | sample HopSoiMetagenom1_FD_18823 | JGI IMG/M metagenome (IMG submission 18823) | reverse complement strand
CAGCGTGATGTGGTTACCACCGCCGGTGCCGCCATGCGTGCCGTCGACGTCGAACGACTCGGTGGACAGCCGGGTCAGCCGCGCCTGCTCGTAGAGGGTTTCCAGCTGCTGCTTCTGCTCCGCGAAGCTGGCCGTGGGGGCGACGTTGACCTCGATGACGCCGGGGTCGGGCGTGATCGACATCGAGGTCAGCCGCGGGTCCGGCGGTGGCCCGTAGCCCTCGATGACCAGCGGACAATCGGCCTTGGCGGCGGCGGCCTCAATCCGGGTGACCAGGTCGAGGAAGTGTTCCAGCTCTTCGGTCGGCGGCATATAGATGTAGAGCAGCCCCTGGCGGATCTCGGCGACCATCGCGGTGGTGGGCACCGATTCGTCCTCATCGACCACGGCATCGTCGGGCTGGGGATCGACGGCCAGGTCGCCATGTCTGACCAGCGGATCGGCCTCATACGAGGGCCGCGGCGGGTGCCAGCTGATGGATTTCAGCGGCAGCCGCAGCCCGGCCGGCGAATCGCCTTCCAACAGCACGATGCGCCCGCGGCGCAGCTGCCAGTCGGCGCTGGCCCACCCTGAGTCGTCGTCGCGGCGGTGCAGCGGCAGCACATAGGCGGCCGGCTCGGTGACGGACTCCTCGAGGCGGGACAGCAGCGCGGCGCGGGCATCGGCCGCATCGGCCTCCAAATCGTCTGCCGCCGCGACAGGTTCGCCTTCGGGTTGCCGAACCGCGCCGGCGAGCCGGCCCAGCGCGTCTTCGTAGGCCGGCCGCACCTGCGAGGCCGGCAGGCCGAGGCCGTCGGCGATCGCACCCAGCACCTGCTGGCCGACGTCCGGCGCGATCATCGGGTGTTCGACTCCGGACTGCCACGGGTCCGCCAGCAGCGCCTCATCGGTCCACAGCGGCTGGGCATCGGTACGCCAGTGCAGCCCAATCTGCCAGCGCGGCAAGGGTTCTCCGGGATACCACTTGCCATCACTGCGCTGCACCAGTCCATGCGGCGCCCACAGCTTCTTCAGCCGCGCCGCCAGCGCGGAGGCCCGCTCACGTTTGTGCGGGCCGTCGGCGTCGGTGGTCCACTCGGGGTCCACCTGGTTGTCGATCGAGACGAACGTCGGCTCACCGCCTACGGTCAGTCGCACGTCGCCGGCGGCGAGCCGCTGGTCGACGCGGGCACCGAGCGCGCAGATCGCGCCCCATGCCGCCTCGGTGTAGGGCAACGTGACGCGGGGATCCTCGTGCACGCGGGTGATGACGTTGGAGAAGTCCAACGTGGTCTCGCACGGCTCGGTCGCGCCCGTGATCGGCGCCGCCGACTCGGGATGGGGCGTCGCCGACAGCGGGATGTGACCTTCTCCGGCGAACAGTCCCGACGTTGGGTCGAGCCCGATCCAGCCCGCGCCGGGGATGTACACCTCGGCCCAGGCGTGTAGGTCGGTGAAGTCGGCGGCGGGTCCCGACGGCCCGTCGAGCGCCTCCACATCGGACGTCAACTGCACCAGATAGCCGGACACGAACCGGGAGGCCAAGCCCAGCTGCCGCAGGATCGACACCAGCAGCCACGCCGAGTCGCGACATGAGCCGATCCCCGTGCGCAGCGTGAAATCCGGTGTCTGCACACCGGGTTCCATTCGCAGGCTGTAACCGACGTCTGCGTTCACCGCACGGTTGAGCGCGACCAGGAAATCGATGGTGCGGGTGCCGGGAGGTGACCGAGAAATTCTTCACCCACGCCTGGGCGAGGTCGCCGGGTCCTGAGCCTTCGTCGACCTCATCGACCGGGCGAAGATAGGGCTTGAGGTCGTCGGCCAGTGCCTTGGAGTATTCGAACGGGAAGGTCTCGGCCCAGTCCTCGATGAAGAAGTCGAACGGGTTGATGACCTTCAGGTCGGCGATCAGCCCGACGGTGATCGTCAGGCTGCGGGCACGGGTCGGAAACACCAGACGAGCCAGGAAATTGCCGAACGCGTCCTGCTGCCAGTTGATGAAGTGATCGGCAGGCTCGACCTGCAGCGAGTAGGCCTCGATCGGGGTTCGCGAGTGCGGCGCGGGGCGCAGCCGAACGACGTGCGGATACACCTCCACCAGCCGATCGAACGTGTAGCTGGTGCGATGCTCCAGCGCCACCTTGATGCCCACGCTGCGATCACATCACACCGGCCGCGCTCCTGCCTGTTGGCGGTGGTCGACGAGCTGTCGTAGCCATAGCACCAACACCCCGGCCAGCACGATCCCGACCAGGTTCACCGCCAGCTGTGCGGCGGATTGGGCTGCGACGGCCCAGTCGCCCACCGTCGCCGCCACGACGGCGAAACCGGCGGCCGGAACCGTCGTGACCGAGATGAAAACGCCGACCAGCGCAGCCGATTTCGCGGAAACCAACGACAACATGCCTGCGGCTCCGGCGAACAACGCGACCACGAACGACAGCGGTCCGACCTGGAAGATGAAGTCGACCTCGGACAGTTCGTGGGTGCTCCCGAAGGAGATCCAACCGACGGCCTCCCCGGCCAGCACACCGAGTGCTGTGACGAGCATCGCGACCGGGAAGCCGACCAAGAGTGCCGCCGCAGCGCGGCGGGCGAGATACATCCGTCGCCGCACCAGTGCCACGGCCAGCGCCGCCAGCGGGCCGAACTCGGGTCCCACCACCATGGCCCCGACCACCGTCACCGGCGAGTCGTTGACCACGCCGACCGCGGCGATCAGGCACGCCAGGCACAGGAACATCAGATAGGTGACGTTGAGCGTGGACTCCTCGCGCGTGCGCGACGCCAGTTCGTCCCAGACCACGGCGTCGGCGGGATCGCCCTCGGCGATGTCCTCCGCCCGGTACGCCCGGGCCGATAGCACCGTGTCGATGACGTCGAGGGTGATGGCCCCGCGTTCCTTGACGCCGAGCGCCTTGAGCCCGTCGATGACATCGTTGGCCGACTCCCTGGCGATGTCGGCGGTGATCTCGTCGCCCCGTGGCTCGATCGCGGCGTCGCGGTGAAAGACGATGTGCGTCACACCCGGGTTCGCGGTCAGCACGTCGATCACCGGCTCGCGAAGTTCGGTCGGTGCGATCACCCGTAAATGCAGCACAGTGCGCAGGCTAGCTGTCCGCGGCCAGCGCAAAAACATTGCCCGCAAGTGTGGAAATTACACACCGATGTGTTATAGATTCACATCACATCGCGCATCGACGGGCGAAACACGAGGTAACTCGGGACATTCTTGTTAATTTTCAACACAACAGGCGAATGTGAGCGTGGACGCCAAAACCCGCCGGGACCGCATCGAACGACGCGTGCGGACGCAACGCGAGATCGGCTATGCCGAGCTCGCCGCGGAGTTCGATGTCTCGCCGATGACCATCCGCCGCGACGTCGAGGCGCTCGAGATGCTGGGGGTGGTGCGACGCATCGTGGGTGGGGCGATTGCGCTGAAGGGCAAAGACTCCGAACCGTCTTTTGAAACCCGGTTGGCCAATGCGGCCGAGGAAAAACACCACATCGCCGTCGCCGTAGCCGATCTGATCGGGCCGAAGGAAACCCTGATCATCGATTCCGGGAGCACAGCTTTGGCCGTCGCCAAGTCGCTCAAGGGCCGCCAGCTCGGCCTCACGATCGTGACCCCGAGCCTGCTCGTCGCGCTGGAGTTGATTGATGAACCGGCCACCAGCGTTGTGCTCACCGGAGGCGAGCTGCGGCCGGGCGAGCTCAGCACCATCGGTCCGGCGGCGGAAGACACTTTGCGCAGCTACAACTGCGACACCTTCGTGATGGGGGTCGCCGGGATCGACGCCGAGCGCGGGATCTCCGATTACCACCAGGGCGAGAGCCAGGTGAAACGCGCCGCCAGCCGGCGCGCCGACCGGGTCATCGTCGCGGCCGACCAAAGCAAGCTCGGACGGATGACGTTCGTCAGCATCGCGCCGCTGTCGGAGATCGACATCATCGTCACTGACGGCTCGCCCGACCATCCCGCCTTGGTCGCTGCGCGCGGCGCCGGTGTCGAGGTCGTCTGCGTCGCCGGCCACAGCGAAGCCACGGCATTGTCGGAGGGCGAATCCGAGGCGGAGCAGGCGTGAGCGTCACCGTTGGGATCGACGTCGGCACCACCGGCACGAAGACCGTGCTGTTCGACCCATCGCGCGGCATCGTGGCGCAGGCATCGCGCGAGACCACGCTGCTCTCGCCGGCCCCGGGGTTCGCCGAAGCCGACACCGCGCAGTGGCTGACCAACGTGATCGACTCGATCCGCGAGGCACGGTCACTGGCCAATGCCGGGGCCGGCGACATCGACGCCATCGCGGTGTCCGGGATGGTGCCCGCGGTGGTGCCGGTCGACGGTCGCGGCAATCCTCTGCGAAAAGCCATCCTGCAGAACGACGCCCGGGCACATCATGAGATCGGCCAACTAGCGGCGGCCCTCGCCGACGTCGACCTGGTGTCGCTCACCGGCTCGGCGCTCACCCAGCAGTCGGTCGCACCGACGGTCGTCTGGTTGGCTCACCACGAGCCCGATGTCTACGCGAAAACAGAGCATCTCGTCGGCTCGTATGACTGGGTCCTCAGCGCGCTCGGCGCCGACATCCATGTCGAGCACAACTGGGCGCTGGAATCCGGGCTGTTCACCATCGACGGCGGACTCGCGGATGCCGTGCTGCGCGCGGCCGATCTCGACGCCGACCTACTACCACCGGTACGGCACCCGGGCACTCAGGTCGGCGTTCTGAGCCCCGAGGCGGCCGATTGGACTGGACTGCGGGCCGGGACCGCGTTGATTGTCGGCGGCGCCGACCACGTACTCTCGGCATACGCCGCCGGGGTCAATGACCCCGGCGACGCGCTGGTGAAACTCGGTGGCGCCGGCGACATCCTGGTCGCCAGCGATGCCAAGGTGACCGACGAGCGGCTCTATCTCGACGCGCATCCGGTGCCGGGCCGCTGGCTGCCCAACGGCTGCATGGCAACCAGCGGCAGCCTGATCCGCTGGTTCCAGGCACTCGTGGGTGGCGACGAACTGGCGGCACTAGACGCGGAAGCCGCGCGATGCGCACCGGGCGAGGTGCTGTGCCTGCCGTACTTCCTCGGTGAGAAGACCCCGATCAACGATCCCGATCTGCGTGGGGTGTTCGCAGGCATGCACCTCGGCCACACCCGCGCCGATCTGTACCGTTCGGTGCTGGAGGCCATCGCGTTCGGTTTCCGCCACCACGTCGACGTGTTCGCCGACATCTCCATCCCGTTGACCAAGACGATGATCACCAACGGCGGGTCCAAATCCACGCTGTGGAAACAGATTCACGCCGATGTGCTGGGCATCGAACTGCACCCAGTCACGGGCCACCCCGGCGCGTCGCTCGGCGCGGCGATCATCGCGGCCATCGGCGTCGGCTCCATCGACGACTGGGCCGACGCCAACCGATTCGTGGCCTTGGGGCCGGCCGTTGTGCCAGACCCGCAGCGCAAGCAGATTTACGACGACGCCTACGCCCGCTGGCGTGAGCTCGGTGACGTCACCAAAGCGGTCTCGCACGCGATCGCCCGGAGTGCACGGCGGTGAAGACGTCACGATCAGTTGAGGATCACCCGATGAAAGGAACAGTGCCGCAATGACAACCACTACAGACAGGCGGCGGCGACCGTTCGTTCTCGTTCTGCTCGCCGTAATCGCGCTGCTCATCGGCGCCTGCGCCGGCGGCGGCGGGCCTGCACAACCGGAGTCGACCGGCGTCGGNAACGTTCCCAAGGACACNTCCGGCACGGTGCGCATCCTGATGGAGAATGTGCCCGACACCGATATCGTCAAATCCCTTGTGCCCGAATTCAACAAGGACTATCCGAACGTCAAGATCGACATCGAGACGCTGACGTATGACCAGATGCGCGACAAACTGGTGTCGTCGTTCCAGTCCTCCTCTCCCACCTATGACCTGGTCATCGTCGACAATCCGTGGATGGTGGACTTCGCCAATGCGAAGTTCCTGCAACCTCTGGATTCCAGGGTCAAGGACACCACCGACTACGACNCGGACGACTTCTTTCCAGCGCTGAACAAGATCGCCACCGTCGACAGCGTGCGATACGGGGTGCCGTTCTACAACTACGCGCTCGGCTACCTGTACAACACCGACGATCTGNCTCAGGCCCGCCAACAGGTTCCGACCAGCCTGGAGCAGCTCGTCGCAACCTCCAAGGCCCTCAAGTCCGGTAACCGCGCCGGAATCGCGATGCAACCCCAGCGGGGTTACAAGATCTTCGAGGAGTGGGGCAACTGGTTGTTCGCGGCCGGCGGTTCGATCTACAACGCGGACGGCAAGATCACGCTGAATACGCCGCAGGCCAAGCAGGCACTGAACGCCTACATCGACACCTACCGCACGGCGGCACCGCCCAACAGCCTCAACTGGGCCTTCGACGAGGCGTTCCGGTCGGTGTCGGGAGGCCAGGCCGCGTCGATGATCAGCTACAACTGGAACCTGCCCGCGCTCAACGACCCGAGCTCAGGTCCACTGGCGGGCAAGTTCAAGCTGGCGCCGATCCCCGGCGGCAAGCAGGTGCTTGGCTCGTGGAGTTGGGCCATCCCGACGAATTCCGGCGCCTCGGACGCGGCGTGGGCGTTCGCCTCGTGGATCACCGCCAAAGCGCACGATGTCGAGCGCACCGAGAAGGGCGGCGCTGCCATTCGGCAGAGCACCCTGGAGAACCCCGCGGTAGTGAATGGCACCTATGGCGCGGACTACTACAACACGATCAAGCAGATCCTGGCCAACTCGTCGCCCCTCAGTCAGGGCCCCAGCGGCGAGGAAATGATTCAGGCGGTCGGCACCGAACTCAACGAGGCGGTGGCGGGCACCAAGAGCGTCGACGACGCGCTGGCTGCCGCGCAGGCGTCCGCCGAGAAGATCCAGGGCTGAGCGCAGATGGGACCGACCACCCCGGCGACAAGGCGACGACAATCGTGACCTTCAAGCACGGCATGGTCGCGCCACTTATCGCCCTGTTCCTCGGGGTGGTCGGCTTCCCTCTCGCTTACGCCTTCTACCTCAGCATCACCGACTACCGGCTGACCGAACGCGGTGCGCCAAACATCGTGGGCGCCAAGAACTATCTGGCTACCCTGCAGGACGGCGCATTCTGGCACGCGTTCGGAACCACGGCGCTGTTCGTAGGTGTCGCGGTCAGCCTGGAACTGGTGATCGGGCTCGCGATCGCGCTCGCGCTGCAAAGGCAGCGCTGGGCACGCGACATGACCCGTTCAATGCTGCTGGCCCCGATGTTCATCACTCCGATCGCGGTCGGGCTGATATTCCGGTTCCTCCTCAACGATCAAATCGGTGCCATCCCAACGATGCTGCACGCGATCGGACTCGACTACGACTTCTTCGGCCCCGGCCGTGCTCTGTTCACGCTGGCGTTCATCGACGTCTGGCAGTGGACGCCCTTCATGGTGCTGTTGCTGTTGGCCGGGCTGGAATCCATTCCACGCGAACCGCTCGAGGCGGCCAGAGTCGACGGCGCCGGCGGCTGGTATGTGCTGCGTCGGGTAACGCTGCCGCTGCTGGCGCCGGTTCTCGTGGTGGCTATTCTGCTGCGCTGCCTGGACGCGATGAAGGTATTCGAGTACGTGTTCGCCACCACCCGCGGTGGCCCCGGCACCGAGACCGAAACCCTGCAGTACTTCGTCTACCAGACCGGCATTCAGTTCTTCCGGCTCGGTTCGGCGTCGTCGATGGCATTCGTGGTACTGCTGCTGGTGCTGGCGATCATCGTGATCGCCTTCCGCAGGCTCGACAAAGCGCGGCAGTCATGAAAGGCTCATTGGCGCTGACCGTTTGCCGCATCGCGCTGTTGTGGGCGGCGGCGATAACGGTGCTGTTCCCAGTGGTGTGGATAGCGCTCGCCAGCCTGAAAACCCCTGGGCAGCTCAATGATCCGTTCCTGATCTCGTTCAACCCGACACTGAACGCCTGGCGCGCAGTGCTGTCCTCGGACATCCTGGCCGCCGCCGTCCGCAGCGGGATCGTGGCCGTCACCACGGTGGTGATCAGCGTGGTTATCGGCAGCATGGGCGCCTACGCGATCGCGCGGTACCGCGCCGGTGGCACGCTGACCCGATTCGGAATGCTCGCCGCGCAGGTGTTGCCGCCTGCGGTGCTGGTCTTTCCGTTCCTCACCATGGCCTACGCGCTGCGGCTCAACGACACCATCGTGCCGGTGATCTTCGCCCACCTCAGTTTCGTGCTGCCGGTGGTGACGTGGTTTCTGATCGGCTTCTTCGAGGCCGTGCCCCGGTCGCTGGAGGAACAGGCGCTGGTCGACGGCTTCACCCGCTTTGCGGCGTTCCGGCTCGTCGTGCTCCCCCAAGTGCTGCCCGGTATCGGGGCGGCGGCGATCTTCGGGTTCACCCTGTCGTGGAACGACCTGTTCTACGGATTGATCCTCGCGCCGGGCAAGGCCGCCATCCTGCCGGTCGCCATCGCAGGGTTCAACACGTTCCGCGGCGTGCAGATCGGTTCGATGAGCGCGGCCATCCTGATCGCAGTCGTACCCGTCGTAATCGCAAGCTTTTTCATTCAGCGCAGGCTGGTGCAGGGCATCAGCGGTGGCGCAGTCAAGTTCTAGAAGGATTGGTGGCTCAGATCCATGGCAACGGTTCGATTCCGCGGCGTCAACAAGGCCTACGGGTCGACCCATGTCGTCAGCGACTTCGATCTCGAACTGCCCGACGGGTCGTTCACCGTCCTTCTTGGCCCATCCGGCTGTGGTAAGTCGACATCGCTGCGCATGCTCGCCGGCCTGGAGTCGATCACCTCGGGTGAGATCACCATCGGCGACCGCACCGTGACGAACCTGCAACCGCGCGACCGCGACGTCGCGATGGTCTTCCAGAACTACGCGCTCTATCCACATCTCACGGTGCGCGAGAACATCGCGTTCCCGTTGCGCGCCACCAAGAAGCCGCGCGCGGCCGCACTGAAGCGCGCCGACGAGGTCGCCGAGTCGCTGGGCTTGGGAGAACTGTTGGGGCGCAAGCCCAAAGAACTCAGCGGTGGCCAGCAGCAACGGGTCGCCATCGGCAGGGCCATCATCCGGGAGCCGTCGGTGTTCCTTTTCGACGAGCCACTGAGCAACCTCGACGCCAAACTGCGGGTCGAGACCCGCACCGAGTTGCTGCAGATCCAGCGCCGGCTCGGTATCACGTGCCTGTACGTCACCCACGACCAGGAGGAGGCGATGACGCTGTCGGACCGCATGGTGGTGATGCGTGGCGGCCGCATGGCGCAGGAAGGCACGCCACTCGAGGTCTACAGCGAACCGGCCGACACCTTCGTGGCCGCGTTTGTCGGCAGCCCGAAGATGAACCTCATTGACGGTGGGCTCAGCAACGGAACATTCAGCACCTCAACAGGTTTGCGGCTGGCTGTCGGACGCACTGGTACCGCAGCGGTGACGCTTGGCGTGCGACCGGACGACCTCATCCCAGCCGCCGTCGACGACGAGCGAGCCGATGCACAAGTGAAAGTCATCGAGCTGCTGGGGCCGCGGGCCATCGTGACGCTGGACGCCGCTGGCACCGAGTTGACCAGCGTCGTCGAGGCGTCGCGGCTGTCCGAGATCCGCGAAGGTGCCCCCGTCGCACTGCAGGTGCGTACGAACGCCGCCCACCTTTTCGATGCCAACACCGGCCAACGGATCGTTGGGGCCACCGCGTGACAGAAAGCGAGACTCATCGATGACGAATACTGCTGTGGTGACCGGTGCCGGATCGGGCATCGGACGCGCAATCGCGACGCTGCTGGCGGAACGCGGCTGGCAGGTGGTCGTGACCGATATCGATGCCGATGCGGCAGACCAGGTTTCCCAGTCGCTGTCGCGCGACGCCGGCCGACGACACGAGTCGGCTCGGCTGAACGTCAGCTCGCCGGACGAGGCCACCGCCGTCGCCGACGACGTCGCAGACCGACTCGGCCTGCACGCCTGGGTCAGCAATGCCGGCATCTCATTCATGCACCGGTTCCTCGACGCACCGGTCGAGCGCTTCGACCAGACGATGCAGGTCAACCTCAAAGGCGTGTTCGTCTGCGGTCAGGCCGCCGCACGGGCGATGATCCGTACCGGCACAACAGGATCCATCGTGAACACCGCGTCGATGGCCGGGAAACAGGGCCGGGTGCCGTTCCTTTCCGATTACGTCGCATCAAAGTTCGGTGTCGTGGGACTAACCCAGGCCATGGCCTATGAACTCGGCGAGTACGGCATCACAGTCAATTGCGTTTGCCCCGGATTCGTCGAAACCCCCATGCAGTCACGGGAACTGGAGTGGGAAGCGCAGTTACGCGGCATCACACCAGATGCAGTGCGCAAGATGATGATCGACGACACCCCACTGGGGCGGCTGGAGCGGCCTGACGACGTCGCCCGAACAGTCGCCTTCCTGCTCTCCGATGACGCCCGCTTCATGACCGGTGAGGCGCTGGCCGTCAACGGCGGCGCGTACATGGACTGACCGCATCCACAGACCCAACCCATATAGAGAAAGGCGCAACGTGACCACCACCTGGCTCGACGAGGTTTTCGGCGTCCGAAAGCCCGTCATCGCCATGCTTCATCTGGCCGCGCTCCCTGGTGATCCGGCATATGACGGTGCGGGCGGCATCGCGGCGGTCGTTGCGCGCGCCCGCGAGGAACTCGATGCGCTGCAGTCAGGCGGCGTCGACGGTGTGATGATCTCCAACGAGTTCAGCCTGCCCTACCTGACCAAGACCGAACCGATCACCGCGATCACGATGGCACGGATCATCGGTGAACTGCTGCCCGAACTGCGCATACCCTACGGCGTCAACGTGCTCTGGGATGGCCGGGCGTCCATCGATTTGGCCGTGGCCACCGGGGCACGGTTCGTACGGGAGATCTTCACCGGCGTCTATGCGAGCGACTTCGGGCTGTGGGACACGAACGTGGGTGAGGTCGCGCGCCATCGCGCCCGCGTCGGCGGATCCGACATCAAGCTGTTGTTCAACATCGTGCCGGAGTCGGCGACCTACCTCGCCGACCGAGATCTCGAATCAATCACCAGAACAACAGTTTTTGCTACCTTGCCGGACGCGATCTGTGTCTCGGGCGCCACCGCAGGGTCGCCGACCGATGCGACCGCACTACGGCAGGTGAAGAGTGCGGCCGGTACCGTACCAGTCTTCGTGAACACCGGTGTTCGGGCCGACAACGTCGCGGCCCAGTTGGAGATCGCCGACGGCGCCATCGTCGGCACCTACTTCAAGGAGAACGGCGTGTTCGAGAACCGCGCACAGCGACAGCGGGTCGAGGAGCTCATCAACGAGGCGCGTGCATTTCGCAAACACTTGACCTGAGATCGCGCAGCGGGCGTACCCTCGCGCCATAGCAAATTCACGGGGGTGAGTTATGAGTTCGATTGGCTTTGTCATACCGGTGCCGTCGGGTAAGGAGCAGGCGGACCGCGAATGGATGAGCGCGCTGGACGGGGAGCGCCGCGAGGAATACCAGTCGGCATGGAAGGACGCCGGCTTCAGGCGGCACACGGTCTGGCAGCAACAAACCCCGGACGGCACCGTGGACATCGTGTACCTGGAGGCCGACGACATACCCGCGGCCATGGCCGCCGTGACATCGTCGGACTTGCCGTTCCACCAATGGTTCCGCGAACGGGTCCGCGAGGTGCACAAGCTGGATCTGTCGCAGCAGCCGCCGCCGCAGCCGACGGTGTTGCACGACGCCACCTTCTAGTCTGTGGCGCGGCCCTGGGTGGCGATGCATGGCTCGCACAGGCGCCGAAGACGCTGAGCCGTGAAGGCCCGGCTACTGACGCTTACCGCAGCGTTGTCGTTGACCGCTGCGACTGCAGCATGCGCGCGCGGCGGCCCCTCCACGCCACCGGCCGAAAGCACGTTGCCAGTTTCTGCGCCCAACACCTCTACCTCGACTTCGGCATCACCCCGCGCTGGGCCGATGAAGATCACCGACCCGTACTCGCCGACGATCGACCCGTCGGCCTTCACGACCACGATCGACAATCCGTATTTCCCACTCACCCCTGGTACCCGCACGATCTATGAGGCAGCCAAACAGGACGGTCTGCAACGCACGACCACCGAGGTCACCCGCGACACCAAGCAGATCATGGGCGTGGACACCGTCGTCGTCCACGACACAGTCACCATCGACAACGAGCCCTTGGAAGACACCCTGGACTGGTACGCCCAGGACCGCGACGGGAATGTCTGGTATTTCGGCGAAGCCACCAAGGAATTCAAGGACGGCACGGTGGACACCGCTGGATCGTTTGAGGGCGGCGTCAACGGTGCGCTACCCGGCATCGTCATGCCGGGGCACCCGCAGATCGGCGATCAGTACCGACAGGAGTATGCCAAGGGCGTCGCGGAGGATATCGGCGAGATCCTCAGTCTCACCGGCAGCGAAACCACCCCTCTCAGCGGGCCCGTTAAGGACCTGTTGATCACCAAGGACTCCGATCTGCTCGATCCCGCCGGTCCGGGCGAGAACAAGTACTACGCCCGCGGCATCGGGCTGATCCTCACCGTACAAACGACAGGACCGCCTGAGCGCGACCAAGCCATCGCCGCCGAAAAGTTCTGACATGACTGCGCTCGACGGCGATCGCGCCCTGTCCGACGCCATTGACGACGCCCCGCGCGAACCTTGGTACGGCACGGCGACGGCAGTGATCGCGCTCAGCGCCATCGCGCTGGTCGCGGTGGGCATCGCCGTGTCGGCGGTTCTTGTGGTGTCCCGCGAGCCGGTGGGCCCGACCGGCGCCGTCGTGCCGACGATCCCGGTCACCACCACACCGCCACCCCCGCCCCCCACGATGGCGCCGACGAGCGCACCGGCCACTACCGAGGCCCCGTCGCGGGTACCGGCGAATACTCCGTCAGCAAGCCCGCCGGCACCGGTCGAACCCAGCACGACGCAACCCCCGCCGAGGCCACGGGAAACCAGCGCCGCGCCCGCGCCAAGTACGTCCGCGCCGTCGAAAACCTCCCGCCCAACGACGCATCAGCCCTTCCCGCAGGAGACCACCGACTTTTTGGGCCCGCCCGGGACGAATCACTGAAATCGCGCGGCGCCGCCGAGGATCATCGGGGTATGGCTGCAATCGACCCCACCTTTTATCGCAGCCCGGGTGCCGCCATCGCCGCGGCGCCCGAGCAGCTTGCTTACGTTGTCGCATTCGACCCGGCCGGCCAGGCGAAAGACGCGCTTGCCGTGGTGGACTGCGACTCCACGTCGTCGTCGTACGGTCGGGTGGTCGGCTGGTCCGAGCTCCCGACGGCCGGCAACGAACTGCACCACTTCGGCTGGAACGCCTGCTCGAGCGCGCTCTGCCACGAGGGCCACCATCACGACGGGCTGGAGCGTCGCTACCTCGTCGTCCCCGGTATCCGGTCGTCGAACACGTACGTCCTCGACACCAAACCCGACCCACGAAACCCGGTGTTGGCGCACACGATTGAGGCCGACGAGCTCGCGGCCAAGGCCGGATACTCGCGGCCGCACACCGTGCACTGCGGGCCGGGCGGCATCTTCATGTCGTCGTTGGGTGGCGCCAACGGCGACGGCCCAGGCGGTGTCGCGCTGCTCGACCACGACACGTTCGAGGTGATCGGGCCGTGGGAGAAAGACCGTGGGGAGCAGTACTTCGCCTACGACGTGTGGTGGCATCTGCGACAGGACACGGTGATCACGTCGGAGTGGGGATCGCCGTCAATGCTCGAGAACGGGCTGAATCCCGAGGATCTGCTCGGCCGAAAGTTCGGCCATCACCTGAACTTCTGGAGCATGTCCGAGCGCAAGCTGACTCAACGGGTGGATCTCGGCGACGCTCACCAGATGGTGCTGGAACTGCGGCCCGCTCACAACCCGTCAAAGACGTGGGGGTTCGCCGGCGTGGTGATCAGCGTCGAGGATCTGTCCGCCTCGGTGTGGCTGTGGCACCGAGACGACGACCAGTGGGCGGTCGACAAGGTCATCACGATCCCCGCCGAGCCCGCTGAGGCCGATGACCTGCCGCCGGCGCTCAAGCCGTTCGGCGCGGTGCCGCCGCTGGTGACCGACATCGATCTGTCGGTCGACGATCGCTGGCTCTACGTATCATGTTGGGGCACAGGAGAACTCAAACAGTTCGATGTCAGCGACCCCTTCCGTCCGCGCGAGACGGCGTCCGTTCGCCTCGGTGGGGTGGTCCGGCGCGAGCCGCACCCTGCGGACCCGGAATTACGTCTCGCCGGTGGACCGCAGATGATCGAAATCAGCCGCGACGGCCGGCGGATCTACGCCACCAACTCGCTGTATGCGGCGTGGGACGAAGTCTTCTACCCCGATGGCGTCGGCGCGTGGATGGCCAAGCTGGACGTCGACATCGACGCGGGCGGTCTGGTTCCCGACGCCGGCTTCTTCCCGCCGCGGCGACGACTTCCGCGGCCTGCGAGTGCACCAGACCCGGCTGCAGGGCGGTGACGCGTCCAGCGACTCCTACTGCTTCTCCGACTGAGTGGCCTTTGTGTGGGCGTGAATCGCCTTCGTCAGCTCGAGGATCTGGCTGGACAACTCGATCAGTTGCTTGTTCTGGTCGTCTTCTTCCTGCACCATCTTCCACTGCAGATCCGCGGCGGCCTGCCGTTTGAAGTCGGCCCGGTTCTGGCTGATCATCACGAAGGTCGACAGGAAGATCGCTTCCAGCGACACGATCATCGTCAACAGTCCGAACGGATAGCCCTCGATGCCGAGGATGATCCAGACCGCAAACCACAGGACGTGGAAATAGACGAACGCCATAGAGCCCGCGAATCGCGTGATGACATCCGCTATCCGGTTCTGCAGATTCGCGGCCCGCGCTTCAGCGTGCTTGGCAAGAGCCGGGTTGATCGGCTTGGGCAGCTTCGGCGGCACGATCCCGTGGTGCGCCGGGTGTACTTCGGTGTTTGACATGGCTCACCGTAGCTGTGAGCAAACGGCACGCTCTTACCTTCAGCTGTGAATCCGCTTCGGGTCACCTTTTGGCGAGCCGAACCACGAGCTCGTCCGCGGGCACGCGATGCCCGTTCTCGCAGCGGATCTCGACGGTAGCCTCGGCGCCGCAATCGGCGTGGGCAAGCCGCAGCGCAGCGTTGTACGGCAGGTGGCGTCGCCCCCACTCGAACATCGCCCACACGACCGGCATGAAATCGCGGCCCGCGTCGGTGAGCACATATTCGTCACGGCTGCGCTGGCCCGGTTCCTTGTACGGCCTGCGCTGCAGCAAGCCGGCGTCCACCAGTTCGTTCAGTCGCGCCGACGCCGCGGCCTTGGTCACCCCGACCCGACGCCAGAAATCCTCGAACCGGGTGGTGCCGTAGAACGCCTCCCGCATGATCAGCATCGCCGACTTGGTGCCCAGCAATGCCATGGTCTTCTCGATCGGGCACTCTCCCACCGCCGACCAGCCGTCGCGGTCGGCGAGCCTCCCCTGCAGAACTGTCATGTAGGTCACTCCTCGCCTGGGTTGTTCTCACTATACCTAGGTGTTATAGCTGGATATAGAGAGCATTACTCAGCGTCGAGTCATCAGGAGGCAAGAATGGCCGGATATGCGGGCCGTGACGCGGTGATCGTCGGGGCGGTACGCACGCCCATCGGAAAAGGAAAGGCCAGCGGCGCGCTGCACGACGTGTTGCCCGTCGACCTCTTGGCTCACAGCCTGAAGGAACTGGTCACCCGCAGCGGCATCGATCTGGTGCAGATCGACGACGTCATCGCCGGCGCGGTCACCCAGGTGGGCGATCAGGCCGTCAACATCGCGCGCAATGCGGTTCTTGCCGCCGGATTCCCAGAGAGTGTGCCCGGTACCACCATCGACCGCCAGTGCGGCAGCAGCCAGCAGGCCATCAGCTTTGCCGCCCAAGGCGTCATCTCGGGTGCCTACGACATCGTGATCGCCGCAGGCGTCGAGTCGATGGGCCGGGTCCCGATGGGATCAAGCGTGCTGCCTGGCAGCGACCCGTTCGGCCAGATGGCGCAGCGCTATCCCGAAGGCCTTGTGCCGCAGGGCATCAGCGCGGAATTGATCGCCGCCAAATGGGGCTTTTCGCGGCAGCAGCTCGACGAGTTCTCCGCCGGTAGCCACGAAAGGGCTGCGGCGGCAACCAAAGAGGGTCGGTTCGACACCGAACTGGTGCCGGTCGCGGGGCTTTCGACGGACGAGATCATCCGTCCCGGTACGACTGTAGAGACGCTGGCGGCTTTGAACCCGGCGTTCTACAACCCTGCCTATGAGGCCCGCTTCCCGCAGATCAAGTGGGAGATCACTCCGGGCAACTCATCGCCCCTGTCCGACGGCAGCGCCGCTGTGTTGATCACCACCAGTGAGGTGGCTGCGCGCCTTGGCCTGCGTCCGCTGGCTCGGATCCACACGACCACCGTCGTTGGGTCGGATCCGCTGTACATGCTCACCGGTGTCATCCCGGCGACCGAAAAGGTCTTGCAACGCGCAGGATTGACACTCGCCGACATCGACCTGTTCGAGGTGAACGAGGCATTCGCGCCCGTCGTGCTCGCCTGGGCGGTCGACACCGGCGCAGATCTGGCCAAGACGAACGTCAACGGCGGCGCCATCGCAATCGGACACCCGTTGGGCGCCAGCGGCGCGCGGATCATGACGACGATGGTCAACGCGCTCGAGCAGCGCGGCGGCCGCTATGGATTGCAGACGATGTGTGAGGCCGGCGGCATGGCCAACGCCACCATCATCGAGCGGCTGTAAGGCTCGCATCCCGGTTGCGCTCAGGGTCGTGATCCGGTGCCTTTCACGACCCTGGGCGCAACCTCAAGCGTGGGTTATATGCGCTGCAGCTCAAACAGCGGGATCACCCGACTAGTTTTTGCCTGATACTCACCGAAGACAGGCATCAGCTCAACGACCTTGTCGTAAAGCGCATTGCGTTCGTCAAGCGGCAATTCGCAGGCGGTGACGTCGTAAGACTCGGTGCCGACTTCGACGTGGGCCTTGGAGTTGGCGCGGAGGTTATGCACCCACGCCGGGTCCATGGGCGCGCCGCCGAAGGAGCCCGCGACAAGCATCCGATCATCGATCGTGAAGTAGACCAACGGCGACAACCGCGGCTGCCCGGATTTGGCGCCCGTCGTCGTCAGGAGCACGACGTCGCCGGTAACGGGCCCGCCGACCTTTCCGTCGTTGGCGCGAAACTCTTCGACGACGTCGCCGTTGAACGTCTTGAGGGCCTCGGCATCGTTCAGGAGCTTTTCGGTATCGATTTCGGTCATGGCCCGGTCAACCCCCGAACGGGCGAGCTCTATTCCGACGACTACACCCGGTGAAGCTCGAACAGCGGAATGATCCGGCTGGTCTTCGCCTGGTACTCACCGAAACCCGGTGCGACGGCCACAATCTTCGGATACGTCTCGTCGCGCTCCTCGGGCGGCAGC
>C688J18823_10000961_pt1 | contig 17469 bp, 16 predicted proteins | sample HopSoiMetagenom1_FD_18823 | JGI IMG/M metagenome (IMG submission 18823) | reverse complement strand
CCGAGATAGCACCAATACTTAGGTTATCCGCCAATGAAATATTATAAAAAATTTTGATTACCCCGGCAATGGTTCCTATGAAGCCAAAAATTGGTGCAATGCGTCCGATCAAACTCAACACACTTATATTTTTTTCTAATTTGGAAATTTCCAGTGCACCTACACTTTCCATTGCATCTTCAATTTCTTTAATTGGCTTTCCGATACGTGCCACACCTTTTTCTACCATTCTTGCAGCAGGAGCAACTGTATTTCTGCACAATGCTTTTGCTGCATCTATATTGCCGTTGTGAATATAATCCTTGATATTATTCATGAAATTCGCATCCATTTTTGATGCTTTTCGAATGGTAATAAAGCGTTCAAAGAAATAAAAAACAGTAAGAACGGATAAGATTGCCATTGGGTACATAATGTAACCGCCTTTAATGATCAGTTCCAATAAGGACAATGTATCTTGTTTTGGTGTTACCATTATTGGTGCTTGCGCTACATTACCTGCTGAATCCACTACCTGGGCTGCTGCGGTTGTAATTTGTACTAAAATGGAGTTGAACATATGAATCTATTTTTAGTTTACGGATATTAAAAAAGCAATCACGACAGGGTCGCGATTGCTAAATTACACTATGTTAAGGCTGTTTTGTTTTGAATGAAGGCAACTTATAAACAGAAGGCTGTTTATTGAAGGCGGTATTTAACTGGCATGGAAAGCTGCACACGTACAGGTTGATGGTTATTTCTGCCTGGTTTCCATTTTGCTGATTTAATAACACGAATTGCTTCTTCTTCACATCCATACCCTAATTTTTCTTTATTCATAATACTGACATTTGTAATACTACCATCCCTTTCTACAATAAAGGAGATATGTACAGTGCCTTGTACCCGATTTTCTATGGCTCCTTCCGGGTATCTTACATGACTGGAAACATAAGGTAAAAAACCACCTTCTATGTCCGGCATTTCACCTGGAACTAATTCCGGCTTTTCAGGTTCTATTTTTTTGTTCTCTGTAATGCCAAAATTAGAGCCTTTATTCCGATCTGTTATATCACTGGTATCAGTGCCTGCAATCGCATTCTGATCAACAGGGGCAGTTGGCTCAATTTTCTTTTTTTCTTCTGGTTTTAGTATTTCGTCAGAAGCTTTTAATTCACCGACTGGTGGTGGGGTAGTGTTTTGTATATGCTTTTTTCCTTGGATTATTTCCTTTTTTTCGATTTGGGTATCTTCATCTTTTTGTATATTAATAATTATCCCTAAATCTTCTTTTACTTCTTTTAATACATTTGGTAATGTTGTATTTTTTTCATTTAGATAAGCTGCTACACCTACTATAAGCAGCATAAAACCGGCTGCTGTCAATATCGCTATTTTTAAGCTGTAGGAATATTCTCTTCGAATAACGTATGCACCATACATTTTATTTTTGTTCTCGAAAACTAATTCATTTAAGGGTTGGTCGAATGGAAACATGGCTTTGTTCATTTAAGGTTAACTTATTATTATTTCAACTCAGGGTATTATTTTTCAATTAACCGAAGCAGGGGATCAAAAGCTATTCTGCTTTTTATACATTCGTTGGGGATGAATGATATGCAGGGATGTAAGGGGATCCGCCTATGCGCTTTCATCTTCGCTAAAATGAAAAACGAAGGCGGGTTGAATTACAGTGTTTAACGGAGGGGTATTTTGTTTATTGCAAAAATGTATCTCTTTGACTGGATGGATGCTTATGGAATGTGAACGACCCTTTTTATAAGGTAAGTGGTGGTGAGATTTATTCTACGGGCTTTTTCATCAGGACCGTTGTGGTTGGATATGCAAAGTCGCTACCATGTTTATGAACTATTTCCATGATTTGATAATTTACTTCTTGCCGTACATTAAGACAGATATCGTTGTCTTTGCTGTTTACAAAATAAACGATCATTATTTCAATACCGCTATCTGCAAAATGATGTAAACGCACCACGTTTTCAACGGTATTAATTTGTGGGTGATTGTCAATATACGCTTGAATATCTGCAACAATGCCTTTAAATTGTTCAATACGGGTTTCATAAAGAAGGGAGATATTGAATTTTACACGACGTTGAAGTCGAAGGGATAAATTATCCAATTCGCTATCCACCATTTTTTTGTTAGGTACGGTCAGGTATGTTTTTTCAACGGTACGAATACGGGTGCTTCTGAATCCGATATGCTCTACTGTCCCTTCTATGGTACCTACTTTTATGATATCACCAATGGTAAATGGTTTATCCAAAAAAATGGTAAAAGAACCCAATAAGTTTTCCAGTGATTCTTTTGCAGCTAATGCGATTGCTAATCCGCCGATACCTAAACCTGCTATTAAGGAGGCGATATTTAATTTAAAGATGGCACCCAAAATGAAAAATACAGATAAAATAATGAGTATTACTTTAAGAGCTTCCTTAATAAAAGAAACCAATTGATCGTCGGCCTTGCTTTCTGTTAAAGAGGCTTTGTACATGAGTATTAATGCAAAGAAGTCGATTAACCGCAAAAAAGTCCAGGTAAGTGAGAAAATAATAGCGATTTGGAAACCGTCAAACAAAATCATTCGTAAACCAAATTTTTCGGTAGGTACTAAATTCCAGTTGTTTGGGAATTCTAGCCTGTCGAATGCCAAATAAAACGTGATGAGTAAAATAAAAATCCCTAATGGCTTCTCAACAAGCGCATCAAATTTTGTGTATCCAATGGGTGAAGCATGGCGATTTAGCAGTTTATATCCCAGGTAGGCCAATGATTTGGATAGAAGCCTTTTAAAAATTAACCCCAGCAAAGCGATTCCCAAAAACCAGGCATACGCTTCGATTGTGTTACCTAAAAAAATTCTATGCATTATATCTTGTATCATATCTGGTATAATTATACATTTATAGGATCATAAAGATAAATTTAAACCGTCTTTAATAAAAAATAATTAAAAAAATTTTTTGTTTGAAAAAAAATTTTCAGAGATTTGTATAACAGCTAATTTAAATTACAATTAATTAAAACCCAAATCATTTAGTTTTTATAACAAATGAAAAAACCAAACAACAACAGCAACAATAAAAAGGGTCCTGCTAAAAAAGCTACCGAAAAAGTAAAAGGGAAGGATGCCGGAGAGTTGAGAAAACCAGCAAAGCTTAAACCTGAAAAAGAAAAGGACAAGAAGAACTGGAAAAATAACCTGGATGAAGATGATGATGATTTTACATTAGAAGAAGAAGATGTAAAATTAAGCAGCTTTGAAGATGATGATGATGACGATGAAGAGTTCTTCGATGATAATTTTTAATCTTCAACATTAACGTATATAAAAAAAGTTCTTTCATAAAAATGTATGGAAGAACTTTTTTAATTTTATCCTTAAATGCTTGCTACTTTAAAATTCTATTTAAAATAATGTATCGCTCCAGAGCTACTATCTGCAAAAGCCCCTGTAACACTTTTCAAACAATTAATTTCATTCCGCATTCTTAACACTCCTAGAAAAGCAAAGATGAGTGCTTCCTTAAACTCAACTGTTTTTTTGTCTGGCACCACCACTTCATGTTTCACCTGTTGCCGTATACATTGCATTAAAAATGAATTGTAAGCACCTCCACCGGTAACCAATAATTTACCCTTTGGTTTATCGTTTAGCGATTTTGCTAATTGAAAGGCGATGTGTTCACAAAAGGTTCGCAGTATATCTGCATCGGCAACTTCATATAAATCTAAAATAGGATAGATGGAATGGATTACCCATTCTTTTCCTAATGATTTTGGCGTATTGGGTGCTATTTTATAAAAGCTAAGTAAGTTGAGTTCATTTAATAAATAATGACTTATCATTCCTTCTTTCGCCAAGTCACCATTTTCATCAAAGGATTTTCCTAATTTCTCACACAAAGCATTCATCACAATATTCGCCGGGCAAATATCATAAGCAATTCGTTTACCTGCATGTTCGTAGGATACATTTGCAAAACCACCCAGGTTCAGGCAAAAATCAAATTCGGAAAATAACAAGCGATCACCGATGGGAACAAGTGGAGCTCCCTGTCCGGCAAGTGCTACATCTAACGAGCGAAAATCGTTTACTACCGGAAGTCTACACTTGGATGCAATACTGCTTCCCTTTCCGATTTGCACAGTGAGCCTTTTTTCTGGTTGGTGAAAAATGGTGTGACCATGTGAGGAAACAAAATCAACCTTCGCATTGTTTTTAATAATAAAATCGGCGACACGTTGCCCCAGATAAAATCCATAATCTGTATGTAACTGCTGAAAAGCCAGTGCATCCAATGTTTCTGCATTAATTAGCTTTTGCTTCCATTCTGAGGTATAGGCAATTGTTTCAGCCTGAAGTATTTCATATTGCCATGAATTAGCAGTTGTCTGAAAGCGACAATGCGCTATATCCAATCCATCAAGGGAAGTTCCTGACATTAAACCTATCACATCGTATTGCTGCAGCACCACATTTGTCATGAATATTGATAAATTTTGATTTAAAAAGACTATTTTTGGCTTTCTCAAAAGTAACGCAATTTTAATTATAATTTCTATAAAAAGATGCTATTTAACTATACAGAAGAACACTTGATGATTCAAAAAGCAGCTCGTGATTTTGCAAACGATGTGTTGAAACCAGGTGTTATTGAACGCGATGAAAAGCAGTTATTTCCAAAAGAGGAAATAAAACAAATGGGAGAGCTTGGATTTTTAGGAATGATGGTTGACCCTAAATATGGTGGAGGCGGAATGGATTGTGTATCTTATGTTTTGGCGATGGAAGAAATTTCTAAAATCGATGCTTCTTGTTCTGTTGTCATGTCTGTAAATAATTCACTTGTATGCTGGGGCTTGGAGACATTTGGAACGGAAGCACAAAAACAAAAATATCTTTCTCGTCTTGCAAAAGGTGAAATCATTGGTGCTTTCTGTTTGTCTGAACCTGAAGCAGGAAGTGATGCGACCTCTCAACGAACAACTGCTATTGATAAAGGTGATCACTACTTATTAAATGGAACCAAAAACTGGATTACCAATGGAGGTACTGCCAGCTTTTATATTGTTATTGCTCAAACGCATCCTGAAAAAGGTCATAAAGGTATCAATGCATTAATCATTGAGAAGGGGATGCCCGGTTTTGTAGTTGGTCCTAAAGAAAATAAATTAGGTATACGCGGTTCGGATACACATTCTTTAATGTTTACAGATGTGAAAGTTCCAAAAGAAAACAGAATTGGAGAAGATGGATTTGGATTTAAATTCGCCATGCAAACCTTAACGGGGGGACGTATTGGAATTGCTTCACAGGCACTTGGAATTGCATCTGGTGCTTATGAATTAGCGCTTGCTTATTCAAAAGAACGTAAAGCTTTTGGTAAACCAATTAATCAACATCAAGCCATACAGTTTAAGTTGGCTGATATGGCAACGCAAATAGAAGCTGCACGTTTACTTTGTTTAAAAGCTGCCTGGTTAAAAGATAAGCACGAAGATTATACAAAGGCTAGTGCAATGGCAAAAGTATTTGCATCCAAAGTTGCAATGGATACCACTATTGAAGCAGTTCAAATACACGGAGGTTATGGATTTGTGAAAGAATATCACGTTGAACGTTTGATGCGTGATGCGAAGATCACGCAGATCTATGAAGGAACTACTGAGGTTCAAAAGATTGTTATTTCGAGAGCGTTGTTAGCATAGAAATGTCAAAGGTTTTAAAAACCTTTGGCGTTTTACATCTCAGCTCTTATTCTACTTTTCCGGTAAACAACCGTCTGAAACAAAAAATACATCGCTATGCCAACCATACACATGCGAATTGCATTTCCTAACATCCAAAGAGTGGCAAGAAATTGCAACTGATCTTTATACTCTTCCAAATTTCCATAGAATAATTTTTCATTCAGTTCATTTACAATTATTATAGATAAACCCGCGGGCAGCATAGCAAAAATGGTGGCTTTTTTCAGGAGTTTACGTTGTACTCTTTCTTTGGATTTGAAAAACAAGATACTGGTGAGCATAACGGATGCTAATACGCATGGAACAAAATAATACAATTGATCTGTAATCGTAAAATAGGACTGCCAGCAATTTAAGGCATCCAGCGTGTTTACAAGTTGATTGGGAATTAATACGATTTCTTCATACAGGTTTCCAAAAAACCAATAGGCCATAAAAAACAATGCTAATTGCAAACATCTATCGAAGCTCTTTTCTTTCATACGATCAAATTCTTTAATCGATTAAACCTGTTCTCGCAATTGGAGTTCGTTTAAAATTAAGCTAAATTTTTTTACAAACGTTATCTGTTGAAATAAAGAGAGCTATGTGAAATACCTTCCTCAACTTGTCTCATTTCTTGGCAGTATTTAAGGTATCTTTGTTGCGTGTGCCCAGGCTTATCTTTATTTTGTCCGGCATGCCATGCGCATTTAATACTAACGCCTTTGCTTTTTTACCTTCTTCTCCAAAGTTTTGGGGTATGAAATCTTTATCGCGTTTTTTCAAGTTATTTAGTGGAATCCTTAACTTTAGGTTTGTTTGTCCTTTAAAATTATAAATCCCATCAATGTATAAGTGAAGTACACTGGAAGCAATTTCCAAATTCTCTATATTCATTTCGTTTCCGTCAATTTTAAAATTCTGATTAATTTCTGAAAACGTAATATCTTTGAAATCCCTGTTTTTAAAATAGATACCAATCTTTTGCAATGGTTCAAAATCAAGTAAGTGTCCATCCTTTAGTTTCAGTTGTACTTGTCCATTAAAGTCAGGTGACTTCAATTGGAACTTTTCATTGAATCTTGCATTTACGTCTGCATTAACTGAGATATTTCCCATTAATTTCTCACTTGTTATTGTGGATTGCCCGAAATCTTCAAATTGCTGGAACATTGTTTTCACATCCATACTTTTAATTGCAATATGTGCCTTAATGTTTGAAAAATTTCGAAGCGTTCCATTTGCGGATAATGTTCCTTTGCAGGCTTTCATTGTCAAACTTTTAATTTCTAATGTCTTGTTTGTATAATTCATATCAATCATTGCATCATTCGCAGTTAAAAACCGAATGGATAATTTTTTTGCAAACACAGAAATTCCAAAAGCAAACGAACCTTTCATCGCATCCTTTACTTCTGTTTTGTTCATTGTAGATGTTGTATTACCAAAGGATTTGGCAATCATCGGAGTCAGGTTCATGTAATCAGTAGTTGCATTAATAGTTGCATTAAAACCGTCTTTAAAACCAAATACATAGGGAACAAAATCTTTTGCATCGCCATCAATTGCAAAATCACCTCCAACTGTTTCCAATTGAATTCCTTTAAACGCCATGTCCTTATTCAAGCCTGTTGCATCTCCATTGATGATGTATGCCGGTTGATCTGCCGCTGTTTTGTAGCTGAATTTTTTAAATTTAATTTTTAGCGACAATTTTTGTGGTTCATTTAAAAAATCATTGTGATTGAGATGGACTAAATCTCCCTGGTAATCAATGTTTGCCAGGCATGTACCATCCAATATAAAATCTGTTCCTGGTTTAAATTTCACCTTCGAGCCTTCAACAATCAAATCCGCCTGAATTTTTATTTTTGGATCCTTCAAATTTTTTATGGATACCATCGATGTAAATGGAAAATCATATACGTATCCTTTTATATCGTTAAACACGACGATACCATTGCTTGTTTCTGCTGTAGTGACTTTATCACCCATTGAAAAAATGTAGCCCTTAAAACTTACTTTTGAATAGGGTATTTCTCCGATAGTCAAATTATTGTTTTTACCACTTAATATAACGTATAATTGAGGGTCAGCGCTTTGACCTATTGGAGCTATGATGGTTGCATTTACCGAAACAGGATTTGTTACGGTTATTTTAGCCAGGGAGTGTTTAATTTTTGCGTTCATCAATTGCACAACCTTCTTATAATTTGCTTCAGGAGCATCAATTTTCAAGGTTAATTTTTTATCATCCTTCAGGTCCACATAGGCTTTCAGATTATACTTTTCTTCATCAATAATTGCATACGATGTTGGGGTTACAAAACAGAATTTTTGGTTAGGGTAAATATTCGCATTGAGTGAAATAATAGCTGTTGTATTTGTCAGGAAAGGTCCTTTATCAGGTTTAAACAACAGCTCTTCAATCTTAATGTCACCTGTAATAAGTGTATTTACTATTTTATTTTGAGAATGGAGCTGAATCAAATTATCCAGAAATACGATACCGATGTGTTTATTTTTTCCTTCGTTTTTAAAATCCAGCTTTACATGCTCTATGTATATTTTTTGAAGGTCAAACCGAAGGGAAGAATTTTTTTTTGCTGTATCTGTCGTTTCCTTCAGTTTATAATTTTCATTTCCTGCTTTATCTTTTACCAGTGTGATGGCACCTTCTTTCAGCGAAACTGTATTTACAATAAATTCTTTATGAAGAAGCTTGGAAAGATTAAAGGAAACTGATATGGATTTTGCGTTTAAAAGCGGAGGAGCTGTTTCAGGAGCCAGATCACTGCTTGCGACAACATCTGTTATTTCAATTGATGCATTTGGCCAGTTTTCAAATAACGAAACATGTGTATCACCCACATTAATGGATAAACCGTAGGTTGTCTTTGCCTGAGCAATTAATAAATCGATTAATTCCTTTTTATAAAAAGTTATCGCAAAAAATGCGATGAGAAGCGGAATTGTTACAACAATAAAAAGAAAGAGCGCTATTCGTTTTAAATATTTCTTCATAACTCGTCGGAGGCAAACACATAATTGATGCAGTAATTAAACGAAAAAATCGAGCCAGATATTTTCCCGTTTTACTTATTCCAGTGGTTTAAAGTGCCTCCACTAATTTTTCCAATTTGATTCCTCTCGATCCCTTTACCAATACGGTTGTATTGTTGACCGGAAACTGTTTCAAATACTTCAACGCTTCTTCACTGGTTTTAAATAATGTGGTAAAAGGGGAATTAGCCGCTTTCATAAAATGTGGGCCAACTAAGATAGCTTTAAGTATGTTTCTTTGTCTGAGTAATTCGAGAATTTGCTTGTGCTCTTTTTCGCTTTCTTCTCCAAGCTCCAGCATATCTCCCAAAATAACCAGTTTTTCTGGTCTGTCCATTTGTGCAAAATTTTCTATAGCTGCATTCATACTGGATGGATTGGCGTTGTATGCATCCAATAATACCAAGTTTTTTTTTGTTTGCATGACTTGCGAACGGTTGTTGGAAGGAACATATTTTTCCAATCCGTTTTTGATTTGTTGTTCGGATACGTTGAAATAATGACCAATGCATGCAGCAGCTAAAATGTTTTCAAAATTGTATTTACCAATCAGCGCGGTTTCTATTGGATTCTTTTCCGTTAGAGATTGTTTATCCTCGTTTGATTTGCATTTTAATTTTACAAAGGGATTGCTATCCACGAGTACTCCTTGATAACTTGCTTCCTTACCAATACCAAATGTAATCTTATCCAGTTGAGCTGATAGTTTCATGAGTAATTCGTTATCGGCATTCACAAACAGTTTTCCATGATGCTGACCAATGTATTGATACAGTTCATTTTTTGCTTTGATAACACCTTCCGCACCACCAAAACCTTCTAAATGCGCTTTTCCTATATTGGTAATCATCCCAAAGGTAGGTTCTGCAATTTTACACAAGGCAGCAATTTCTCCCTGATGATTTGCACCCATTTCGATGATGGCCAGTTCATGCTCCTTTTTAATTTGCAGCAAGGTAAGCGGTACGCCAATGTGATTATTTAAATTTCCTTTGGTAGCTAATACCTTAAATTTCTCTGATAATACAGCATTTATCAATTCCTTGGATGTTGTTTTCCCGTTGGTACCGGTAATAGCAATAACTGGAATGGTTATTTGTTTGCGGTGGTAATTTGCCAATTGCTGCAACGTGGTCAAGACATCTGCTACCAAAACATAACGATCATCTTTTTTATACTGAAGCTCATCAATTATTGCCAGAGAGCAACCTTCCTTTAATGCTTTTTCAGCGAATTGATTGGCATTAAAATTATCACCTTTCAATGCAAAAAAAAGAGATCCTTTTTTTATTTCTCTTGTATCCGTGCAAATTTCAGGATGTTTCAGAAAATGCTTATAAAGCTCTTGCATGCTGTTTTATTTAAATTCTTGAGGTATAACACATACGGGTATCGGATCTATTTTATGACGGTTTGCAGCGTGACGTTGCTGATAGATGGCCATTACTTCTTTTTGTCTGGGGCTCAAAACTGACATCTCTTTTTTTTCTGCAACAAAACGCATGGCCCATTCCAGCTCATTGTAAGTTGCACCAATTTGATCTTCATCACTTCTTCCATCTGCAAACAAACCATCTGTAGGTGGAGCTTCTTGAATGGGTGCAATAACATTTAGTTCTTTTGCCAGTGCATACACTTCCGATTTCATTAAATCAGCTATTGGACTTAAATCCACACCACCATCACCATATTTTGTAAAAAAACCAATTCCAAAATCTTCTATTTTATTACCTGTTCCAGCCACCAGTAATTTATGATGAGATGCAAAGGCGTAAAGAGTAGTCATGCGTAACCTTGCTCTCGTATTTGCCATTGTCAAACGATCTTGTATATCTGTTGGAAATGCTTTGCCAACAGATTCGAATGCCTGTGTAAGCTCTACTTCAGTGGAAGTAACTTGGGAGTGCGTACTTTTCAGCCATTGAATGTGTTGGTGTCCACGGTCGTATTCGGCTTTATGCTGATGAATAGGCATATTCAAACAAATGACTTGCTTTCCTGTTAAAGCACATAAGGTAGAAGTGAGTGCAGAATCAATGCCTCCGGAAATACCAACGACAAAGCCATTCATACGGCTGTTTTCACAATACTCGTTTAACCAATTTACAATGTGTGTTATGACTGCTTTAGTGTTCATGTGATGCATTTGTAAAAAAAATCCTGATTCCAAACTGAAATCAGGATAGTTTATTATTCAAAAGCCGATTTCTAAAATAAAACACCAATGGTTAATACCAGGGAATTTTCTTTTACAATTTGCTCCAGAGGTTTAACGGTATACAACGTGTTTTTTGATGTGTCATTTACATCATAATCTTGCTCGTTTAATCTTTTTTCCTGAAATTGAGATTCTTTTCGAAGTACATTCGTAAAACCCAGGTTATAAGAAAGTCCTAGCACCAGTGATGTTGTACCCGCAAGATTCCACTCTGTACCTAATCCAAAATTTAATGCTGCATTGTAAAAGCTAACATCTTTTGAAATCAACAAATCGGTTTTTTTATCTGTAGCACCTACATTGGGAGCATCCAATACACTCACCTCATCTGTCGCTCTGCCTTTCCAGCGAAAATAAGAGTTCACACCAAACTGCCCATAATAAACCATTGCCCCAATTTCTCTTGTTTTTAATTTCAATAGAAGTGGAACAGTCACATAAGTTGTCTTGTAGGTACGTTTATTCAATTGATAATGTGTAAGAGAATTCGGATTTGCTCCATTCACATCACTTAACTGGACAATATCTTCATTGCTGTCAAAATAATAGCTAATTGTTGTTGCACTTTTATTGTATTCTCCTCCATTTACATATTTTAATTTTCCACCACCCGTAGCGATGTTGATTCCGGTTTGTAAAGCAGCTACTTTTGCCAAACGAAATTCAATGGATAAGCCACCTCCAAATTTTGGAACAATCCCATCTCGTTGTATGATCTTGCTTTCCGTGCTATACCAATTTAAAGCTGGTGAAACGATCAATCCAAAGCGAAAATTTCTGATTTCATTTTCCTGATGATCACGTGAATTTGTTGATTCCGTGGTCTTCTTAACGATCTTTACCTCTTTGGTCTCTTTATTCTCTGCCGGCGGAGCTTGCGCATAAACTGCAGTGCCAATGAACATGAATGTAGCAATTGTTAAAATGTTCTTCATATTTTTCATATTTTTGGGATGTTAATATAACCACCTCTACTGTTATAGGTGCAAAACTAGCATAATTTTCCACATGAAGAATTTCCTTGTATTTGTTTTTTCAACTGCACTTTTGTTCATATCCTGTAATAATGATAACCCTTTGAAAAAAGTGGATGTATCAAATGTAGTTGTACCCGATATAACCATTAACCGCCTGGATCAGGATATTTTCAATATTGACACCCTGGATATACCCGGAGCCACCAAGAAACTTCAAGCTAAGTATGGTCCTTTTTATTCCATTTTTGTGACGGGTATACTTAATAATGGAGAAATCAAAGATTCAGGGTATGTTGTAAGAATCAAACGATTTATTAGGGAACGTGACATGCGGAAGGCTTATAGTGATTGTCAGCAATTGTACCCCAATTTAGAAACATTGGAACATGGTTTTACAGAGGCCTTTCAACATTTCAAGTATTATTTTCCAAAACGAAAATTACCTGCGGTTGTTTCGGTGATGTCGGGTTTTAACTATGCCATTTATCCTGTTGATAGCACGCTGTCCATTGCTTTAGAAATGTATTTGGGAAACAACAATGATTTTTACTTGATGTTGGGTTTTCCGCGCTACCGGACAACCTTCATGACACCTGATAATATTTTGCCTGATGCTGTTGAAGGATGGATGATTAAGGAATTTCCATACATGATGAACAAGGAAGATTTTCTAAGTCAGATCATTTACATGGGTAAGATACTATATATTAAAGATGCATTACTTCCTGAGGTGGAGGATACCTTAAAAATAAGATATACTCATTCACAGCTGGATTATTGTATTCAAAATGAGTTTAATGTGTGGAGTTATTTTGCGGCTCAAAAAACACTGTATACGTCCAATCAGGCAGAGATCATGAAGTTTACCGGTGAAGCTCCCTTTACATCTGCATTCAGTAAGGAAGCCGCTCCACGCATAGGTCATTGGATTGGTTGGAGAATTGTGAAACAATACATGCGTGTTAATCCAACTATATCACTGGAACAATTAATGAACGAAACAGATGCTCAGCAGTTTTTGAGCAAATCAAAATATAAACCGAAAAAATCATAAGAATTAATTTCTAAATCCGAAAAAATGAAACAATCTGAAATAAAATTTGCAGTAACACTGGATGAAAATAATTTACCCGAAAAGATTGATTGGAGTGCTACAGATGGTGGTGAACAAAGCGCCAGTAAATCTGTAATGATTGCTTTGTGGGACGCTAAAGAAAACAATACACTTCGTATTGATCTATGGACAAAAGATATGATGGTAGATGAAATGAAACAATTTTATCATCAATGTCTTTTATCGATGGCCGATACATTTGAACGTGCAACAGGTGAAACAGAATCAGCAAAAGATTTGAGGAGGTTTGCACAAGGATTTGCAGAGAAATTGGATTTGATAACGAAAGGGTAAGTAGAGGATTTAAACGGTAAAGGTTTTAAAAACCTTTACCGTTTCCCACAGATTCTATTTATACAACTTATTCGAGTCAAAAATGAATTTCAACAATTCATCCTTTCCTACTTTCTTTTCTGCGGAAGTATAAAAACAATGCGGTAATTCATCCCAGGTTCTTCCCATTTCTTCTTTATACAAATTGATATTATCTGTTGTTTGCTTTTTGGAAAGCTTATCCATTTTTGTAAAAACCATTACAAAGGGGATTTCCTTTTCGCCCAACCAATCCATAAACTCCAAATCAATTTTTTGTGGTGGTAGTCGGGAATCCAGCAAGACCATCATACACATTAGATTCTCCCGTTCTAGAATATACTTGGAAATAAACACTTCCCATTTTTCTCTTTTATCTCTGGAGACTTTTGCATAACCATAACCCGGAAGATCCACTAAATACCAATTCTCATTAATTAGAAAATGATTTATCAATTGTGTTTTACCTGGTTTTCCGGATGTTTTTGCCATATCTTTTTTTGACACCAACATATTGATCAGCGAAGATTTTCCAACATTGGATCGCCCGATAAATGCATATTCTGGAAGTGTAGGGGCAGGACATTTTTTAATATCCGTATTGCTGATGACAAATGTCGCTGATTTAATTTCCATGATGAATCCCTTCACAAATTAACTGTGAGCAGGATGATAAGTTGAAATATGACGTTCTTTTTTTGTATCATAAATATCTGCAAACTTTACCAATATACCTGTTTCCTCCACTTCACCAAAATGTGTGTTGCTAGAAGTTCCAAAAGTTTTCATGGTTGCAGAAAGATTCATGTATGCGTTTACAAGAGGAGGAATGTGTTCTCCCATTGCGCGGACATTTTTATTTAGCAGTAGATGACCCTCTTTATAACTCAATCCTTTTAATGAGTTAAGGAATTCGGAAACATCTGTTTTAATAGAAAGTGGTTCAATAGGTGTAACTAAATTTTCTTTATCCGGAAAATAATGATTCATAAACGACAGGATAAAGTCGCGTGCCGGCACATTAAAATCACTATACATAGTCACTTTACCAAAAAAGTACTCAACATCCGGATTATCTACAACAATAGCACCTAAGCCATCCCATAAATTATCGAGAGAGAATAAACCTTTACGATTATCTACCGTTGGTTGATATTTGGGTTGAACAAATGATCGACCCAACTCTATTGTATAAGGCAAATAGTTGTTGATGAATTTTTCAGAAAAATGAAATAATTCCGTTGTTGCCAATTGAACGATTCCATCATTGAAAGGTGCTTCTTTACATTTAATAAAACGATAGCCTCCTATAATCTCTTTTTCTAAAGGGTTCCAAACGATTAGTTGCTTGTAAGGAGCTGTATTAACGATATCGTATTCATCTATGTCAATCTCTTTTCCTGTTCCTCCTCCTGCAGTGCGGAATGTATATTCGCGTAAACGCCCTATTTCACGCATAACATGGGGTGAATCATGATGCGTAATGATGTAAATCTCATTATTACCATTATTGGTTTTTCTTACAAAACGTTTGCTTGTAAGTTCCGATTCCAGTAATTTCTTCTCAACAGGTTCAATGATGTTTTGCATTGTTTAAATACAATTTATTTCGAAACAGTAGTGTTTTTAATTGTAGGCAGCATTTTCGACTGATCCTTCGTTTGCAATGCATAGGTATGTTGCTTTACCTTTTCCGACCAATATTCTGCGGGTTTATCTTTTGTAAATACTTCCCAGGATATTGGTTCACCAAAAGTAAAGGTAAGCGTTTTACCTTTTTGTTTATACATTTCATCTGGTAAATAAAACATCTCCAAATTGGCTTTTATCCCTATCATTTTTCTCCAATAAGCCAAGTTATAGAAAAAATTTGAGTTTCGCCCATCAATAAAAACAGGAACTACATTCTTTCTATACTGAATAGCTTTTGTGATAAAACTTTTTTTCCAAACCAAATCTTGTATTCCCTTGCCTGTTTGTTTCCTGGAAACCAATCCAGCAGGGAACAATAACAAGCAATCCGGAGATGCATATGTTTGTTCAAAACGATGAACATATTCAGGTGAGTTACGACCATGTTTGTTAACAGGAACAAAAATAGGATCAAAATTTTTGAGTGCCATCAATAAGTCATTCACAAAGAATTTAATGTCTTTTCTGTATTCTCCGGCAACATCCATAAATGCAATACCATCCAAACCACCCAACGGATGATTGGCCGTCATAATCACTCCACCTTCTGCCGGAATATTTTCAGCACCCACTACTTTTGTTTTTACACCAAACTCTTCCATTGCTGCATCAACGAAATCATGACCATAGCAGGTTTTATAACGCCAAATAGCATTGTTCAATTCATTCTGATGAATCGTGCGTTTAATATATTTTAGTAGAAATTTAGGAAGAAGTTTTAATAAGGTCGGGTTTTTTCCACCAATCGCCTTTTCAACATCGATGAACTTTTCTGACTCAGGAATCGCATGTACAGAATTCTTACTCATAAATTATCGTAAACATTAATCATTAGTAAACTTAAAAATAAGAATTTTATGGAAATTTGGGAATGGTTTTTTTGTATTCCCTCTAACACTGTATGTTTCAGTGCCTTGATATAAAGGTTATGCGTTCAAAACCATATCTTTTAACGCATTTATCCAGGTAGGATGATCATTCAGGCTATCTACAAGTTGTATTTTTTTTCCTCCATTTTTTTCAAAAATCTCGTTGTATTCGGTTCCTATTTCATAAATAGTTTCCAAACAATCGGCAACAAAAGCAGGAGAAAATACCAGGATATTTTTTTTGCCTTCGTTTGCTTTACGCTCTACTACCTTATCACTATATGGTTTTATCCACTTATCATTCAAACGGGATTGAAATGTTGTTTCAAATTTACCTTCAGGAATATTCAATCGTTTTACCAGTTGACGTGTTGTTTCAAAACAATTAGCACGATAACAATATTCATTTGCCGGTGTAATGGTATCGCAACAGCTTCCTAACTTGCAACTGTTTCCACCATAATGAGCTGCACCTTTCATAATGTGACGTTCGGGCAAACCATGATAGCTAAAAATAAAATAATCGTAGTCCTCAAGTTTATAATTTTTTGCGCGTTCTACACACGCATCAATAAAACCTGGATGGTCATAAAATTTAGAAATAATTTTTATCGATGGTATTACTTCCCAGTTTTTTAATAAACGTATGGTTTCTTCAATCGAAGAACCGGTACTGGAGGAAGCGTATTGAGGATATAAAGGCAAAACAATAATAGTGGAAACCTGTGCTTTTCTTAAATTATTCAACGCTGTTTCTATACTCGGACGTTGATAACGCATTCCCAATTCAACAACATAATCATTGCCTAATTGTTTTTGCAAAGCTTCTTTTGTTTTTTTGCTATTCACTAAAAGTGGAGAGCCTTCTGCAGTCCAGATGTGTTTGTATAGCCTCGCTGAGTTGGACGTACGAAAGGGAATGATAATTCCATTCACCAATAAAAACCGACCGATGGGGTTAATATCAATTACACGACGATCATTTAAAAACTGTGTCAGGTATTTTTTTACATCCGTATTCGACGGACTATCGGGTGTACCTAAATTAATCAGTAATACGCCTGTTCTCATTCAATGTCTTAAATATGTAATGCGCGTTTCGCAGTTGCATCTAAACACGCTTCTTTGATTGCTTCTGTAAATGTCGGATGTGCATGACTCATTCTGGAAATATCTTCAGCACTTGCACGGTACTCCATCGCAACCACAGCTTCTGCAATCATATCGGCAGCACGCGGTCCGATCATGTGTACACCAAGGATTTCATCTGTTGCTTCATCTGCCAATACTTTCACAAATCCATCCGTATCCATGGAAGCTCTTGCTCTTCCGCTTGCTTTAAACGGAAAGCTTCCTACTTTGTATTTTTTTCCTTGTTCTTTTAATTGCTCTTCGGTATATCCTACTGCTGCCACTTCTGGCCAGGTGTAGACAACTCCAGGGATCAAATTATAATTGATGTGTGGTTTTTGTTTTGCCATT
>C688J18823_10000960_pt1 | contig 17475 bp, 16 predicted proteins | sample HopSoiMetagenom1_FD_18823 | JGI IMG/M metagenome (IMG submission 18823) | reverse complement strand
AAACATGATTTTCACGTTGCCGGTGACACTTGCCCGCAAAATGGCTCGAAGCTGTGTCTTGAAAATCTCGACGTTCTCGAGGCAGAAGCGAATTGCGCGACAGCCAAGAAATGGATTCAGCTCATCTGCTGTTTCCACGAAACCCGGAGCGATTTTGTCGCCGCCAAGATCGAATGTTCGGATGATCAGCGGGTGTGGTTGAACCCGTTCCGCGACAGTCCGGTAGGTTTCGAATTGCTCCTCTTCGGTTGGAAGTGTGTTCCGGTTCAGGTAGAGGAACTCAGTGCGATAAAGGCCAATGCCTTCCGCGCCATTCGCCACCACCGCTTCCACGTCCTGCGGAAGCTCGATGTTTGCTGAAAGCACAATGTGCCGCCCGTCACGTGTCGTCGACTTGGTCTCGCGCAGGTGCGTCAGCTCTTCGACCATTCGAACGCGCCGGATTTCGATGTCGCGGTAAGCGGCGAGCGTCGCTTCGGTGGGATTAACGATGAGAAGGCCGTTGATCCCGTCTAACAGCACGGACTCTCCGGTCTCCAACCGCTCGGTGGCATCGTGCAAGCCGACGATGGCGGGAATGTTCAACGAGCGAGCCATGATCGCAGTATGCGAAGTCCGACTGCCCAGATCGGTAGCAAAACCGAGAACGAGGTCCCGATTCAGCATCGCCGTGTCGGAAGGGTCCAAATTATGAGCAACCAGGATATGCTGTTCGGTAAGCGCCAGGAATGATCTCGGCGCTTTACCCAAAAGATTGCGGATGACGCGTTTGGTGACGTCCTGAATATCCAACGCGCGCTCCCGCAGGTAGGGGTCGTCGATCTTGCTCAGTGTATCGGCGTAACTGGTGGCGACCTCCTGGAAAATCCATTCCACATTGCACCGGTCCTTATCCAGTTTGCGCAGCACTTCATCGATGAGCGTGCGATCCTCGACCACGAGGAGATGCGCGTCGAAAATTCCGGCGTCCTTGGCGCCGATCGATTCCGCGATGCGCTGCTGCATCTCCAGAATTTGCATTCGCGTCTGAATCAGAGCCGCTTCGAACCGGCCGATCTCATCCGGAATCTGTGACGGTTTGATGGCGTAGCGCGACACGTCATCGAAATCATCTCGAGTTACGTGAATGAGGCCGTGCGCGATACCAGGGGAGACACCCGCCCCTTGCAAACGTATTTCCGGCCGCGGCTGATCACTCATTCAGCTGCGAGATTAATGGCTAAGGCAGCCGTGCGAAAGCACGGAGTGAAAACACCCGCGAACGTAACCCATTCGCCACAATGTGAACCACATCGGCGCCACCGCATTCAACCCAACAGGAATGTTAGTCCTCGTTGAACTTTGAATTGATCAGCGCTTCGAGTTCTTCTACCGCTTTGTCAGCATCGACCCCTTCGCAGCGCAGATGCAGCTTCGATCCCTGGCCAGCCGCGAGCATCATCAGTCCCATGATGCTTTTGCCGTTCACTTCTTCGCCTTCCTTGGAAACCCAGACCTCCGAACGAAATCGGCTGGCGATCCGCACGAACATGGCCGCGGGACGAGCATGCAATCCCAGTCGATTTATGACCGTGATATCCTTTTCGACTTTTTGAGGACGCGCGTTCGTTTTCCGGTTCAGCAAACCCATTAGCCTTCTTTTGGTTCCATCAAGTTGAGCAATTTTGTATTAAATTCCACCGCGCTATTTCGGCCGAGACCTTTCAGCTTCTGATCCATTGCCGCAACTTCAATCAGACGCGCGATATCGCGTCCGGGGCGGACCGGAATGGTCACGTGCGGCACCGGCAAGTCCAGGATCTCGTAAAATTCCTGATCCAACCCGATCCGGTCGACTTCTTCCAGCTCCTCCCAGTCTTTTAACGTCACCACCAGGTCGAGCCGTTTCTCGATCCGGATGCTGCCGATGCCGAAAATGTTCGCCACGTTGATGATTCCGATGCCGCGAACTTCCATGTGGTTCCGGGTCAGGTTTGGCGCGGTGGCCATCAGCTCGCGGTTCTCCATCAAAGTCATGCGGGTCACGTCATCAGCCACCAGGCTATAGCCCCGTTCGATCAGCCCTAGCACACATTCGCTTTTGCCAATTCCGCTGGCACCGCGGATCAGAACGCCGACACCGAGAATATCCACCATGCTGCCGAACTCAGTCACGGTCGGCGAAAAATCCGTCTCCAGCGCAATCGTCGCCGCGTTGATGTATTTCATGGTGATCATCGGCGTCCGGAAAACCGAGATTTGCTGCTCGGACGCGACGTTGAGCAGCTCACGATCTAGATGCATTCCGCGAGAGATGACGAGACACGGAATCTTTTGCTCGCACAACCCGCGGAACCGGTCGACTCGAATTCCCGCCGTTAAGCTTTTGAGGTAGGTGTTTTCGGCGGCCCCGAGCACCTGGACGCGTTTCTCAGCGAAGTAGCTGTAGAATCCGCTGAGTGCCAGACCTGGCCGGTTGATGGTGGGCTCGCGGATCTTCCGATTGAAGCCGACCTGCGGGCCTTCCAGCTTCATCTGCAGCTTCTCGGCGTGTAATTTGTAGAAGCTCTCGACCGTGACAACTGGAACGCTCTTCCGCCGATCACTTGTGGACGTGATGGTTTGAGTATTCCGTTTAGACGCCATCGGCGGCTAACCATTAACGCGAAGAAGGAGATATTTCCAACGCGGGATGCAGCGGCGGTCTCTGACCGTCGCACTGATACCAGCCGCGTAGTCGCCAAATGGTGGTTGCACCGCAGCGCTACAGAGCCTGGCGTTGCCGAATTTACTGGCTGGAAACTGCTGCCGTCTTCGGCGGCAACGCATTAATAGAAATGCTGCCAGCACTTGTTCGCAGGTGTACGGATTTGCCGCCGCCGTTCAGATCGCCGACCAGAATTCCGTCGTGTTTTCGCTCGATTGTGACTGGAAGGTCCGTGTGCACGCCACCAATCGACGTACTGGCATCAATCTTAAATCCCCCGGAGGATGGAATCGCAAGACTGATGGCACCCGCGTTCGTTTCGAGGCTCACATCGTTAGGATTCGTTACTGTCGCGGCGATAGCACCACCGGCGGTTCGGGCATTTAGCGGCCCGTTGATGTCCTGGAAATCCATGCGGCCGCCGTTGCTGGTGGTTTCAACCGAGCCGGCGAAATTTCGGATCGAGACCGCGCCGCCGCTGGTTTTGGCATTCAACGAACCGCTGCCGCCTAACGACTCGATCCTGCCACCATTTGTGTGCACTTTCACTGAGCCTTCGCAATCGGCCAATTTCACCTGTCCACCGCTGGTCCGAGCGTCAATCGGTCCGTACACTGCCTGCAGGTTTAACGCTCCACCCGCCGTGTCCGCCTTCAAGTCTCCATTCAGCTCCTTTACCGCGATCGCGCCACCACCGGTCCGGAGGTCGGCATTGAAACTTTTCGGCAGCTGAACAGTATAATGCGCATCCATCTGAATGTGCTGGCGGTTCCAGTGCCATTGACGATTACTGCGCGAGCGCACCGTAATCGTATTTCCCTCCTGTGAGACCGTAATCGGCGCGGCAGCGAGGAATTCCTTCTCCAGATTCTGGTCCGACACATCGACAACCCGTCGAGCATTCACTACAGCCTGCTGATCCGAGCCGGTAGTCACGTCGATCGTACCAAAATCAACGTCGACAACAACTTTGCCGCCGGGTCCGGTGGAGAGGTGGCGTTGAACGATATCTTCGCTGCGCGCGAATGCACTAATGGAACCGGCAGCGAGTAAGACTAACAACAGAGAATTGCGTGTGATCATAGTGGTGAAGTGTGGGTTGAATGCGGAGATGGCATTTGCAAGGATTATGCCACCAGCGATGTGAAGCTGTTAACTCCACCGCGGCAGAGCCTTACAACTTTTGAATTGAGCCTACTGCGAAGGCGACCATTCCGGACATGGGATGTTGTCGTCCCAGTTCTGGAACTCCAAAAGGGTCGTCCCGGCGACCCAAGCTGTTGTCTGACCTAACGAGCGTTGGCCTGACTGCTCCTTTGACGCATTGGCGCTAACTGTTAAGGCGAGCAGAAGATGTTTTCAACGGAACCTCGGGCGTCTACCCGCCACGCGAATTCAGGACGTAGGATCAATTAATCCGACGGTCAGAGACCGCCGCTACAAAGATCAGCATAGGCGCACTGCCGCCAAAATTCCGATGCGCACGACTTGGGCGGTTTCACACAGCGAATCACATCTTAAACAAATCGCCGGCTAGTGGCATCAGCATCTTGCCGATGGGACATGGGTGGAAGCCCCATGCCACAATTCACATCTTGAACCGCTCGCCCAGATACAGCTGCCGACTGATTGGGTCGTCGATGAGGAAATCCTTCGTGCCTTCACTCTCCACCCGGCCTTCAAAGATCAGGTACGCCCGATCCACAATGGACAATGTCTCGCGCACGTTGTGGTCCGTGATCAGAATTGCCAGGCCGGATTTCCGCAGGTTGACGATGATCTGCTGCACGTCGTACACGGCAATGGGATCGACGCCGCTGAATGGCTCGTCCAACATCAGCAGCTTAGGTTTGGTGACGAGCGAACGCGCGATTGTTAGGCGGCGCTTTTCGCCGCCGCTCAAAGTGAGTGCCTGATTCTTAGCGATCCGCTCGATGCCGAACTGATGCAACAGCTGGTCACAGCGGTTACGACGCTCGGCTTTGCTGAGTGACAGGGTCTCGAGGATGGCGAGGATATTCTGTTCCACGGTCATCTTCCTGAAGATCGATTCCTCCTGCGGCAAATACCCCATGCCGAGCCGTGCTCGCTTGTACATCGGATAGTTCGTCACATCGGTGTCGGAAAAGATAACTCTGCCCCGGTTAGGCCGAACCAGTCCCACGATCATGTAGAAGGTTGTGGTTTTTCCGGCGCCGTTAGGTCCGAGCAGTCCCACAATTTCGCCGGCCTTCACGCTCAGATTGATGCCGTCGACAACCGACCGGCCGCCATAAATTTTGACTAACTGATCGGTCGAAAGCACCGGCGGGCCTTTGGCGGCAGACGTGGAACCCACTTCCGGTCCATATGCAGGAGCGGTCTCGCTGATCATGGCGACGGCTGCGGTGATTTGCTCCCACCTCTGGCTGGCTTCTCGTCGTTACCGGCCTTCTCCTCTTTCCCCGCTTTACCCTTCTCGTCCTTCGGCTCCTGACGAATTTCGGTGCGACTTGGCCCGCGGGTGGTTAACTGGCCGCTTTGATTGATGACCATGACTGTTTCAGGGCTGGTGCCGATATGAGTATTTAACCCCTGTTGTACTCGTGGATTTCCCTTTAATTCCACGTTTCCCGTGGCCGCAACATACGTAGCGGTCTCTGCGCGACCAACTGCGTGAGAGGGAGGTCCGCCGTTGGGGTCAGGACGATCTCGAACGACCGCCACGTTGCCTTCGGCAATCGCCTTCTCGAGTCCCTGACCCTGTCCACCTTGCCCGCTTTGAGCCGGGCTGCTCTGAGCACTTGGGCTGGTTTGCGCAAGTTGGCCGGCTTGGCTCTTACTGATAAATACCGTGAGCTTGTCCGATTGCAGGTTGAATCGCGGGTCATTCACTTTAACGCGGCCGCGGAAGATACCGACGCTCTTGCCCGAATCGAAAAAAGCTTCATCGGCGAAAATCTCTGTCGTGATTGGGCCGGTGATACCAGCGTTCAGATCGAGTCCTCCTTTGGCCTTGTTATCCGTTTTTGATTCAGCCTTCGGTGCGGCGGGACTGCCGGGTTTCGCGCCGCCAGTCGCAGGTTTGGCAACGTCCTGGCCGTTGGCCGACGATGTCAGCAACACAACCAAGAGACTGAGCGTACAGAAAACCCGTGTCATGGATTGGGTTTGTCTGCCAGGTGACTGGTATCGGTGATCACCATTTTCACGTTGCCTACGATGCGACTGGTCCGGGCGTTGGTGTCGAAAGTAGCCGTATCTCCCACGACGTTGAAATCCGCACGGTGGACCGTTGTCTGGTCCTGCGAGCTCAGAATTCGCGTCGTTAGGTCAAAGGTCGATGTCTGCATCTGGATCTCGATGTCCACCTGATTGGTCTCGGTGTAGGTCGTAATCTTCAAGTCCTGAAAGGTAATGTGATCCTGATCGATACGCCGGGCCGAGCCCGCAACAAATTTTCCTCGCAGCCGGCCATTCAGATCGAAATCCGGAAGCACCAGCCCCTTGGCATCATGCCCGATCGGCAGCGGAATGTTGGTAAGACTCTGCTCGCCTCCTTCTCCGGGCGACGTGGTCGCAGTTGGCACCGCGCCTTTTCGTTTGCCCCTACCCTTCCCCTTTTTGCCCGGGTGTCCGGTCTCGGCCGATAACGAACAAACTGCGAACACAATGGCGAACGTCCAGATAGCCGTACGTCCGCAGACGTCGCGATACGGAGGCCGTTGAAATACTGGGGTGGGCCGCGTTGCGGTTGATTTTGGCGTTGGCAAAGGCGCGAGCGCAGCGACGATATTCTCAACGATCTCAGCCAAATTCAACAGCCTCCTAAGAAACGGCTGCATGAACTGCCTTTAACACGCGCAGGTGTTTGGGCAAATCTTTCAAAGGAATCTGGTTGGGCCCGTCAGATAAAGCGCGGGCCGGGTTGTCGTGTACTTCCATAAAGATCCCATCACAACCCGCTGCCATCGCGGCCCGAGCAAGAACCGGCGCCAATTCGCCGTCGCCGCCGGTGCTGTCGCCCGCTCCTCCCGGTCTTTGTACCGAATGAGTCGCGTCGAAGATAACGTGATATCCCGCCTGTCGCATCCAAGGCAGAGACCGCATGTCGGCAACCAGGTTGTTGTAACCGAACGTTGTGCCGCGCTCGGTAAAACAGAACTTTCGATTTCCGAACGCGATCAATTTCTCGGCAATGTTCTCAACGTCCCACGGGGCGAGAAATTGTCCTTTCTTGACGTTAATGGCCCGCTCGGTCGCAGCGGCGGCGCGCAGCAGGTCTGTCTGGCGACACAGAAATGCAGGGATTTGGAGCAGATCGATTTTCTCGCCGACAATTTTTGCCTCCTCGGCGGAATGCACATCCGTCGTCACCGGAAGTTTCAATTCACGGCCAATCTCCGAAAGAATCCGGCAACCTTCGCGGGCATCGAGCCCCCTGAATGACCGCACTGATGTTCGGTTCGCCTTGTCGTAAGACGCCTTGAAAATCACATCCACTTTCGCGGCGCCCGCGATCTCGGCGATTCGTTCCGCCATGCGCCAAACAAACTTTTCCGATTCGATGACGCACGGACCGAGAATAAACACCGGCTTCTTCCCGCCGATCGTGACTTTGCCTATGCGCAACGGTTTCATGGGCGTTTGGAGCGCGGCGTAGAGGAGGGAGACGCTTTTGGAGATTGCTTTGGCGAAATGCTCGGCGCCGGTGTCGCCGTGGCGGTCGCCGCCGGCACTACAAGACTCGTCGACGAATCCGATGAGGGAGTATATGAGAACCCGAGGTTATGACCGAGGAACCGGTTATCCCAACGCGGCGGGTTATTGAATCTTTTGACTCCCTCCTCATACTCGGCCGGGTGCTGAGCTTTCAACGTGGCCAATCGCTCTCCGATGAACTTAACCGGGATTGCGTCACCGCCAGCCTTGAGCGCTTGCTGGTATGAAACCACGGCCAGCATTATTTCGCCGGCCGCTTCCTGGTTTTGCGCGGCGCTGAAATCGCTCACGGCGGCGGACTCGGGGCCGACATAGGAGCTTCCTGAAACCGTCCGTTGTGCTTCCATGGCTCTCATCAGCAAACCACCGTCGGCCCGCTTCTTCGCCTGGTCGATAGTCCGCTGCAAATATTGATCGACCGTTTCCGCAGATTGCGGCATCAGATCGCCAGAAACGCCGAGGTATCGAGGCAGAATTAAGAGCAACAATTGCGCGCGCAGCGGAATCACTGCAGGCGACGTCATATCAGGGTTGTACATCTGCGGGTTATCAAGCCTGGTCGGAAATCCAGCCTGAAATTCGCGATAGACTTTTTGCACCGCGGACAGCGAATTCATCGTCATCGCCAGAACATCAAAACTGGAAGACGGACTCGGGCGGATCTTCATCTGCATGATGCGCAGCTCGTTGATTGCGTCGGGGATGGCGTCCAGGGTTTTGGCCTTGCTCACAACAGCCGCGACCTGCTCTGGCGAGGCCGGCTCACCGGTGGCTTCCCGCGTCCTGGTTTCCGGTCTCGGCGTCGATTGCGGAATGTACTTCTCCAACTCGGCGAGCAACTGCGAGCGCGGCATAAACTCAAAGATGTTCTCGCCGCTCGTTAGGTTTTGGAGAGCCTGCCGACAGCGCTCTCGATTATCGCTTTTCCGGGCGGCAAGGTACTCCTGCCAGCTCCGGACGAATTGGATGTTCGATTGCAGTTTGCTGACGACTGCTTTTGCTTCTTCAGAATCTCGTTGGGAACCGCTGAACTTCCGATAGCTCGACAAATTCTTCAGCGTCTCATCCAAGTCTTCCGGATTTTTGGCATTGCGGATTGCATCGCCTGCCTGCTTCAGCTTGGTGTTGATTTCGGCAATCCGCGCGTTTTCTTTCGTCTCCCGATCCCTTTTGATTGCGGCGCGTAGGGCCGTCACCTGCTGNCGGACTTCCTCCGAGCTGAAATAAAGACCGACCTGGCTCAAGACGTCCTCTACGCGGTAGAGTTCCCCGCTGTCGATGTCGGTCTCGATTTGGCTGGTTCCAGAGATCACGAACCGTTCCGCTTCGCGGCGCCGGTCCTGGTCGGGACGGTTCCCGGACGTGTTCAACTCTTTTCGCATCGCCGACTCCAGGTTCTTCAAGGCTTCCACGGTGGACTGGCCGGCAGCGGTTAGGGCAAACCCAACGGTCAGCACGATAGCCAGGTAGATTCTCACGATGCCTATCCAGGGTGGTTTAGCTTGGGCCATTTCTAAGGAAAGCAGGAACGCAGGAATGTGAAAGGGACATTCCCGCGCAAATTGGGCGTTTTTCTGGATTCATGGATTTTTGGATTTCAGATTAGTTCAAACTTCAGGTGCTCCGGCTTTGCTGAGCGATCCTCTTCGTAACAAATCCACCACCGCGAAGGGCACGTAGAGCATGGTGAAGAAGACAAACGCCACTACATGGAACTGGAGAAGATACAGCGGGCGCCAATCGGACAAAAAACTGAGCAGCGAAGCGGCCTCCGGTTTGTCCAGGAGAAAACCGTAATTCTCTCCGGTTAGGCAATCGACGGTGAACGCCACCACGAAGTAGACTTCTGTCCACATGAAGGTGCGAAGAATGGCCTTCGGGCCGGGGCGAAAGCCGTAAACCAACATCAGGAACACAATTCCGATAATGATCCCCGAATGCGCCACGAAGAAGCTGATGAACCGCAGATCGGGGAAACCGTAGCGAAGATTCGGTGTAATGATCGCCTGGAGCGTGCCGCCGATTCCCCAGAAGTAGGCGATCTCCAGCCACCGTCGATTGCCGGTCCAGAGCGCCACGATAATCACGGCCATCGCCCAATCGCACAATTGCAAAGGCAAGGCGCGATACCAATGCGTCACCCCAAATTGCCGGCCAACAATCAGGTAAGCGATGTAGTTTATTATGAGCAGACCGGAAATCGAGAAACAGATCGTCCGCTCGAGATGACGCGATTTGGTGCGGTGAACAGTAAAGGCAAGAACGAACGGCAATACCAGCGTCAGGAAAAGAATCGTTAGGTGCGACGGCCCAAACGCATGAAACGTAGACGGCGGTTGATCCATTACCTGTAGGGGAAGCTGTCAGCTTCCCCATGGGAAGGCAACGCCTTCCCCTACCACGGCAGAAGCTCGAATATCGCTCGCGCCGGCGAGTCGCTGCCTTGGCAGACAAGACAACTGGTAGCGGCGATTAACCTCGTAGAACGCGGGTGTCTTGGGAATCAGGATTGGGAGTTCGTGTCGCCTGCCCCGGTTCGGTGACCGGCCGCTACCAAATTGTTTCGGCCTACGCTCCGTTATCGGATCACCCACAGATTGCACGGAATCACATCCGTGATCCACGCGATGTTCGCCGGCAGGTTATCCCGACAATCGGTTGTTGGCGAGATTGGAACGACTAACAAGTCGGCATTCACCGATTGAACGAAGTCAGCCGCCGCGAATCCGGTGTTGCCGCGAATGCAACGAACCTCGATCGGAACTTCCGTTGGGCCGGTGGACAGAACAAACTCTTCCAGCAACAGCTCCTCATCGGCAGACTTCCCACCGCTGCTGCCCTGTTCGGTGGCCGTGTCTCGCGCCCGGATTTCGTCGAACGTCGTGATAATTCGAATGACGTACAATCTTTCTGTCTTTTCAGCGGCGGCAAGACTGATGGCTTTTTTGAGCGCTTCGCGGCCGTGATCGGAATACTCGGCGACGAACACCATCCGTTGTAGCGGCTTGGGCTCAGTGTTCGGATCAGTGAAAAGCATCACCGAACAGCACGCTTCCCGCACCAGTCGGCGGGCGACGTTTCCCAGAAACGGATGGAGTACAACTTCTTTCTCCAGTGCTCCGGCTACGATCATATCGATCTTCTTGTCCTGCACCGTTTGCAGAATGCCGCTTGCCGGATCGCCTTTCGCGTAATGCACCACCGAGTCCGCCGGCATTCCGAGCTGGGTTAACACGTCTGAGAATTTGGCGGCAGTCTGCTCATCTCGTTCGCCGACGTAGATCAAGCTCAGCTCTGACCCGAACCTCCCTCGAATTCGGTTCGCCTCCGACAGCACATGCAGAAATCGCGGCGAAAATGTGCTCGCGACTCCGATACTTTTGTAGGCTTCAGGCATGATCATGGCGGAGCCGGCTCAATGTCGGGCTTCGCGACCATTCGGCAAGCCGTCACTGATGCGCCGGGACCTGAATCCGGGATGCCAGCCGTCTGACAGGTGGCACCTGCACAGGCACTTGGCGTTTGCTCAACTTTGCACGAATCTTCGCCCATGCGCCGCGCCATCTACCCAGGAAGCTTTGATCCCGTGACCAACGGCCATCTGGATGTGATCGCTCGCGCCCGGAAGCTATTCGACGAAGTAATTGTAGCGGTAGCTCATAATATCGAGAAAGAGCCGCTATTCAGTTTGGAGGAACGGTTACAACTCCTGCGCGACGCGTTGGGGAATGAGCCGCGGGTCCGGATCGGCCAGTTTGAAGGGTTGCTGGTGGACTTCGCGGTGAAAGAGCAGGCCTGCGCCGTGATCCGCGGTTTACGAGCGGTATCCGATTTCGAATTCGAGTTTCAGATGGCGCTGATGAATCGCAAACTGCAAGGGAGCGTAGAAACGATATTTCTTATGCCGAAGGAGGAATACACCTATTTGAGTTCGCGGCTGGTAAAGGAAATCGCTCGCCTCGGGGGTGACGTTTCGACCTTCGTTCCGGCTTCGGCCGGCAGAGCTTTGGCGAACAAGTTTTCCCGATGAAGATCCATCTGAAACAAGTTCCGGCCCAAGGTTTACACCTCGAAGGCGAGGAGAATTGCCCGCTCAAGGAGCTGGAAACTGAAGAGGTCCGGTGCGCCGGGCCGCTGCATTATAGTCTGGATATCGGGCTTTCCGGCGATTCCCTCTGGGCCAATGGAAGCCTCCGACAGCCGGTCGAACTACAATGCGTCTCATGCCTCGAGAAATTTGTGCATGTGATCGACGTCCCAAACTTTGCCGTCCATCGCGAGATTGGCGGTCCGGAAACGGTTGATTTGACGCCGTTCGTTCGAGAAGACCTTCTGCTCAATCTGCCGGCTCACCCCCACTGCGATCGCGATGGTAATGGAGTTTGCAAAGCCAGCCATCCCGAAGCCGCCGGAGTGGCTAAACGAAAGCCCGATTGGAGCGCGCTTGATAAGCTGAAACTTAAATAGGGTTCAGGTTTCAGAGTTTAAGGATTCAGGTTTCCCTTCCAGCCGACGGGTTTTCCGTTCTGAACCCCGAACACTGAACCCTTGCCTTTTCGCGATTTCCTGCTTTTGTTCCGCCTCGCTCGAATATGGGAGTTCCTAAGCGCAAAACTTCAAAGATGCGGCTGCGTACCCGCAAGGCGGCGAACGCCTGGCGTTCAGCTGAATTGAACAAGTGCCCGCAATGCGGAAGCACAGTTCGGTCGCATACAGCCTGTGCATCCTGCGGTTATTACAAGGGGCGCCAGGTACTGACAATCGGGGCGTAAGCAATATCGTCGGGTCGCGCCGCACAATCGGCGCGGGACATTCAGCACACGCTGAACATCGGCCTGTCCTCCGCGCGCTGCAGTTTGGTTTTGCAATAGCGCAACAAACTCCGCAAAGTCCTCCCGATGAAGATCGCCTTGGACGCGATGGGCGGCGATTTCGGGCCGCCCAATCTGATCGGCGGCGCCAAGATGGCGCTCGAGGCTTACCCGCAGATCACCAAACTGTTTCTGGTCGGCGACACCGCGCAGGTTGAAGCCGAACTGAAGAAGCAAGGCTGCAGCGACAGCCGGATCGAGATTGTGCACTCCAGCCAGGTCGTCGATATGTCGGACAAGGCGTGGTCGGCGGTCCGACGAAAAAAAGATTCGTCCATCAGTCGGGCCGTCGATTTGGTGAAACACGCACAAGCGGATGCGGTTGTTAGCGCCGGCCACACTGGCGCCGCCGTCGCCGCTTGCACCATCAAACTTCGGACCTTGGAGGGAATCGATCGCGCCGGAATCGCAGCGGTGCTTCCCACCGAAACCAATGTGTTCGTGTTGATCGATGCCGGCGCAAACATTGACGCCACTCCCGAGCATCTCCTGCACTACGCCATCATGGGGTCGGTGTACTCCCGCCACGTTTTACATTACAAGAATCCGACCGTCGGCCTGATCTCGTTAGGCGAGGAAGATGTGAAGGGGACGGAGAAGACGCGCGAAGTGTTCAAGATGCTGAAGCAGAGTTCGCTGAATTTTGTCGGAAACATTGAAGGCCGACATTTGTTCGAGGATCCAGTGGAGGTTGTGGTCTGCGACGGTTTTGTGGGAAACGTCATCTTGAAAACGTGCGAGTCGATTGCCGTTGCGATTTTCAGTTGGTTGAAGCATGAGCTGATGCGGACGACGAAAAGAAAGATCGGCGCGTTCCTGGCGAAGAACGCGTTTCTCGAAATTAAAGATAAGACGAACTACGAAGAATATGGCGGCAGTCCCCTGCTGGGCGTGAACGGCATTTGCATCATTGCCCATGGCGCCAGCACGGCACTCGCAGTCAAAAACGCGATACGAGTGGCGGCGGAGTCCATTGAACAACAAATAAACCCGCATATCATCGAAGAGATCCGCCGTTATAATGAAAAAGCAGCCCCGCTCGAGCCCGCGCTCCGCTAAAACTCAGCGGACGGTCTCGATTGTTGGCACCGGCAGTTACCTCCCGGAGAGGGTGCTGACCAACGCCGACCTGATGAAAATTGTCGACACGTCGGACGAGTGGATTACCACGCGTACCGGTATTAAAGAAAGGCGCGTCGCAGCCGAAGGCGAGCAGACCAGCGACTTGGCAACAAAGGCCGCACTAAGGGCACTGGAACAGGCGAAGATTGCGCCGGCGGACGTCGACCTGATTCTGGTGGCGACTGCTACTCCCGACATGGTATTCCCCGCGACCGCGTGTTTTGTTCAAAAAAAGATCGGCGCGACCAAGGCGGCCTGTCTCGACATCTCAGCGGCCTGCGCGGGGTTTCTGTTCGGGATCGAAATTGCGCAGCAGTTTATCACATCTCAGACTCATGATGTGGTGTTGGTGATCGGCGCCGAAAGACTCACATCGATCACCAACTGGACTGATCGCAATACCTGCGTGCTGTTTGGCGATGGGGCCGGCGCGGCAGTGTTGCGGCATCGCGGCAGCACTCACGGCGTCGTCAGCACGCACATCGGCAGCGACGGAAACTTTAGCGATATCTTGTTCATGCCCGGCGGCGGTTCACGCACGCCGATCACGGCCGAGAATGCGCACATGAACCTGGCGACGATTCACATGACCGGCAAAGAAGTTTACAAGCAGGCGGTCATTGCCATGATCAGCGCGGCTCGAAAAGCATTGGATCGGGCCGGCCTAACGATCGAGGACATCGCCTGCGTCATTCCGCACCAGGCGAATCTGCGAATCATCGAAGGAATCGCCGATCGTTTGAAAATCCCGATCGAGAGGTTCTACGTGAACCTGGACAAGTACGGGAACACCTCGGCCGCAGCGGTAGCGATTGCGCTGGATGAAGCAAACCGCAGTGGTCGAATCAAACCGGGCGATTTTATTCTGATGATTGTGTTCGGCGGCGGGCTGACCTGGGCCAGCACCGTGATCGAATGGTAATTCGACAGCGGCTGCGGCCTCGCACGCGCCGCAATGTGGATTGCAGCCAGGAAAACGATCTGACATGGAACGTCGCCTAAGTGCTATCCTTGCCGCCGATGTGGTCGGCTATAGCCGGCTGATGGGTGCCGATGAAGCAGGCACACTTGCCTCACTCAAGGCGGTCCGCACCGATTTCATCGACGGCAAAATCGCTGAACATCAGGGCCGGATCGTCAAGTTGACCGGTGATGGCATGCTCGTCGAATTCCCGAGCGTCGTTAACGCAGTGGCTTGCGCGGCCCAGCTCCAGCGTGGAATGAATGAGCGAAACGCAGATGTTCAGCAAGACCGCCGCATCGAGTTTCGGATTGGGGTCAACCTCGGCGATGTGATCGTCGACGGTGACGACATCTACGGTGATGGCGTTAACGTTGCCGCGCGTTTGGAAAGCATTGCCGAAGCCGGCGGGATTACCGTGTCGCAATCAGTGCGGGATCACGTTGGGAATCGACTGGCTCTTGGTTTCGAGGATCGCGGCGAGCAACAGCTAAAGAACATCGAAAAACCGATTCGGGTTTATCATGTTGTCCTGGAAGAGCCGGCTGACGCTCCGGTGGCTTCTAAAAAGGACGACCGGCCATCGATAGCAGTTTTGCCGTTCACAAATATGAGCGGCGATCCGGAGCAGGAATACTTCAGCGACGGCATTACCGAAGACATCATCACCGACTTATCCAAGGTTTCCGGACTGAGTGTGATCCCACGGCACACAGCCTTCAGCTACAAAGGAAAATCGCTGAAGGTACAGCAGCTCGCGCCTGAGCTCGGCGTCGGTTTCGTGCTTGAAGGCAGTGTGCGTAAAGCGGGCACACGCGTGCGAGTAACTGGTCAGCTGGTCGATTGTCATGATGGCAATCACCTTTGGGCAGACCGCTTCGATCGCGACCTAACCGATATATTTGCGATTCAGGATGAAATCACTCACGCCATTGTCGAGCAGCTGAAAGTGAGACTGCTGCCGCGGGAAAAGCAGTCGATTGCCCAAATGCCGACCAGCAGTCTCCAGGCTTACGACTACTATTTAAAAGGACGCGAACTCCTGCACCGTGGTTCGATATCCGGCTATAAAGCGGCGCGTGACATGTTCACCAAGGCCGTAAAGCTGGACGTGAATTATGCTCGTGCTTACGCGGGAATCGCAGATTGCGATTCCTTCCTGTATCTGCGGGCAACTGACACCGTGCCGCCACAAAGCATATTGGAGTTGGCGGAGAAAGCATTGGCTCTCGAACCGGGGCTTGCCGAAGCACACGCCTCCCGCGGCGCCGCGTTAGCGGTTCTGAAAAGATACGGCGAGGCCGCGGCTGAGTTCGAAAAGGCGATCAGTCTCGATGCCAATTCATTCGAAGCCTATTGGTTCTACGCTCGAGCCTGCATATTCCAGGGGAAGCTCGAACAGGCAGCAACCCTGCTGGAGCGTGCCGCGGAAGCAAAGCGAGACGACTACTCATCCGTGTGCATATTACCGCAATTGTATCGATCGTTAGGCCGAGAACACGATGTTAGAGAAGCATCGCGGAAGGGAGCCAGGCTGGCTGAGCGGCAACTCACACTTCATCCGGACGATGCCAGGGCCGCTGAATTAGGTTCGCAATGTCTGATCGAAATCGGCGACGCTGATCGTGCGCGCGAGTGGATCGCACGCGCATTGGCACTCGAGCCGGATAATCCGCCGACACAATACAACGCTGCCTGCGGGTACGCGCGGCTGGGCGACATCGACAAAGCCTTCGACCTGCTGCAACGTGGATTACAGAATTCCGGACCGGAATGGGGCAGATGGCTCGAGCATGACTCCTCCCTCGATCCCTTGCGAGCAGATCCCCGCTTTACCCAATTGGTTGAGGAAGCTCACCGTCGCGAATACGCGAAAGAGAGCAGCGAACGCTCTGGCCCGGCTAGCCGCTGAAGCTCGAAATTCCAGTAATCTGCTGGCCGAGAATCAGCCGGTGAATGTCTTCGGTTCCTTCGTAGGTTTTCACGCTCTCCAGATTGCACATGTGCCGCATGCAGGCGCGCGTATCCAGGATGCCCTCAGCGCCAAGAATGTCGCGCGCGGTCTGCGCACACTCGATCGCCATTGCCACGTTGTTCATCTTTGCCATCGAGATGTGGTAATGCTTCGCCCTTCCCGCATCTTTTAATTGCGCGACTCGCAACGCGAGCAGTTGCGCTTTGGTGATCTCCGTCAGCATTGCGACCAGCTTGGCTTGAACAAGCTGGAAACTGGCGATCGGTTTTCCGAATTGCTGCCGATGAAGCGAGTACTGCCGCGCCTCATCATAGCAGGCCATCGCCGCACCGATTGCGCCCCAGGCAATGCCGAAGCGGGCATGGTTCAGACATTCTAACGGCGAACGCAGACCGTGGCTCTTCGGCAAAAGCGCATCGACCGGCACTAAACAATCCGTGAATTCGATCGAGGCCGTTAGGCTGACGCGAAGTGAGAGTTTGCCATCAATCAGCGACGGCTTGAATCCGGCAGTCCCCTTCTCCACTAAAAAACCGCGGATTGCTTGTGGATCGATGCCTTCGCCAACTCTTGCCCAGACTACGACCACATCCGCGACAGTCGCATTGCCGATCCACTTCTTCGCTCCATTCAGGACATAACCATCAGAACCTTCGCGAGCCCTGCACTGCATGCCGGCAGGATTCGATCCGAAATCCGGTTCGGTAAGGGCGAACGCGCCTAACATTTCGCCCCGCGACATCGGTGGTAGCCAACGTGCCTTCTGTTCTTCACTGCCGAAAAGATCAATCGCCGTCATCGCGAGTGAACCCTGGACCGAGGCGAACGTGCGCAGGCCGCTGTCGCCGCGTTCCAACTCCTGCATGATCAGACCGGCCGCGACATTTCCCATTCCGCGGCAGCCGTAACCACGAATGGTCGGGCCGAATGCTCCAAGCCCGCCAAGTTCCCCCGCGAGTTCGAGTGGGAACGTGCCTTCGCGGTAGTGTTGCGCCACCACCGGGAGAAAGCGGTCGGTCACAAAAGCTCGTATGTGGTCGCGCACCTCCTTCTGCTCCGGTGTAATCAGCTCATCGAGTTCAAGAAAATCGGGAGCTTGAAACACGGACATTGCGCAAAGCTTGGCAGGATGAACTCAACGATGCAATGCGCGCAGCCT
>C688J18823_10000959_pt1 | contig 17481 bp, 14 predicted proteins | sample HopSoiMetagenom1_FD_18823 | JGI IMG/M metagenome (IMG submission 18823) | reverse complement strand
TTGCAAATCCACCCACACCATCACCATCTCTCATACTCAACGCTGCATATGTTCCATTTGTAACATATACTCCTTTCGCTTTTTGGCCTTCCGGGATTACATTCAACTTTATAACAGATCCATTAGTTCCAATTGCATAATTAGCAGAGCCATTAAAACCTTTTGCAGTAACTGCGCTATACATGTTCGTATATCCTGAAGTTGAACTATCTGTTGTATTGCTGTAAGCCCAACCAGAACTCCAATAACCATCATAATAATTTGGAAAAATTGCATCCCCACTTGTAAAAGATGTTCCTTTTGGTTTTGCTGATCCATTCCAATAGGAACCAGGTGCCAACGTTAAATTCTCAAAAGTAGATACTTGTTGTGCACTTGCACTTAATACACTCACTGAAACAAGTGAAGCTAAAAACAATTTACGTAAGTTCGTTTTCATTTTTTGGTTGATTAATTAATTGTTTGGTTGATTGAAATAGAAAGTACAACCCAATTGGTAATTTCTGCCAGGCATTGGCCTGCTTTCAATTACTTCGTAACGGCTGTTAAATAAATTATTGGCACTTGCAAATACCTGCAACTTAAATTCGGAAATCGTAAACAATTGAGATAACTTTATGTTGACTATTAAATAAGGATTTAAATAATGCTTATTATCAGAAGACGTGTACGTATAGCCCACATATTTCTGATTATAGGTAACATTAAGATTTTTGTAGGAAATGCCAAAACTCCCATTCCCTTTGTACATAGGTGTATATATCAATTGCTTTCCAACAGATTCATCAGTTGTGCTTCTTGCTTTTTCGCTGGTGGAGATTGCATAGTTCCACATTACATTCAGTGCAAACGTAATTTTTTGGACAGGATATTTTAATGTCAACCGATATTCTGCTCCTCTTGACCATACTTTCATAATATTATCCGGGGACCAATATCCGGAAGGTGTAGGTGTCCACAAAATCCAGTTATTGATAACCCTATTAAAAACACTTGCATTTAGGCATGTTGATAATTTATGAATTTGCTTTTTGAAAGTGATACCCGCTTCTTCTCCCCAACCATTTTCTGGTTTCAAATTAATATTGCCACCTTGTTCCCAATACAAATCATTGAATGTAGGAATGCGGTAATGTTGAGCTATAGCCACATTGAAGGATAAACATTTTAATATACCATCACCACCAATGGAATATGTGAAAGGACGAGCTGATTTAGTAAGAACAGGGTGTGATTTGAAAGGAGTGAAAACAATGGTATCTATTTCTTGATTGTCCGGATTTATTATTTCTTTTCGAATATTTAGAAATCCGTTCCAGGTACTTTTTCTATTATGAATTTTGTAACTACCAATCAGTGCAACTCTATTTTGATGCGGATTTTTTTTATACCCGTCCGAAACACCTTCTGTATATGTGTTATTGATAGCAAGTGTGATCATATCAAATTTCGTTATGTAAAATTTCCCTTCTGCTTCTGCAATTGTTGTTTTGGATTTACTCACCGAGTTTATAAAATCATCATATATTAATGTTTCATAAAAATGTCCTATGCGTATCGTCGACAATAACCTTTCCGATGTGCGTTGCCATTCTGATGTTATCCTGTAAGATTCATCTTTCTGATTGGAAACATTTATTTGCTGACCCAAAGAAGGAGGAATATTTCTGCTTGCACTCTGATACCAGAAGCGCGCATTTATTTTTTGATTTTCATTAATTTGAAAATAATTTTCAGTTAAAACGCCAACTTGTTTTAACTCGGCATTTGTTTGCCGTTGTATTGATTGATCTGACAATTGAAAAGGGAAATTATTTTTTGCAGCATGATTGGATATTTTCAGTGAACTGATAAATCTTTTTTTGCTCCATTCCACACTTGCATGTTGCTGTTTATCTGCAAAACTACCAACTGTTGCACCTGATTCAACGGAGACTCCTTTGTTATAAACAGCAGCATTATTTAAATGAATAGCGCCTCCTACGGCTCCACTGCCCCATGTGGCACCGGCACTGCCATACTGTACCATTACTTCATTAAAAAAATTGATTCCTATCAATGATAAATCCGGTGGACCATACATTGGGTTTTGTAAATTGAAACCATTCCAAAGTATAATGGTATGATTGGATCCGCCACCTCTAATGGAAGTGGTAGCCAGTGTTCCCAAGCCATATGATTTAATATACACATCACTTTCCGTATTCAGTAGTTCACCTAAGTTATTTGAAGAATACTTATTTAATAAAGTGCTGTCTAACACCTGTATTCTGTTTCCTGTGCTAAGTGCACGTACATAAGGTGTTGAAACTTCTACTGTATTTAATGCTTTAATTGTATCAACGGAAGGTTGTTGTGCCCAACTATAAAAAGTTTGCGTTATTAAAAATAAAGTACCTATTTTTTTTACTACATTCATTGCAATTCAATAAAGTAGCATCTGGAGGATACATTCTAAAATGTAGAAAGGATAGAAAAAATGTAAACAATTCGTCTATTCTCGCTTTTTCTCCGAAAGCTACAAATGATATTCGCTATTGGCAGGTCTCCTGACTTGTAACATTTTCCTCGTCCTTCCCATTCGCCTGGGGCGAACAGTGGGTATACTACTGATGAAAACTTTTGTGTTACTTACAGTTGCGGGAACAGTTCTTGATTTCAACAAGATTCCCTTTTAATTTTTCCCAACATGGAAAAAAACCAAATGCGCCGCGAAAATACAAAATAATTACGAAATCTTATACTTAAAAGTATATTTGTTGACCAATGAGCACAAATAATTATACATATATTGCTTACCACAAACCACCAGGTATTGTTTGCACTACGGAAACTATTGAAAATAATATCATTGATGCGATTAAACATCCTGAACACTTGTTGCCTGTAGGCAGGTTAGATAAGGATTCAGAGGGCTTGATTTTATTAACGAATAATAAGTCGATCATCAACCAAATTATTCATCCATCGTTTGAACATGAAAAAGAATATGTGGTAACGCTAAATTTACCCTTGCGAAATCAATTTTTAAAAGACATGGCAAGTGGCGTCAAAATTGGCGATGCCGTTACAAAACCATGTTTTATAAAAGCGGAACCCAATGCGAAGCGTATTTTTAGAATTATTTTAAAACAGGGATTGAACCGTCAGATACGAAGAATGTGTGCTGTTTTTAATTACCAGGTTATTCAATTGAAGCGAGTGCGCATTCTACATATTTCCTTAGGGAATCTTAAATCGGGAGAATGGAGAGATTTGAGTGAAGAAGAGGTTCAAAAATTATTAATGGCCTGTAAGAATGAAATCCAATAATTGATCACTAAAATAAAAAGAGCTGCTCGCCTGGGCAAGCAACTCTTTGGCAAATTATAATTGTATTCTGATTAAAAATGAAATGTCACTTTTAATGTGGCAGTTCCTGCTGCTGCATTTCCAAAACCAAAAATGCCTCCACGATTGATATCCGTATCAAATCCAAATTGTGAATTTCCGGCAGTTTCTGTTTGAATTTCAGCAACTGAATTCGGAGTACCTCCACCTTGTTGTGTCAACACTTTACCTTTTGTTTTAAATTGAAAACCAAGTCCCCAACCATATTCAGCACCGATGGATATTTTTGGTAAAATAAAATATTCAGCTCCAATAAATCCACGAACACCAAGTCCAAGTGTTAAACCTTGTGTTTGTTTAAGAATACGTTTTGGAGTTGCTGCTGATGTATATGAACTATCAGCATTCTTTGTTTTCCAATCGGTAGTTGTTGTTGGAGTTGTTGTTGTCGTGCTTCCACTTGTAGAGGATACATTGGCATCTGACATTACATTTCCATATTTGTATTTAGTGCTTGTGGAAGATAACCAAATCATCACATCAGCCCCATAGTACCCTTGTAATCTGGTCTTCCCTCTTCTCATTTCTTTACCTACACCGATAGCGATGTTTGTATTTCTAATTGATCGTTTATCTTCTACTTGTGCTGGTTGCTCTGGAAAATTAACAGTAGAACCAGTTTGAGCATCGTCTATAACTAAATTTTTGGTCGTTGATGAATTAAAACCCAAACGAACAATTGCTCTGTATGCACTTTTTTCATCAATGAATTTTTTTCCAATAATGGTTTGGTTTCCTAAAAAATTAGTATTCGGTCCAGCGTGATTCTGAGTGCCGTTAAACGCATTGCCTAAAAATGTAAAAATTGGATCTGCACTCATGCTAATGGCCCAGTCTCCAGCTTCCGGTAAAATTGGCTCCCCTTTTTTGGAAGTTAAGTCCTGAGCAAAAACCCCAGAAATTCCACAGGTTAATACAACTACTAGAATCGATTTTTTCATGTTTGATGTTTTAAGTTAGTATTGCAATTTAATTAGTGCAAAATTAATTTTTTAGACAAAACAACGTGTGTAATAACTTATTATTTTTAAATCGGGTATTAATCTCCCCATTCCTTATGTTCTAGTAAGGGAACAAACTTAAATTCACCAAACTCCTCCTTTTCAAATTTTTTATCGGCAATTTTTTTAATAAGTGTCATTACTTGTACTTTATCACCTAATGGAATGATCATTATTCCACCAACTTTCAATTGATCGAGTAATGCATCCGGAATCATTGGTGCTCCAGCAGTAATAATAATTTTATCAAATGGAGCAAACACAGTTAATCCTTTGTAACCATCGCCATAAAAGAACTTTGGGTTATATCCTATTTTCGGTAAAAATGCTTTGGTTGTATCAAATAAGGCTTTTTGACGTTCAATCGTAAATACTTTCGCACCCATTTCTAATAATATACTTGTCTGATAACCAGAGCCTGTACCTATTTCTAAAACTTTTTCACCTTTTTTCAATTCCAATAACTCGGTTTGAAAAGCAACGGTATGTGGCCGGGAGATGGTTTGCCCCGCCCCTATAGGAAATGCAATATCTTCGTAGGCTCTTTCAATAAACGAACTATTTAAAAATAAATGACGTGGTACTGCTTCAATCGCTTTTAGTACCTCTACATTACTAATTCCTTTTTCTTTTAATAATTGAGCCAATTGCCGTCTCAATCCTTTATGCCTGTATGTATCATTGCTCATAGTTCACAAAATTAACACATAAGTCTTGATAATTCACGGTTATTTTTCAAGATGGCGTTGTGGAAAAAAGTATTTTTGTGCAAATTTAAGTGGTTTATGATAAAAATAGGAGTCCTGGGTGCAGGTCATCTTGGCAAGATACATATACGTTTGCTAAAGGAAATTGAAATTTTTCAACTTGTCGGTTTTTATGATGCAAATCAGGAGGCAGGTGCTGCGGTAGAGAAAGAATTCGGTATTAAACAATTTTCATCTATTGAATCATTGTTGGAAGAAGTTGATGCTGTAGATATCGTTACACCTACCATTACGCATTACCATTGCGCTTCCATGGCTATCAAAAAATCAAAGCACATTTTCATTGAAAAGCCCGTTACAAATACTGTTGAAGAAGCAAAAAGTTTGATGGGACTTTCAAAGGAAGCGAATGTAAAAGTACAGGTTGGACATGTAGAGCGTTTTAATCCTGCTTTTATTGCTGCACGTAACTATTGTTCCAATCCTATGTTCATTGAAACACACAGGTTAGCGCAATTTAACCCAAGAGGAACAGATGTTTCTGTTGTATTGGATTTAATGATACATGATATTGATATTATTTTAAGTGTTGTTAAATCCAACATCAAACGAATTAGTGCCAGTGGTGTTTCTGTTGTAAGTGACAGTCCGGATATTGCCAATGCACGAATAGAGTTTGATAACCATTGTGTAGCAAATTTAACTGCTAGTCGTATTTCTATGAAAAACATGCGTAAATCGCGTTTTTTCCAGAAAGATGCTTATATCTCTATCGATTTTTTAGATAAAAAAGTAGACGTTATCCGTCTGAATACGGTTGTCGGTGAACCTGATCCCTTAGCTGTATTAATTGATTCTGAAAATGGAAAACCTGCTAAACAAATTTATTTTGAAGCACCGTCAATTCAACCAACCAATGCCATAAAAATGGAATTGGAGGCTTTTGCGAATTCCATCTTGACAAACTCTACCCCTCCTGTTAGTGTTGATGATGGCTATAAAGCATTAGATGTTGCTTATAAAGTAATTGAAAAAATGAAACTCTCCTCTAATTTTATTGATGAACCTGCTATATAATTCCCCTGAATGAAACGTTCCCTTTTTATTTTAATTTTCAGTTGCATCATTTTCATTTTTCAAGCGTGTAAACACAAAGAGGATATGATCCCTGCTTATATTCACATTGATAAGATCTCTTTAAAAATAGCAAACCCTATTACACAAGGAAGCGCTTCTGAAAAAATTTCGGATGCCTGGGTATATATTGATGAAAAATTGGTTGGATGTTTTGAATTACCTATAACATTCCCTGTTTTATTTGAAGGTACACATCAGATTAAAGTAAAAGCCGGGATTAAAATAAATGGAATAGCAGCCAGCAGAGCGCCCTATTCCTTTTATTCGGAATATTCTCAACAAATCGATTTGAAACCCAAGGAAACACTAAACCTGACACCTGTAGTTACATATACCTCTTTTGCACGGTTTACCTTCATGGAAAACTTTGATGGCGTTGGGACTCTTTTAGCACCCGGACCGGCTGGTACTGCAGATACAATGAAGCAAACGTTGGATAAAAAATTAGTATTCGAAGGAAGTGGTTCCGGATTAACGAAATTAAGCAGCAAAAAAGTAAATTTTCAAGCAGTATCCAATACATCTTATATATTGCCCACCGGCGGTGCACCCGTATATTTAGAATTTAATTACAAATGCAACCATACCTTTACAGTTGGTATCTATGCTCATACAAAGACCAGTTCGTCTCTTATTCCTATGGTAGGAATTAATCCAACTGATACTTGGAATAAAATGTATGTATTCTTAACACCCGGGCTAAGTGGAGCTGGTAATGTTACTGATTTTAGTATGTACTTTGCAATGTTTAATGATGAGGGGGCAGAAGATGTGCAATTATTGCTTGATAATATAAAACTCGTGTATTAACGGATCTTTTGAATGAATAAAAGAATACAGGTATTTAAATATTTTATCTTCGATGTCTTGGCGGCAACTGCTGCCTGGAGTTTATTTTATGCATTCAGGAAGATCTATATTGAAACAGAAAAATTTGGAAAACCAATTCCACTTGTATACACCAATCAATTTTTTTGGGGCTTGATCATCATTCCGCTTTTTTGGGTTCTTACTTATTTTCTGACAGGATCCTATACCGATAAAAATATATACAGAAAGTCTCGTTTAAAAGAAACGGTTCAAATTTTTATTCTTTCTGTAATCGGTGTATTGGTTATTTTCTTTGCCATCTTATTAGATGATGAAGTTGTTTCTTATCACAATTACTATCAAAGTATTTTAGTATTGTTTTTTTTACAATTTGGTTTAACCGCCTCCTTTCGTTTTATTATTTCAAGTATTACCAATATCCGGATACACCGACGTAAAATAGGTTTTAATACACTGCTAGTAGGAAGCAATGCAAATGCACTTCAATTGTTTACAGAAATGCAAAAGCAAAAAAAATCTTCCGGAAATAAATTCATTGGATTTATTCATGTCGATAATCAAAACGGATATTCTCCTGAACTTGGTAAAAACTTAGCTTATATTGGCGAATTAAGTGATTTGCGAACTGTTATCAAAAAATACAATATTGAAGAAGTAATTATTGCGATTGAATCATCTGAGCATGACCATTTAGGAAAAATTGTCAATGAACTCGATTATCAGGGTATCATTATAAAAATCATACCCGATATGTATGATATTTTATCGGGTTCGGTAAAAATGACTTCCATCTTTGGAGCACCGCTCATTGAAATTTCAAGAGAAATAATGCCTGCCTGGGAGCAATCGGTAAAACGAATTTTTGATATTTTATTTTCATTTTTTGTATTGACTGCGTTTAGCTGGGTATATTTTATTGTAGCCATTGCAGTAAAACTAACTTCAAAGGGACCTATATTTTATAGTCATGAACGAATTGGATGGCACGGTAAACCATTTATGATTCATAAATTCCGTTCCATGTCTACCGATGCAGAAAAAAATGGTCCTGCTCTTTCTAGTCAGCTTGATCCCAGAATTACACCTTTGGGACGTTTCTTAAGAAAAGTCCGATTGGATGAGATACCACAATTCTATAATGTTCTTATTGGTGAAATGTCAATTGTCGGTCCACGTCCGGAACGTCAATTCTTCATTGATAAGATTGTTGAAAAGGCACCGCATTATAAACATCTGCATAAGGTTCGCCCGGGTATTACTTCCTGGGGGCAAGTAAAATATGGTTATGCTGAGAATGTAAATGAAATGATTGAGCGATTAAAATACGATGTCATTTACATTGAAAACATGTCGTTGAGCGTTGATTTAAAGATTTTAATCTATACTGCTTTGATTGTTATACAAGGCAGAGGAAAATAATCTTTGTTTAGATAATCCCATCTTTCTGTTTATTTTATTCCGGAGAAATTTATACTTTCGTTTCGGTTTTAAGAGATTACAAATTTTCAAAATAAATACCTATGAAAAATATAGCAGTAATTGGTTCGGGCACCATGGGAAATGGTATTGCACATACATTTGCTCAGCAAGGTTATAATGTGGCATTAATTGATATTTCCAAACCTGCACTTGATAAAGCAATCCTTACCATTTCAAAAAACCTGGATAGAATTGTTGCCAAAGGAGGAATCACGGAGGCACAAAAAGAAACGACACTTAAAAATATAACTGTTCACACAGTAATGGCAGCCGGTGTTGCAAATGCGGATTTGGTAGTGGAAGCCGCTACAGAAAATGTAGAGATCAAGTTGAATATTTTCCGTGAGTTGGATAAAATATGTGCATCGAATACTATTTTAGCAACGAACACATCCTCTATTTCCATTACAAAAATTGGTGCTGTAACCAAACGTGCAGATAAAGTAATAGGTATGCACTTTATGAATCCAGTTCCAGTAATGAAATTAGTAGAAGTTATACGAGGCTACTCTACTTCTAATCAAGTCACACAACTCATCATGGAAACTTCGCGTAAGCTGAATAAGGTGCCGGTAGAAGTGAATGATTATCCTGGGTTTGTGGCCAATAAAATATTAATGCCTATGATCAACGAGGCTATTATAACGCTTCATGAGGGCACTGCAGGAGTTGAAGAAATTGACACTGTTATGAAATTGGGAATGGCACATCCGATGGGGCCGCTTCAGTTGGCTGATTTTATTGGATTAGATGTATGCCTATCTATTTTAAGAGTACTACAGGATGGTTATGGTCATCCAAAGTATGCACCTTGTCCATTATTGGTAAACATGGTAATGGCTGGGAATCTGGGTATAAAATCAGGGAATGGATTTTATACCTATGCAACAGGATCCAAGGATCTTGTTGTTGCGGATAGGTTCAAGAAAAAAGAATTGGTGTAAAGTAAAAATGATGTATAGTAAAAAACGGCAAAGGTTAAATAGACCTTTGCCGTTTTTGCTTGAATATCTTTAAGTTTTAAAATTGTCCGTCTTCAATAAGCCTAATCGCTAATTCAATAGATTTATCATCTCCTTCAGCGTCATAATCTGTTTTTAAATTAGAGTTAAACATTAAAGCAATTCCTTGCCACATAAAGGCTGAAAAATTACCTCTCATATTTTTTACGACATCATAAGTTGTTTTACCCGTTTCACGATCAATTAGCTTTATCAATACACGTCCTTGTGTAACTGTTAATTTTTTTAATTCATCTCCAAATTCATCTGTTAGATGATCTTCAGCTTCTTTCATATAGCTGTCGCGTTCACGCTGTGTAGGAATTGTTGCCAGTATACGATCGTATTCTTTTAATTTAGCTGCTGCCAAAATAGCATAAGGATACACCTTTTTAACATTGTATCTTGTTCTTTCCCAACGTTGCTGCTCTTTTTTGCTTTTAAAAACACGAGTGCTGGAACAAATGACCGGTGCTAAATTTACATAAGGAAGTGTATCGCCGTTAACAATATGTGCTGGTAGGGAAACACCATTTATAGGCGTATCAAGGTTTTTTACCGGCTCTTGTTGAGCCCAGGAAAACACAGGTAAAAATAAGAATATTAAAATCAGTTTTTTTGCCATTTGGCTCTTTAGGGACAAAACATATACCCAAATTACAGGTTATAACGCAATACTGGTATGAAAAGTTATATTTTTAATAGTAAAAAACAGCCCCTTTTATCAACAATCTGCTTAGGTTTGGATTTTAGACCTCTTTGAAATCCATTTAACGTGCAAATATGATAATTTTTGGGCTATTTTATCCCATTGGTCTCCAGTTATCCCTCTTTGTTATCTGCTTAAATACTGTTTTTTGCTCTATTACAAATGGACACTTTGTTCATAAAATAAGTTGAATAAATTCGTCTTTTTACGCTCCAAAAAATATATTTGTGAAACTATGAATTTTCTAGTGCTCTGTGTTTATGTAAGTATAAGCAGGTGTATGGAATTTTTAGCAAAATATAGAATATCCAAAATTAATTAGAACTGTCCCCGAATGATTAAGAAAACAACGCTTATCCTATTTCTTTCCTTTACAATTTTACAAGCATTCTCTCAAAAATCAGCGCCAGAAGGCGATTTTAGCATTGAAGAAGCCGAAAAAGCACTCCTTCGTACGTTGAATAAAGTACGAAAAGATGCCAACCTTGACACGATGGAGTTTAATGATAAGCTTGCTAAAGCAAGTGAAGTGCAAGCGGTCGATATGGCGAAGATGGGAAAAGCTGATTTGACGAATAGCAGCGGTAAATATAGTACTACAGTAAAACGAGTAATGGCATTTGGGGGAACCAATAAAACAGATGAATTGGTTCTTTCCTTAAGTATTCTAAAAGGAAAATCGCTAATGAATACAAAAGAATTTGCTGATGCGGTTTTTTATAAATGGCGAACAGGGAAAAAAAATCAAGGGGTTATTAAAAATCCGGATTACATTTTTGCTAGTCCAGCTGTGAGGCTAGACGAAAGTGGTAAAAAGGCTTATATCTCTTTTGTGTTTGGTAATTTCAGTACCTTTAATTCAGGTGCTACCAAGAAAAAAGAACTTACTGTGCCTTATACAAATTCCAAAAAAAAGATGAAAGCTCCGGAAGAGCGAACCTGTAATGCTTGTAAAAAATTTAAGGATTGGGATGGTTTAGCTAAAGGTGTATATACTGAAAACGGCAAAGTATATTTAAAATATGGCAGTTTAAAGCCTTTATCAAAATTTATTCGTGGTGCTAAAGATGGTTTTGCGATTGATATTGTTCAACGTGAACAATATGAAAAGCAGGGATATACGATCATGGATAATAACTTGCAAACAAAAGGTGTATTGTTGAAGCCAGTATACATGAGTAAATTATATGGTAAGAATAGAATTAAAGATGTAAAAAAGGGCAATCGTGTTATTAAAGCAAATCAGTTAGATGTAGAGCTTGGGAAGATTCCACCTAAAATAACTGGTGTTTATGAATTAAATTTATTGGTTATACAAGATGGAAAATTGTGCAGAACAATTATTCCTAGCAATATTGAACAAGGAGAAATGGAAGGTGGTCCAGCATTAACCATGTTATTGATGCCTGATAGTGCTGCTTATTTTCAGCCTCCTTTTGAACCAAAATCGGAATCCACCTTATTGAATTTTACCGTTCCCTTTGAAAAAAACAAATCAGAGTATAAAGAAGAAGACATTACTCCTTTTTTAACTGCGCTTCAGGAACCTGATTTTTTAATTGAAGGTTTATACATTACAGCGTACTCTTCCATTGAAGGAGATGCAAATGCAAATTCGAAGCTGCAAAAGAAACGTGCAGAAAGTATTGTAAAATCATTAGCAAAAATGCAAAAGGAAGGAGTTGTTACAAACGTGAAAACAAGTGATTCCTGGAGTTTATTTCAACTGGAAATGGAAGGTGGTAAATATGATTATCTGACCAAAATGCAGAAAGAAAAAGCTATCAATGAAATCAATTCAAAAGGACTGGATGCGGAGTTAGAGCCTGTTCTGGCAAAAGAACGTTTTGGTCAAATTGTGATGGATGTTACCTATGATATTGCAGGCCCTAAAGAAGAAAAATTCTCTGTTAGTAAATTTAATCAAGCTGTAAAAAAGGGCGATATTAAACAAGCTTACAAAATTCAATATTTTATCGGACAGCAACAAAAACTAAAGAGATACTCTTATGATCTTGCGGATAAAATGATTGTTCCTCAAGATCCTAAACTTTCAGGTGTTTTAAATAACCAAGTTGCATTGCGTTACATGGTAAATGGAAACATGGCTGACGATGAGGATTACACAACCTTAAAAAAACTAAGCCTGCTTGATCCTGCTAATAATTATATTGCATTTAATACCACGCTGTGTGCCGTTAAGTTAGACAGTACAGTTGGAACAGATAAAGAGCAAGCGGTTATGCAAAAACGTATTGACGCGTTTTACAAAACAGAGATTCCTAAAAAATATGTAGATGGATTGAACATTGAATGGCAATTGAAGGTTATTGAAGCCATTGACACTTCTGCAACTGGTGAAGTAATTGTTCAAGCATGCATCGATAAAATAAAATCGTTTTACAATATTAAAGAATCAACTTGGCAAAGTAATTTGAAATTGTCAGATGTATTTGCACGTGCAAAAGATTTTAAATATGCATCTCAGCTATTGGCTCCTTTTGTGGCAACCGAAGGTGTGAATGAACAAGTTGTTTTCTCCTATGCTTCTTATTGTGCTAAACTACCTGAACTGTATAAATCACTAACATTTGCAGTTGCCCTTCGACAAGCAGAAAAGCTAAACCATGATCGCTATTGTAAATTATTTGGTTCACCAAATTTAACATTCCAAATTCTTGACAATACGATTGTGAAAGATGAATATGACAAAGCAAATTGCGGAAACAGTTCTTCTACTTCTTCTGAAACAACAGGAGGTAATGGGAATTAGCTGAATTAGATAGCTATTCTATTATAAATAAGAGGCTCATGTTTAATAGACATGAGCCTTTTGCTCTGCATCTAAAGTGTTGGTGCTATACGTTAAACTTTACCAATAAGCTTTCGCACTTTTCTCGACCTTATTCCAACGGATACGATCAAACTGACACGACTCGTTGGGCATAGTATCCGCGCTATGTCTAGTTTATCAAAAGCCTCGCCTATTTAGATAACGCATCACAACCGTATCATTCATTCATCAAAAAAAAATCGCCTGCATGATGCAAGCGATTTTTTGAAAAGGATATTTTCTTGTTGTTATTCTTTAACAACTTTAAAGTTTTCTGTTTTACCTTCAGAAGCGATATTTACAAAATACATTCCTGCAGAAAAAGATTGCGCATCAATTGCAACAGTTGAATTTTGTTTTCCTTCTTGTTTATATACTACTCTTCCTTGAACGTCAACGATTGTAATTGCAACCGATTCATTGTTTGAGAAATGGCTTAAGTTAATGTTTAATCTTCCATCAACAATCGGATTTGGATAAACAGTAGCTTGATCAGCACTTTCGTTCGCATCGATACCAGTAGTAGGATCTTTATAAACAAAATAGGTTGCTTTATAACCAATTTTGCTGATTCCATACTTAATACGCATGTATCCTGATTCACCCCATGAAGCACCCCATGAGTTTCTCATTACCCAGCAAGAATTTGCATCATCCCATCCAACTAATACAACCGCGTGGTTAATGTCACCAGCATCTGTTTTGGTAAGAACACCACCTGAGTAAGCGCTAAAGTTTGATCCTGCATTTACACAAACCCAAACCGGACCGTATGTATAGATCGCTTGTTTAATTTGATCAGCGGAAGGTTGTGTTCCGATTTCTTTGTAGCTTAATATTTTTTCATGGTAAGTATAAGAACTTTTGCAAGTTCCATTCGCTGCTTTGTAAGGCTCATCTGTTTCATAGACCGCTCCTTTTGATTTGAACATATCTGCAGGACACCATCCACCATCGCAATTGTATTGAGAACAGTTAACAAACCATTGTTCGGATAAATTACGTGTTACACCATCAAATCTTAAAATATCTGCTTCCATTACGCCACATGCAGCAAAAGCCCAGCAGCTTCCGCAGCTTGACTGATTTTTAACCGGGGAACATTTGTTTTGTGAAGCCCAGTTAAACGATGTTGGAAGGACATTTGTTTTGTGTAAAGAATTGTCTTCTGTTTTCCCTTCTACATCAGCTGGTGCTTTATATGTTCCTGTATAAGCACTTGTACTTGTTACAGACACATTATATTGTCCAGGCAGTGTTTCATTAGACGAAGGTCTAACTAACGAAAAATTTAAGCTTGTTGTTCCTGCACCAGTGCTTACAAAACGTATGATCTGTGTTCCGGAGGCGCCTACTGGCTGTTCAGGATGGTTAGAAATAAATTCCCAACCTCCAATTTGTTGAATCGCTCCAACTTGTTGGGTAATTTGATTGTTAGCATCTTTCAAATACCAAGCATACCCATTTGAAGGAGTTGTGGGAAGTTGTATTTCCAATACTTCGTCAGAAGAAAGAGAAATAGCTTGTCCGGCTTGACTTTGATCGACACGAACAAAATTTTGTCCGTGCAAATTCATAAAAGAAAAAGCAATTAGGACAAACGTTAAATAGAAGTAATTTGTTTTTTTCATGAGCAATGAATTAATTGTTATGGTTTAAGTGATTAATTATTTAAGTCAATTGCGTTAATTAATTAGTGATTAAAGCTAATTTGAAATTCAAGTTAAGAAAATTTTAAACGCAAGTCAAGTTATTGGATCTCAAACTGCTGTAAATAGTAGAGTTCCATGCACTTTACATCTTGATTCAAAAAGCCACCATTTTGCCCATATTTAGAGCTGTTCAGCGGTTTTTGCAAACAAAACCCTCATTCCGTCTAATCAGGCCCTGTTTTCTTAATATTTGTAGATATATAACATTGAATTATAGACGAATAAATAAATTATGATGTTAAGTAAAGCTTGCTCTTCCTTAGCGTTCGGGCAACAAAAAAAAGAATAGTTTATTACCTCCTCCAAACGTTAAAAGTAAAAAAGTATTCGGTTCTCTGTACATATATGATACAAGAGCTTTCGAATACTTTTATTAAAATTATAAATCGGCGGCATAATTATTTTATGCAACTGATGTATTTACATTTTTGGCATTAATACTTTATCAATTACATGTATTACTCCATTGGATTGATTTACATCATAAGTTGAAATATTCGCCATTGCTCCTGTTTCATCCATAATGGTGATGTTGTGTTCGCCATTCATCATAAATGTAAGACTTCCCCCACCTACAGTTTTCATTACAGATTTTCCACCACCAGCTTTGATTGCTTTTGCAAGTGCAGCAAAACTATAATTTCCTGCAATCACGTGATAGGTTAATACTTTTGTAAGTGTAGCTTTGCTTTCAGGTTTTAATAATGTTTCAACAGTACCAACTGGTAAGTCTTCAAACGCATCATTTACCGGAGCAAATACTGTAAAAGGTCCCTTTCCTTGAAGTGTTGTTACTAAATCAGCTGCTTTTACTGCAGCTACAAGTGTCGTGTGCGCTTTTGAATTTACTGCATTTTCAATAATGTTTTTCTTCGGATACATTTGTTCACCACCTACCATAACAGTTTGCGCATTCATTGTCATTGTTTTAACTATTAGCAAAGCAATTGTAAACATGTTTGCTATCATCATTTTTGTTTTCATACTATATTATTTTTTAATTGGTTTGATTCATCTACGTTATTCTGTTAGTCTTTGGATTTAAAAATCAAAAAAAAATTACACCTACCTTAAATATTGAGCTTCAAAGGCAACTATTTTGTACTTAAAATGTTCTGCGTAATTCTACTTACTTAAATACCTGTTGTAAAACACTTTTTTATTTGCAGGTAAATAACTTGATTAAAAAGTATTTTCCCTTAAACTATCCTTCAACATTGGTTTACACGCATATACGATCTAACTTTAATATGAATTTGATTTACGATTATTTTTTATTTAATACTAGTTCGATGAAAAACAATTATCTATTCAAATCACTATTAATAATTCTTAACCAATTAAAAACTTTAGAAATCATGAAAAAATCTAAATTTCAAGGCAAATTAAGCCTGAACAAAGAAACGGTAGCACGCCTGAATGATGCACAAATGAATGGAGTAATGGGTGGAACAAATTATCTTTTGCTGACATTAAAATGTCCGGTACTTGTTATTCCAACACGCACTATTCCACCATGCACAATTTCTACAAATACAATTGACAAAACAGTTATTGATACAAGTGTAGTTGTACGTTTTTAATTATCGCGTAGAATAAAAAAGCAGCTTCATTCGTGGAGCTGCTTTTTTTATTCTAGTGTTTACTTTATAAAAAGGAGAACACCTTTTTTAAAACAGGGTAATCACCCATACAAAAAAGTATTTTCCCCTGAAACATTTTACAGGTTTCGGTTTTACAGATTCTTGCTCTACATTTGAAAAACAGATTTAAATACCATCTTAATTAATTTATGAATGGAATACTAGTCACCAACATAAACAATGAAAGTGGATTTAAATTATCAATCAATTAATTAATAACCAAAATTTGAAATCATGAAAAATGAAAAAATTGGCAAATTAAGCCTGAAAAAAGAAACCGTTGCTCGCCTAAATATGGCAGAAATGAGTAAAGTAAAAGGTGGAGACATCATTGAAGCTTATACGAATAAATGTTATGTTATAAGCGATTTTAGACCAATTCCTCCATGCACTATATCGTTTAAAGTACAAACGATTCAAGTAATCCGCTAAGGAGGTTTAACAAAAAGGGGAGGCTGCTTTGAGGGAAGACAGCCTCTCTTTTTTTGATACTGTTTATTAATTAACTTGCACGTAAATTATTGTTATGCCAATGGAATTAAAACAAAAAACAAAACAGCTAGTTGATGCAGTTGTACAAGAAGATTTTGGAAACAAAAACGGATTACTTTCCGGAACAAGTGGTACGCTGTTTTTACTTTGTTATTATAGCGAATATACAAACAATAACAGTTATTTAGATGTTGTTGAAAAGCGTATATCCGATACGATGGATGCTATTAATAACGATCCTAATTTTTCTGATTTATCTTATTCAATGGGATTAACGGGTTTTCTTTGGACACTCGATAATTTAAATACACATCATTATATTGATATTGATTTAACCGATTTTAAAGAATCCCTTCACCCAATTTTAAATGATTACATGATGCATAAAATGCATGGGGGAGATTTTGATTTTTTGCACGGTGCACTTGGAGTTGCCAATTATTTAATAGATCAGGGAGATGCTGCTTCGATTAAATGGATAGAACAATTTAATCAACTATTATTAAGTAAAGCGACTCGTCATCCAGACGATACACTCTCCTTTAC
>C688J18823_10000957_pt1 | contig 17488 bp, 18 predicted proteins | sample HopSoiMetagenom1_FD_18823 | JGI IMG/M metagenome (IMG submission 18823) | reverse complement strand
GCGCCACACCATCGGCTGCCGAGATCAAGGAAGCGGCGGCGCCGGAAGTCGTGCCCGATTCGGGGGCGTCGCCCGCTGCTCCGTTCCACAAAGAAGACCTCACGCTTCCCGAGCGGATGGAGCTCGCCGACCAGATCGGCGGCGGCTTCGAGACGAAGCTCTTCGCGGCGATGGCGCAGACCGATTGCGGTGCCTGCGGCTGGGATTGCGAAGGCTACGCGAAGGCGATCGCCAGCGGCGAGACGAACGACATTTCGCTCTGCGTGCCGGGCGAGGAAGAAACGCTCGACATGCTGAAGAAGCTGATGACCGACGAAGGGAAACCGTTCGAAGGATAAATGGCCGAGCAAACGACAGTGCCTGCACGCTCGCTCGACGACATCCGCCGCGATCCGCTGATCGCCGGCGCGGCCGGGCGCTCGGGTGATGCGATCACCGCCGCGAAGGAATTCGCGGGGGAGATCACGCTGACCGTCGATCGCAGCCGCATCGTCGACGTCGCCCGCGCGTTCAAGGAAGACGGCTTCAACTACCTCGTCGACCTGGCCGGCGCCGATTACTCCAAGTACCCGAATCACACCGGACCGCGTTTCGCGATCTCGTACACGCTCTACTCGTTTCAGAAAAACAATCGCGTGCGGTTGAAGGTCTGGACCGATGACAACGTGCCGTCTGTGAGCGGCGTCTGGAAGACCGCGAACTGGCACGAGCGCGAGACGTGGGACATGCTCGGCATCCGCTTCGACGGCCATCCGAACCTCGAGCGCATCCTGATGTGGGAAGGCTTCAACGGCCATCCGCTGCGCAAAGACTTTCCGATTCGCGGCATCGACACCGGCGCGCGCATCTACCCCGAGGTCTTTCCGGAAGGTGGCGGACCGAAGGCCGGATCGACCGGCAAAGACGTGAAGGACGTCAATCTCTACGAAGGCGAGTGGAAGCGCTACGGCACCTGGCCGGCGGCGCAGATCGCCGGCGGAAAAGAGCAGGCCCCGCCGAATCCGGAGCTCGCAGGCGTGGTCGCCGACACGGCGAAGCCGACCGAGGAAGCGCCGTGGCACGATCCCGACAAGCCGCTCCCCGAGCGGATGGAGATGGCGAAGAACGGCTCGATCAAAGACAAGCTCTTCGCCGCCATGGCCCAGACCGATTGCACCGCCTGCGGCTGGGACTGCGAAGGCTACGCGGAAGCGATCGCGAAGGGCGAGACGAAGGACCTGACGTTGTGCGTCCCCGGCGAGGATGAGACGGAGTCGATGCTGAAGAAATTGATGGGGGCGGCATGACGACGGTTATTGGGTTATTGGGTTGTTGGGTTGTTGGGTCGTTGGGGTTGCTCAACAACTCAACAACTCAACAACTCAACAACCGGGTGGCGCGGGAGGTGGCCTTTGTTTGACGTCCACGAGATGGAGATCAACTTCGGCCCGCAGCATCCGTCGACGCACGGCGTGTTGCGCGTGATGCTCACCGTCGACGGCGAGCGCATCATCGACGCGAAACCGATCATCGGCTACCTCCATCGCGGCACCGAAAAACTGTTCGAGCACATGGCGTATCCGCAATGCATCCCGCACACGGATCGCATGGATTACGTCGCCTCGGCCACGAACAACCTCGGCTTCGTCGAAACGGTCGAGAAGCTGATGGGAGTCACGGCGCAGATCCCCAAGCGCGTGCAGCTGATGCGCGTGATCCTGAGCGAGCTGCAGCGCATCTCATCGCACCTGCTCTGGCTCGCCACGCACGCCATCGACATCGGCGCGATGACGCCGTTCTTCTACTGTTTCCGCGAGCGCGAACAGATCCTCGACCTGTTCGAGAATTACTGCGGCGCGCGGCTCACGCTGAACTGCATGCGCATCGGCGGCATGCCGGACGATCTCCCGCCGGGCTGGCTCGACGAGCTCGAGGAGTTCATCGGCAAGTTCGATGCGGCGGTCGATGATTACGAATCGCTGCTCACCAACAACCGCATCTGGAAGCGCCGCACGGTCGGCATCGGCGTGCTCTCGCCGGAAGACGCGATCGAGTGGGGCGTGACCGGTCCGCCGCTGCGCGGCTCGGGCGTGAACTGGGACATCCGCAAGGCGCTGCCCTACGAGTGCTACGCGGAGCTCGACTTCGAGGTGCCGCTCGGTGTCAACGGCGACACATACGATCGCTATCTCTGCCGCATGGAAGAGATGCGGCAATCGCGGCGGATCCTCCAGCAGTGCATCCCGCTGATCAAAGCGACGCCGGCCGGCGACATCAAAGCGAAGATCTCGCGCGTCGTGCGTCCGCCCGAGGGCGAGGTCTATCACTCCATCGAATCGCCGAAAGGTGAGCTCGGGTACTACATCGTCAGCGACGGCAAATCGCAGCAGGCGTATCGCTGCCACGTGCGCCCGCCGTCGTTCGTGAATTTGCAGGCGCTGCCGGCGATGGCCAAGGGACACCTGGTGTCAGATTTGGTGGCGTTGATTGGGACGATTGATATCGTGCTGGGAGAGGTGGATCGGTGAGAAAAACGAATGCAGAATTCAGAATTCAGAATGAAGAATTGAGAATTGTGGTGGCGCTTCGCGCGCGTCCTTCATTCTTAATTCTTAATTCTGAATTCTGCATTCTGAATTCGATCCCCGGCGAGGTCATGTCATGACCCAAGCCTCCCTCATGCACTACCTCGTCTGGCCTCTGGTCAAGTTCCTCGTCGCGTTCATCATCGTGCAGGTGATCGTCGCGGCGATGAACTGGGTCGAGCGCCGTCTCCTCGGACTGATCCAGGCGCGCCTCGGACCGAATCGCGTCGGCTGGCACGGACTGCTGCAGATCATCGCCGACCCGATCAAGTTCCTGCTCAAGGAAGACATCGTTCCGTCGAGCTCCGAGAAGATCGCGTACTTCCTCGGGCCGATGTTGCCGCTGATCCCGGCGTTCATCGTCTTCTGCCTGATCCCGTTCGGACCGGGACCGACGTTCATCTCCGCGCGAGTGAATGTCGGACTGCTGCTAGTCCTCGCGCTCACCTCGACCGGCGTGTACGGGATCATCCTCGGTGGCTGGGCGAGCAACAACAAGTACTCGCTGATGGGCGGACTTCGCTCCGCCGCGCAGATGGTGTCGTACGAAGTGCCGTTCGGACTGTCGATCGTCGGCGTGCTGATGATCTGCGGCAGCCTCGATCTCGTGAACATCGTCCGCTATCAGTCGAACAACATCTGGAACCTCTTCCCGCAGATCGTCGCGGCGTTCATCTTCTTCGTGTCGATGAACGCGGAGAACAACCGCACGCCGTTCGATTTGCCCGAGGCGGAGTCGGAGCTCGTAGCCGGATACCACACTGAGTATTCGGCGATGAAGTTCGCGTTCTTCATGCTCGCCGAATACTCGGCGATGCTCGTCAACTCCTGCCTGATGACGATCCTTTTCCTTGGCGGCTGGACACTCGCCTACGACGGCAAGGGCCTCACGCACGAAGTGCTGATGGGCATGGGCACGCTCGGCGGCGTCCTCGGATTTCTGATCTTCTTCACGAAGGTCATGTTCTTCATGCTCGTTTACGTGTGGTTCCGCGCGACGTTCCCGCGCTTCCGCTTCGATCAGCTGATGGACCTCGGATGGAAGTGGATGATCCCGCTCGCGCTGGGGAACATCTTCGTCACCGGCATCTTCGTGCTGGCCGGTCAGGAGCGGCTGATGTACTGGATCGGCCTGGCGACCCTCGGCGCGATCGTCTTCTATCTCACACGCAAGCCGGCGAAGCGCGCGGTGCCGGCGGGCAAGGTGGTCCATGCAAGTTAGCCATCCGAAGACGCGATGGGCGGATCGCTTCCTCCTCCTCGATCTGTTCGAGGGGATGAAAACGACGTTCCGCGAGCTCTTCAAACCGAAGGTCACGGTCCGTTATCCGGAAGAGCGCCTCGAGCCCGCGGACCGTTTCCGCGGCATGTTCAAGTTCAGCTACGACCGCTGCATCGCGTGCAAGCTCTGCGCGGTCGCGTGCCCGATCGACATCATCTACATCGACGTCCATGACGAACAGCGCGAAGTCGATGGAAAGATGAAGAAGCTGAAGGTCCTCGATCGCTACGACATCGACGTGAAGCGCTGCATGTTCTGCGCGCTCTGCGAAGAAGCGTGTCCGACCAAGCCGAAGTCGATCTGGCTGACGACGAAGACGTACGAGCTCGCGTCATACGACCGCAACGATCTCTACTTCAACATGCAGCAGCTCGAGTACTGGGACGATCGTCCCAAGTACACGGGATTGCCGGAAGAAGACGGGACGCCGGAAATCGAAGGACAGAAACTGATCGCCGGAGGGCACGAATGACCGGCACCGCACGTCACGCCGAGCGTATTCGAGGCACCCGGGCGTGCGGCAGGCGCGCTGCACGTGGTTCGATTCGCGCGCCGCACTTCCGCCCGGGCCCCTCGACTACGCTCGGGGTGACGGAGAACGCGGAGGTCCGCTCATGACTCCGGCATTCGCGGTCTTCCTGATCATCGGCACGATCGCGGTTGCGTCCTCGATCCTCGTCATCTCGATGCGCAATCCGGTGCACTCGGCGCTCTTCCTCCTGCTGACATTTCTCTGTGTCGCGGTGCTCTTCGTGATGAAGAGCGCGGAGTTTGTCGCCGCGGTGCAGGTGCTCGTCTATGCGGGCGGCATCATGGTGCTGTTCCTGTTCGTCGTCATGCTGATCAACGTGCGGCATCTGCCCGATGAAAAGGTGCTGTCGAATTTCTGGAAGGGTGGCTTTGCGGTCGGAGCCGGCGTGCTGATCCTGCTCGCGACGATCGTTCGTCCCGGCGTCTATCACGACGAGCGGATGGACAAGTCGCGGCTGACGCACGTCAGCGAGCGGATCTGGACGGAGTCGCACAAGACGCCCGGCAAGTACGTTTATCGCCGCGTGAGCCGCACGAATGCGAACTCCGAGGCGGTCGGCATGGCGCTGTATCAGACCTACCTCGTGCCGTTCGAAGTCGCGTCGCTGTTCCTCCTCGTGGCGATGATCGGCGCGATCGTGATCGGAAAGCGCGAGCTCTCCGCGGTCGAAGAAGAGACTGCGCAGCAATTCATCCTCGATCGCGTCGAGACGGAGAAGGAAGTGAAGGAGGCAGTCAATGCCTGAGGCACTTCCGAGCACCGAGGCGTATCTGATGTTGTCGGGGACGCTGTTCGCGGTGGGACTGATCGGCGTGGTGATCCGGCGCAACATGATCACCGTGCTGATGGCGATCGAGCTGATGCTCAACGCCGTCAACATCAACCTCGTCGCCTTTTCGTACCGGCTCGCGTCGCTCGAAGGACAGGTCTTCACGATCTTCGTCATCACCGTAGCGGCAGGGGAGGCGGCGGTGGGACTGGCCATCATCATTCAGTTGTACCGGCTGCGCAGCACGATCAATGTCGACGAAGCGAGGACGCTGAATGGCTAGTGCGCTGATCCTGATCGTCCTGCTGCCGGCGCTCGGCGCACTCGTCAACGGCGCGCGCGCATTCGCCGATCCGCACAATCCGAAGAGCCGCACGATCACGAATTTCTTCGCGCTCGCCAGCACCGGCCTCTCCGCGCTGATCGCGTCGTGGGTCGTCTTCACGTACACCAGCGGCGGCACGCGCGAAGCATTCGTCCACACCTACTACACGTGGGTGCCGGCGGGACTCGGTCACGCAGGCAACGCGATCGCCGACTTCGCCGTCGACTTCGCGTTCCGCATCGATCCGCTCTCCTGCACGATGCTGCTGATCGTCACGTGGATCGGTTTCCTGATCCACATCTACGCGACCGGCTACATGTCGCACGAGAAGGGCTACACGCGCTTCTTCACGTACCTCAACCTGTTCATGTTCATGATGCTGCTGCTCGTGCTCGGCGCGAACTACGGCGTCATGTTCGTCGGCTGGGAAGGCGTCGGTCTCTGCTCGTACCTGCTGATCGGCTTCTATTACGACAAGAACTTCGCTGCCGACGCGGGCAAGAAAGCATTCATCACCAATCGCATCGGCGATCTCGGATTCGTCCTCGGCCTGTTCATAATCTTCAACACGTTCGGCACCGCCGACTACGGGAAGATCTTCTCGCTGGTGAGCGCGAATCCGCACGCGTACACCGGCATCGCGACGGCGATTTGTCTGCTGCTGTTCGTCGGCGCTTGCGGTAAGTCGGCGCAGTTGCCGCTGTACGTCTGGCTGCCGGACGCAATGGCCGGTCCGACGCCTGTCTCCGCGCTCATCCACGCCGCGACGATGGTCACCGCCGGCGTGTACATGGTCGTTCGTTCGAATCCGCTGTTCCGCTTGTCGCCGACGGCGATGGGCGTGGTGGCGACGGTCGGCGCACTGACCGCGATCTTCGCGGCGACGATCGGCATCGCGCAGAACGACATCAAGAAAGTCCTCGCGTACTCGACCGTGTCGCAGCTCGGCTACATGTTCCTCGCGGCGGGAGTCGGCGCGTTCACCGCGGCGATCTTCCACGTGATGACGCACGCGTTCTTCAAGGCCTGTCTCTTCCTCGGCGCGGGCTCGGTGATTCACGGAGTCGGCGGCGAGCAGGACATGCGCAAGATGGGCGGCCTGGCGAAGTACATGCCGCGCACGCGCATGACCATGCTGATCTCGTGCATCGCGATCTCCGGTGTGCCGCCGCTGGCCGGCTTCTTCTCCAAGGACGAGATCCTCGCGGCGGCGTGGGAGTACAAAGGAATCATCTGGCTGATCGGCGTCGTCGCTGCGTTCTGCACGGCGTTCTACATGTTCCGCCTCTACTTCATGACGTTCACCGGCGAGTATCGCGGTCACGTCGTCGAAGGAATCGAAACGTCGGAGCCGGAGCACGGCGGACATCATCTGATTCCCGATCAGCGTCATCTCGATCAGGGCGACGAGCACTCCGACAAAGCGCACGGACATCACGTCCATTCGCACGATCCGCACGAATCGCCGTTCGTCATGACCGGCGTGCTGATGGCGCTCGCGTTCCTGGCGATCGTCGGCGGATTCGTCGGCCTGCCGAAGCTGCTGATGGGCGCGCAGCCGACCTGGTTCCAGCGCTGGCTGGAGCCGGTGCTGCCGGCGCTCGGCGGACACCCGTTCGAGTTCGGCGAATCGCCGGCGGGCACGGAAGCGCTGCTGATGGCGATCTCGGTGCTGGTCGGACTTGCCGGTATCGGCCTGGCGTGGCACTTCTACAAACGCGATCCGCTCTGGGCGCTGCCGAAGAAGATCTCCACCCGCTTCTCGCCGATCCACAAGCTGCTGGAGAACAAGTATTACGTCGACGAGATCTACAACGCGACGGCCATCCGCGGCACGCTGGTGTTCTCACAGGTGCTGGCGTGGTTCGACACGTGGATCCTCGACGGGATCGTCAATCTCGTTCGCCACATCACCGTCTGGCCGCTCGGTGAAGGCTCGTCGCTGTTCGACAAGTACGTCGTCGACGGCGCGGTCAACGGCATCGCGTGGGTCGCGAGCAGGAGCTCGACGGCGCTGCGCAAAGCACAGAGCGGATTCGTGCAGAACTACGCGATGGTGATGGGCGGCGGCATCGTCCTGCTCGCACTGGTCTATCTGTTCCTGAAGCCGTAAAAGGGGAGAAACGCTTCGATGGGCATCCTGAACATCGTCACCTATATTCCGGCGATCGGCGCCGTCCTGCTCCTCTTCTTCAGGAAGGACAATCCGGGAGCAATCAAAGCGACGGCGACGGCGGTCGCGGTCATCGACTTCATCGCTTCGCTCTACATCTGGATCAACTTCGATTCGACGAAGCTCTGGCAGTTCCGCGAGACGTATACCTGGATCCCGTCGCTGAACGTGAAGTACGACTTCGCCATCGACGGCATCGCTCTGCTGCTCATCATCCTGACGACGTTCATGGGCATCATCGCGATCGTGTCGTCTTACTCGGCGATCGATCACCGGCAGAAGGAGTACTACATCCTTCTTCTGCTGCTGCAGACCGGCATGATCGGCACGTTCTGCGCGATGGATTTCTTTTTGTTTTACCTGTTCTGGGAAATCATGCTCGTGCCGATGTACTTCATCATCGGCATCTGGGGCGGTTCGCGAAAGCTCTACGCCGCGATCAAGTTCTTCCTTTACACGCTGTCCGGATCGGTGCTGATGCTGCTCGCGATCCTCGGCCTCTACTTCTTCAACACCACCGGTATCGCCTTCCTCAACATCAAGGGACTCGGCAATCCGGCGACGTTCAGCGTGTTGCAGTTCCACGAGATCGGTCACCTGATCCCGCCGACGCTGCAGTTCTGGCTCTTCCTCGGATTCTTCTTCGGCTTCGCCATCAAAGTGCCGATGTTCCCGTTCCACACCTGGCTGCCCGACGCGCACGTCGAGGCACCGACCGCGGGCTCGATCATCCTCGCCGCGGTCCTGCTGAAGATGGGCACTTACGGCTTCGTCCGATTCGCGCTGCCGATCCTGCCTGACGGAACGAAGCAATGCCTGCCATGGGTGGTCGGACTGGCGATCGTCGGCATCATCTACGGCGCGCTCGTGTCGCTCGTGCAGAAGGACATGAAGAAGCTCGTCGCGTATTCATCGGTCTCGCACCTCGGCTTCGTCATGCTCGGCATATTCGCCCTCAACCCGATGGGACTGAAGGGCTCCGTGCTGCAGATGATCAATCACGGCATCTCCACCGGCGCGCTCTTCCTGCTCGTCGGCATCATCTACGAGCGGCGCCACACGCGCCTGATCGCGGAGTACGGCGGACTCGCGAAGCAGATGCCGATGTACGCGGCGCTGTTTCTGATCGCCGCGCTGTCGTCGATGGGACTTCCGGCGCTGAACGGATTCATCGGCGAGTTCACGATTCTCGTCGGCGCCGCAAACAGGAACATCTGGTGGGCGGTCTTCGCCGCCATCGGCATCGTCCTCGGCGCCGCGTATCTGCTCTGGCTCTATCAGCGCGTCTTCTGGGGCCCGCTCGACAATCCGAAGAATCACGACGTGCCGGACGTCAACGGCCGCGAGATGGGGCTGATGTTCGCGCTCGTGGCGATCATGATCTGGATCGGCGTTTATCCGAAAGCGTTCTTCGATCCGCTCGAGCAGCCGGTCAACTACATCGTGAAAAAAGTCGATCCCACGTATTTCGATCGTCAGCCGCTGATTTATCCGACGCCAGCCGCGGCGCCGCAGCCGGAGCACATGGCGGAGGCGAAGTAATCCGATGAGCTGGAACGACGTCATCTTCCTGCTGCCGGAGATCATCATCGCGATCGGTGCGTCGCTGTTGCTGATCGCGCCGGTGACCGGACTGCGCGACACCGCGTCCGCGAAGTGGTCGATGATCGGCGTTCTGACCATCACCGCGGCGTCGCTGATCGCATGCTCGTGGGCGGTCGGCGATCTCGATCAGACGCACAACTTCGCGCGCATGTTCGCGCTCGATCCGTTCTCGATCTTCTTCAAGCTGCTCTTCATCGGAGCGATGGCGGTCATCGTGCTGCTGTCCGACGACTTCCTGCGTGAGACGCGCTATTCGACTTGGGAGTACTACTCGCTCCTCGGGTTCGCGCTCTGCGGGATGATGTTCATGGCGTCGGGCATTCACCTCATTACGATCTACATCGGACTGGAGCTCCTGTCGCTCTCCAGCTACATCCTCGCCGGGTACTTCAAGAACGAACAGAAGTCGACCGAGGCGGCGATGAAGTACTTCGTGCTGGGGGCGGTGAGCTCGGGGATTCTGCTGTACGGGATCTCGCTGATTTACGGCGTGTGCGGATCGCTCAATCTGTTCGACATCGCGCGCGCCATGTCGACCATCGTCAGCAACGATGCGCTGATGTTCGGGATCATCCTGCTGGCGTGCGGACTTTGCTTCAAAGTCGCGGCGGTGCCGTTCCACGTCTGGACTCCGGACGTTTATGAAGGTGCGCCGACGCCGATCACCGCGTTTCTCTCCACTGCGTCGAAAGCCGCGGCATTCGCGATTTTCGCGCGCATCTTCTACACCGCGCTGCACGATTTCCACCTCGCGTGGAACAACGTGCTGGCGACCGTCTCCGCACTGTCGATGATCGTCGGCAATCTCGCGGCGATCACCCAGGACAACGTCAAGCGGATGCTCGCGTACTCGTCGATCGCGCATGCAGGCTACGTGCTGCTCGGCATCATCGCGGTCAACGAGATGGGGCTGCGCGGCGTGCTCGTCTACACGTTCGTGTACGTCTTCGCGAATCTCGGCATCTGGTCGATCGTGCTGATGATGAAGCGGCATGAATACGCCGGCGAGCAGATCGCCGACTTCGAAGGGCTGCACGATCGCGCGCCGTTCTGGGCCTTCGCGATGTTCGTCTTCCTCCTGTCGCTCGGCGGCATCCCGCCGACCGCGGGCTTCATCGGCAAGTACTTCCTCTTCTACGCCGCCGTGCAGGCGGGCTTCGGCTGGCTGGCGATCGTCGCGGTGCTGATGTCGGCCGTGTCGATGTTCTATTACCTGCGCTTCGTGGTGGCGATGTACCTGCGCGACGGCAAGACGGCCGACGTTACGACGAGCGGATCGCTCAAGCTCGTCGCGGCGATCTGCCTCGTCGTAACGATCTTCTTCGGCGTGCTGCCGAACGTGCTGGTCGACGAGGTCAACGACTCGGCAAAGACGGTGCATGGTCCGAGCACAGTGACGCGCAATGCCTCTCGATGACGAAAAGCGCCGCCAGGCGCAGCAGCTCCTCGAGGCGTCGTCGATCGGCTGGATGTTTCCCATCGCCATCGGAACCGGCGCGCTCATGGGCTGGGGACTGGACAAACTGTTCGGAACGAAGCCGTGGCTGACGTGGATTTTTCTCGGATTCGGGATCGCGGCGGCGTTCCTCAACCTCTTCCGCGCCGGGCTGCGAAATGACGACGGATCGCCTCCGGAATCCTGAGCACGATGCGGCCGCGGCCGTGCTCCGGCGCATCCGGAACATCAGCATCGCGGCGTGGGCGGGATTCGCCGTTTTTGCCTTGATTTCCAGCGGTTTCGCGGGATTTCTCGGATTGACTTGCAGTGCCCTCGTCACTATCATCAGCTTCCTTTGGTTGGAGGAAATCGTGGAAGCGGTCCTTCAACCGACACCCGAGCTCCGCGCCTGGAAAGTCACGTTGCGCACCTTTGGTCGCTACGCTCTGCTCGGCGCGGCAGTTTCGGTCACGATCTACGTAGCTCGGTTCAATGCCCTGAGTGTGTTGCTGGGGTTCTCGATCGTCGTGGTGGGGATCGTGGGTGAAGCTGTGTATTCAACGGTTAGGAGCTGGAACTAAAGGACGATGGAACACGAGAGCTCAATTCTCTACGGTCCGGTAAACGCGCTCTGGCACAGCGTGCAGCATCGTTGGGCGTGGGACATTCCGGACCACGTGATCATGGCGCTGCTGGTCCTGGTGATCTCGGCGATCGTTTTTCCGCTCGCGTCGCGCAACATCAGCCGCGACAATCCCGGTCCGTTTCAGCACGTCCTGGAGATGATCGTCGGCGGCGTCAAAGACCTGCTGCACGACATCATCGGACATCACGGAGACCGCTACCTCTACATCATCGGCGGCTTCATGGTGTTCATCTTCATCTCGAACATCTTCGGACTCTTCTTCTTCCTGCAGCCGCCGACGAGCAACGTCAACACGACGTTCGCGCTGTCGCTCTCCGCGTTCCTCTACTTCAACACGGAAGGCATTCGCCGGCAGGGACTGTGGCACTACCTCAAGCACTTCATGGGGCCGATTCCACTTCTGGCCCCGCTCATGTTCCCGATCGAAATGATCGGCAACTTCGCACGCATCCTCTCGCTGGGCATGCGCCTCTTCGGCAACATCCTCGGTGAGCACACCGCCACCGGGATCTTCATGGGCATGCTGCCGTTCGTCCTTCCCTGGCCGATGATGGGCCTCGGAATCTTCGGCGCATTCCTCCAGACATTCGTCTTCATCATGCTGACGATGGTGTACATCAGCGGCGCCATCGCAGCGGAAGAACACTAGTTCGGGTTTCGAAATCAGGAAAGGAAGGAGATTCGGAGTGAACAAGAAGAACATCATCCTGCTCCTCGCGACGACGCTCATCTCGGTTTCAGCGTTCGCGCAGGAAGCCGCGGCGGGAACCGGCGGAGTGAAGTGGGGAGCCATCTCGGCGGCATTCGTCCTCGGTATCGCCGCAGCTGCCGGCGCCATCGGACAGGCCAAGGCGATCGCCGCGGCATGCGAAGGTATCGCCCGCAATCCCGGCGCGGCCGGCGCGATCCGTCTGTCGATGATCATCGGCCTCGCGCTCATCGAGTCGCTCGTCATCTACGCACTCGTCATCGCGTTCATGATCTCGGGCAAGTAACGATCGACCGAAGCCGTTTCAAACGACGCCCGGCGGAAACGCCGGGCGTTTTCTTTTGTGCCGTGGATGGAACGATTCGTTCCATCGATGGAACCGGCGATGCCGCGCGTGGAACGATTCGTATCGCGAGTGGTATCGATGAGACAACGAATGGCATCGCGCGAGCCATGCGTGGAATGGATCGTTCCACGAGTGGTATCGATGAGACAGCGAGTGGCATCGATGGGACAACGAGTGGTATCGATAGGACAACGAGTGGTATCGATGGGACAGTGACTGGCATCGATGGGACAGTGACTGGCATCGATGGGACAGCGAGTGGAATCGATGGGACAACGAGTGGTATCGATGAGACAGTGACTGGTATCGATGGGACAGCGAGTGGAATCGATGAGACAGCGAGTGGAATCGATGAGACAACGAGTGGAATCGATGATGGAATCGTTGGGACAACGAGTGGTATCGATGAGACAGCGAGTGGAGTCGATGAGACAACGAGTGGAATCGTGGAGACAGTGAATGGCATCGCTGATGCCGTGAACGAAATCCGCGGAGTCGCGCGGCATCGCCGTCGCTCGCGACAACAAAAAAGCCGGCGCGCTGCGCCGGCTTTTCGCGTTCGATGTTCGTTGATTACTCGGCGTTGACCATCCGGCGGAGCACTTCGACCGCTGCGTCGGCGCTCATCTTCTCGTCGACCGCCAGCGTACGCTGTGGCGACCACGCGCCATCCGCGTACGTCACGTAGCTCACGCCGTTCTTCGTCGTGGTGTAGAGCACCACTTTGTCCTTGTCGCCCGCGATCGCGCTCACGCGTGAATCGGGCTCGGAGCGGAACTTCGGCGCGGCGATGCCTGAGTCCTTCACGCCGACCGGAATGCGAAGCCGGCCGCCATTCGAGCCGGCCTTCACGATCAAAGTCGGTACGATCGTAACCCGGTGCATGTTGTTGGCGACGATATCGCCAAAGAGCACGTCGACCGAGTCGTGTGTCGACGACTCGAAGATCGCAGGATGACGGAGAACTTCGTTGCTGACGCCATCTTCGAGGGGCGTCGCCACTTCCTTTGAGACATCGGTGTAGAGCGAAAGATCGGCGACCTGAATGTCGGTCAGCAGACCATTTTCGATGGTGAGCATCGCGTAGCGCGCCCACGGATTGAGGCTCGATGTCGGGCGATCTTCCCACCACGCCGCGTGTACCGTGAGGCTTTTGACGGAGGAGTGGGCGCCCTTCTCATCGATCTGATCGATCTTGTGGGTCACCGCGATCTGGATGTTGCGCGAGTAGTGATATTTCGCGGAATCGACCGAAGTCGCTTCGCTCCAATTGCCGTTGTTGTAGGAGCAGAAGACGAGATCGCTCGACATGCCGTTGCTGATCGAGCGCTGCCAGAAGATGAACAGCGACTTGGACGCCGAGTCATACGCAAGCGCGGGATTGGTGTGCGTTCCGCCGAGCAGCGTCTCCGGCACGATCGATGTCGTCGTGCTGTTCTGATCGTCGCGAGACGTGAGAACCAGGACCTGAGTCGAAGCCGACTGGATTCCCAGATCTTCGCTGTACGCGCTTTCGATCGTGTAGAGCGTACCGTCGTTGGTGAGGAGAAGCGCACGGTTCGCGGCATCGCCGAACGCCAGCAGCGGCGCGGCAAGCAGAACGAGCGCGATCACGAATCTTTTGATCATAGTTTCAGATTCACCATGCTCCGCAGATCGATCGCGAAGAGAAGACTCTTCAGATTGCGGAACTCCGGATAGAACTTCGCCAATTGATCGAAATGGGAGCTCGCAAGATCCGTGTCGCCGGATTTGTAAGCAACTTCTCCGAGGAGGTAGTGCCCGTTGCGGATATGACGATCTTCCTGCGCCACTTCGAGTCCAGCCTCACCATAGAAGCGAGCCCGCTCCAGGTCTTCTTTGTCGAGGTAGCCGTAGCAGAGGTCGATGTATGCCTCCGCCTGGAAGATCGTATTGGAAACGAATTTCAGCGATTCGTGCACGAGCCTGAGGCCATCGTCGGTGCGGCCCTCGAGCATGTAGCAGTACCCGAGACTCTCCGTGGCGTAGCCGCGGACCAGGTCCAGCATCCAGGCATCGGCAGCGGCAGCGCTGTCGAGCGCCGCCTGATAGAACCCGATCGCCTTCTCGATTTGTGAATCCAGGACACACACGTTACCGAGGTCGATGAGTACCGCGTGGCGCAGCCCGAGATCGTCGGCCTCGTCAGCCGCGCGGAGAGCAAGCTCGCCGTAAAAAAGCGCGCGTTTCAGATCATTTTCGATCTTGTGCTTGTTCTGCAGCGCGTACGCAGCAAGCCACACGTGCCGCGGATTCCGCCGGCGCATGATCACGCGCGGCAGCTCCAGCACTTCGGGTCCGGTGCGCTCGAGCGCGATCAGCGCATCTGCTTTGTTGATCGTGATCAGCTCGCGCGCTTCGTCTTCGCTGACGATCGAAAGCGCCTGGTCATACAACGCGACGGCATCTTCGAGCCGGTTGTCGCGAACCGCCGCGAGACCGGCCTGCCGTAGTTCTTCAATGCGATCGACCATCGGACTAAGCATCTTCTTCCCCGCTCTCCGCCCCGTCATCGTCCCAACTCAGCTCCTGCCGGCGCTTGAATTCGATGAAGCTTTCCACTTCTTTCTGCGCCGAAGGGCTGAGGGACTTGAGCTTGTCGATGACCGTCTCCTCGTTGCGCCGGGTCTCTTCGAAGAAATCACCGATGCTGAGATCGAAGGTCTGCAGGATCTTCAGCAGAGTGTCGAGACCAACTTTGTACTCTCCCTGCTCCATGCGGGAGAGATCGGACTGATGGACGCCAATCCGCTCGGCGAGCTCCACCTGCGTCAGCTTGCGCTGGCGGCGTAATTGCCGGATTTTTCGCCCGACGAGTTCGAGTTGCGCTGGCCTGTTCATCTGCGTTTCGTTGACCTTTTATGCTATTGGACAATAAAATCCGTTGTCCAATCTACGAGCGAACGTGACCGGTGTCAAGTGCTCAGGAGCCGGCTCCCATCTACCGCGATCTTCATCTCCTCAGGGAATTGATACGGCGCGACTTCAACGCCCGTTTCACCGGCTCGGCTCTCGGCCTCGCCTGGGCCGTTCTCCAGCCCCTCAGTCTCGTCGTCCTTTACTGGTTCGTTTTCACCTTCATGATCCCCCGCGGGCCCGGCGGGGGAGACGGCTACATCTATTTTCTGATCTCCGGACTTCTTCCGTGGCTGGCGATCAACGAGGGGATCATCCGGTCGACCTCGAGCATCGTCGAGAACTCCATGATGGTGCGCAAGCTTCCGTTCCGGAGCGAGCTGCTGGTGGTCGTGCCGAACGCCACCGCGATCATCTTCGAGGCGATCGGGTTCGCGATCTTCCTCGTTTTTCTCCTCGTCCGCGGCGCTGACCTGCGCGGGCTGTGGCTTCTGCCCGCCGCGTTCATCATCCAATTCGCGCTGCAGCTCGGGCTCGGACTGATGCTGGCGGCGACCTACGTCTTCTTCCGCGATCTCACGCAGATTCTCGGATTCGTTCTCTCCATCATCTTTTATCTGAGCCCCATCCTCTATCAGGCAACAGGCCGCTTCGGTCCGCTGCTGCAGTGGAATCCCATGACCCCGCTGCTCGGTTTGTTCCGCAGTGCTGCGTTGTCCGCGGCGTTACCCGAGGCGAGTTCGATCGTATATCTCTTGGCTGTGACAGGTGGTGCGCTCGCTGGAGGACTCGTGCTGTTCCGCCGCGCGCAACCGACACTGGTCGATTTGATCTGACAAACCCCGCACTTCAATTCAGGAGATCCATCCGCATGTTGTCAAAGAAGACTCTGTTCGTGTGGCTGTTGACGATCGCCGCTGCGCCGGCCCTGTTCGCGCAGACGACGACCGCACAGACGACGACCGCCCAGCCGACGACGACTGTTCCGGCGACCACCACCGCTGCTCCCGCCACTTCGACGGCGGCGCCCGCGGCAAAGGAGAGCGACGGCGGCACGCCGAAGTACCTCACTCCCGAAACACCGGAGCAGCGTGCGGCGCGCGTTGGTCCCGTCGATCCGGGACTCAATCCCGATCCGAACCAGGCCTTCTATCGCTACGGCAAGCGCTATCACATCGAGAAGTTCGACAACTTCCGGAGCCGCGTCGTCATGACCGGCGGCGATCCGGGATGGGGTCGCCCGGTCGGCTGGGCCAACATCTATCGTGAGGTCTACCAGCGCAACGACAAGTACACGTGGTTCTGGATGCAGGATCGCGATCCGGAAGAAGTGGCGGACATCGCCCGTCAGGCGGAGGAGCAGGCGAAGCAGTGGCCGGAAGAGTCGGTGAAGTACTTCAAGAGGACTCGTCCCGAGTTCACGCCGCTCACTCCCGCTTCTGCCGGTAAGACGATCGCGTTCAAGGAATCGTCCGACGGTCTGCCGAAGAGCGGCTCCTTCCGCAATTCGCTCGCCATCGCGGACATGAACGGCGACGGCTTCGCCGACATCATCGCCCCGCCGGAACGCCAGGGCACCAACGCTCCTGCGATCTTCCTCGGCGACGGCAAGGGCAACTGGAAGCAGTGGGCTGCCGTCAAGTGGCCTGCCGGCCTGAATTACGGGAGCGTCGTCGCCGCGGACTTCAATAAAGACGGCCATGCGGACCTCGCTTTCGGCGTGCACCTCGACGGCGTGCATGTCTTCCTCGGCGATGGCAACGGCAAGTTCACCGACGCGAGCGAAGGTCTGCCGCGCGACTTCCCGACGCGCCGCGTCATCGTCGCCGACGTCGATCACGACGGAACCCCCGACATCGTCGCCATCAGCGAAGGTCCGTCGGCCGCAAGCGAGGCCAATCCCGGCAAAGCGGACTACGCGAAGATCCGTGCGTATCTGAATCGGAAAAAGGGAACATCGTGGGTCGGCATCAACGTGCCGGATCTGAAGAATCGTGAAGTGGCGGGCGACTGGATCTCCGCCGGCGATTTCAACGGCGATCCATATCCCGACTTCATCGCCGCGAACATCTTCTACAACGGTCCCGACATCCTCTATGTCAGCAGCGCGAAAGAGAAGTGGGTGAGCGCGTCGGACGAACTCGGCGAGATCACCCCGCTGCTCGCCTACGTTCGCGCGAGTGTCGCAGGCAAGTTCGGCTCGAAGAAGCGCGATGACGCGA
>C688J18823_10000956_pt1 | contig 17491 bp, 22 predicted proteins | sample HopSoiMetagenom1_FD_18823 | JGI IMG/M metagenome (IMG submission 18823) | reverse complement strand
GCAGCAGACAGTGGCTCGCCGCCTGAAGGCGGCCGATGTCGCGGGAGCGGCCGCCCAGCTCCTCGATGTCCTCACCGAGAAGCAGCGCCACCACGAGCTCCTCGACGCGGCGCTGCGCTCGCTGGACGACGTGCTCGCGCGCCCGGACACGCAGGCCTTCATCGCCGGCGAGGTGGCGAAGAGCGCGCCACTCCTCAAGTGGCTGTCGGACTGGCTGGGACTCAAGCTCGACAATCGGGCGGCGCTGAAGATCGTCGAGGTCGCGGTGAAGAAGGTCTCCGAGGTGCGGCGCGACCAGGACCACGAGCTGCGCCGGCGATTCGATGCATTCGTCGCCGACTTCATCGCGCGGCTCAAGGCGGACGATAGCTTGCGCGAGCGCGTGCACCGCCTGCGCGACGAGGCGCTGGATAGCCCGGCGCTCGGCCGTTACCTGTCGGGGTTGTGGGAAGAGGTGCGCGGCTGGCTGGCGGCCGAGTACGACCGCAGCCCGAGCTCGCTCCACCAGCGGGTGACGGCGATGCTCGAAGGACTTGGGCGCACGTTGCGCGCCGACCGCGAGATCCAGCAGTGGATCGACGAGCAAATCCTCAAGGCGGCACCGGCCATCATCGAGGAGCACCGCGCCAAGATCGGCGCCTTCATCGAGGACCAGATCATGGGCTGGCACGAGGAGAAGCTGGTCGGCGAGCTGGAGCGGCACATCGGCCCGGACCTGCAATACATCCGGATAAACGGCACGCTGGTCGGCGGGCTAGCCGGCCTCTTGATTGCTGCCATTACCCAACTGGCCCGCTGAAGCGCGGCATGCAAATTGCGGCGCGTCGCGGATTCGATCAAGAAAGGAGCCTGCAATGGCAGCTTTTACACCTGAGCGGCGCGTCGCCCAAAACCGCGCCATGATCCCGACTTCCGGAGATCGTCGCCGTGCGATGTGGAGGTATGACGGCGGCAGAGACATGAACCGCGATCCGATCACCGGCACGCCCGGAGCGCATCCGATCGGCACGGGTCTCGGCGCGGCGGCAGGCGGAATGGCGGCGGGCGCAGCGGCGGGTGCGGTCGCCGGACCGGTCGGCGCAGTGGCCGGGGCGGCGGTCGGCGCAGTAATCGGTGGGCTCGCGGGCAAGGGCATCGCCGAGAAAATCGACCCCACCGCCGAAGAAGCGTATTGGCGCACCCAGTACACGCGTGAGCCGTATTACGAGCGCGGCTACAGCTTCGACGACTACTACCCCGGCTATCGCACGGGATGGGAAGGGCGGGGGCGCTACGCCGGCCGCGACTACGAGCAGGTCGAGCGCGATCTGCAGCGCGACTATCAACGCAACCGCGGCACCTCGCAGCTCGAATGGTCGAAGAACCGCCACGCCGTGCGTGCGGCTTGGGATCGCTTCGAGCGCACGGACGATTTCGAGAACAGCCAGTAACCGCTAGCATGGCTCCTCCAAGGCGAGGAGGAGCCATGGCAAGCAAACCAGCAGTCCAGCATCTCAAGAACGCCCGATTTTCCCGGCGCGGCCTGCGCGGCTACTTCGAATATCGCGATCTCGGCATCAAGCGGGCGAGCGGCAAAAAGGTGGTCGCGCACGTCATCCGCGCGCGTCCCGGCAAGGCGCCGCACGGCGACTGGCACTCGCACGATGTCGAGCTCCAGTTCGTCTATGTGCTGAAGGGCTGGGTCAAGATGCAATACGAGGGCGGCAAGCCGATCGTCATGAAAGCCGGCAGCTGTTTCGTGCAGCCGCCGCGCATCCGCCACCGCGAGCTCGCGCATTCGCACGACTGCGAAATGCTCGAGATCGTCGCGCCGGCAAACTTCAAGACCTACGGGTAGCTAGAGCCGCTGCGGGCTGCGGTGAACGATCCGCCGCACGACGGACCTGCGCGCAACGAGCGGCACGGCGCCATAGCCGTAGCCATATGCGTAGGACGGCACATAGTCGGCAGGAGGCGCGTACGTCGCGGCGAGTGCCTGCGCCTGCATGCCCTGCTGGCGCGCAAGCCATTCCTGGTGTGCGTATTGCGCCTGTCGCGCGCTCTGCGCCTGCGACGCCGCCGCGGCGGCGGCGAGGTTCGGATCGCGCGCAACCACCGATACCCGGTCTTCGATCGGCAGCGCGGTGGCGGGCCGCGTCGGCGGCGGCACGTTGGAGTAGTTCACCACCCCGCGCTCGTCGACCCACTTGTACGTCTGCGCATAAACCGGAGCCATGGCGGTAATGGCCAGCACGAACATGAGCGCGCGCATGGCGGCAATCATAGACCCAAACCTCAGCCAAAGTAGGCTTGGTGCACTTCGGCGTTCTGCGCAAGGTCCGCCGCGCTCCCCGACGCCACCACTTTCCCCTGCGATAGCACGTAGCCGGCATGCGCGATGGCGAGCGTCTGGCGCACGTTCTGCTCGACGAGCAGCACCGTGATGCCCATCTCGTTCGCGCGCCGGATGACGGCGAAGTTCTCCTTCACCAGGAGCGGCGAGAGGCCGAGCGACGGCTCGTCCACCAGGAGGAGCTTCGGCTCCGACATCAACCCGCGGCCGATCGACACCATGGCTTGCTCGCCGCCCGACATGGTGCCGGCGAGCTGGTCCACGCGTTCCTTGAGGCGCGGGAAAATGCCGAATACTTTCTCCATGCGCACCTCGTACGTCCTTTCGCGATAGGCGCCCAGGCGCAGGTTCTCCTTCACGGTGAGCCTCGGGAAGATGCGGCGACCCTCCGGGATGCAGGCGATGCCGCGCGCCACGATGGCGTGGGTAGGCAGGCGGGCGATATCCGTGCCGTCGAACACGATGCGACCTTTACGCGCGGGCGTGAGGCCCAGGATGGCGCGGATCAGGGTCGATTTCCCCGAGCCGTTGGAACCCAGGATGCAGGTGATGCGTCCCGGCGCCACGTCGAGGGACACGTCTTGCAGCACGTCGGCCCGGTCGTACGCCACGCTGATCTGGTCGACGCAGAGCATCAGTCGGTGCCCAGATACGCGGTCTGGACTTCCCGGCTCGCCGACACCTCGGCATAGGAGCCTTCCGCGATCTTGCGGCCGTAGTTCAGCACCGCGCAGCGACTCGAGACGCGCTCGATGACGTTCATCTCGTGCTCGATGATCACGATCGAAAGGCCGGCCAGGCGCTCGCGCACGAGGAGGATGTCGTCCATCAGCTCACGCGTCTCTTCGTGTGTCATCCCCGCCGAGGGCTCGTCCAGCAGGAGAAGGCGCGGCTCCGAGACGAGCGCGCGGCAGATCTCGATGCGCCGCCGGTCGATCATGGAAAGCCCGGCCACCGGATCGAAGAGGCGCTCGACCAGGGGCTTGCTGAACGTGGCCACCAGCGCGCGCGCCTTCTCGATGTTTGCTTGCAGCTCGGCACGCAGCGCATTGCGCCGGAAGAGGTTGAACCACAGCCCGTGGTGCAGGAGCCGGTGGTTGCCGATCATGATGTTGTCGAACACCGAGAGCGGCAGCGCGAGCCGCGAGCGCTGGAAGGTGCGCGTGATGCCGGCGCCGTAGATGCGCTGCGGCTTCATCGCGGTGAGCTCGTGCTCCATGAACGCCGCGCTGCCCGCGGCGCGGTACAGGCCGGTGAGCGCATTGAAGAAAGTCGTCTTGCCCGACCCGTTCGGGCCAATCAAGCCGAGGATCTCGCCCTGCGCGAGCACGAGGTCGAGTCGGTCGAGCGCGACCAGGCCGCCGAAGCGCACCGTCAAGCCGGCGCACTTCAGGATCAAGAGAAATACTCCCGTGAGCGCCTCGGTATCAGGCCTTGCGGCCGCGCCATCAGGATCACAATTACGAGCACGGCGTAAAGCAGGAAGCGGTACTCCTGCAATGCCTGCAGCTTCTCCGGCAGGACGAGCATGATCGCGGCGGCGAGCGCGACTCCCCACGCATTGCCGAGGCCACCGAGGAGGATGATCGACACCATGATGAGCGAGTCGGCGAAGGTGAAGCTGTTCGGCGCGACGAAGCCGGTCATCATGGCGTAGGCCGCGCCCGCCACGCCGGCGAAAAAGTTGCCGAAGGTGAAAGCGAGGATCTTCCAGCGTGCGACGTCGATGCCGAACACCGCGCATGCCGTTTCGTCCAGCCGCACTGCGTCGAGGTTGAGACCCACCCACGAGCGCTCCAGTCTGCGCACCAGGATGAAGGCCAGTGCGGTCAGCGCGAGGCCGGCCACCACGTAGTTCGTATAGAACGAAAATTCCCCGATCGGCGAATTCAGATCCCAGCCGAAGAGGCTCATTCCTTTGACTTGCAGGCCCTGCGGTCCGCCGAGCGCGTCGTTCACCTCGACGAATTGCCGGAAGAGAATGCCGAAGGCAACGGTGATCAGCGCGGCGTAATGGCCGCGCGTGCGCAGGATCGGCAGGATGAGGATCGAGCCGACGAGCGCCGCGAGGAGGCCGCCGATCGCAAGCACGAGCACATGCGGAAGGTGCGGCGCCAGCATGGCGGAGGTATAGCCGCCGACGCCGAGGAACGCCGCGCCGGCGAAGTTCACCACGCCGGCGTAGCCGAACTGCACCGTGAGGCCGAGGCACGCCACGGTGTAGAAGAGCACCGAGGCCACCATCAGCATGGCGAAGTTCTCTTCGCGGAACAGCCAGACGAGCGCGGCGAGCGCCACGGCGATGACGACGCGGCCCGCCGCCTGATTGTTTTCCAACGATCTCGATGCCTGCCCGATCCAGCCGAAGCGGCCGAGGATCGGCACGCCGACCGCGGCCAGTGCGACCAATCCCAGGACGGCGCCCTGCGATTCCGCATGAAGGAAGAGATAGCTGTACGCGGCAATCGCAGCAATGCCGATCAGGCCGGGAATGAGGTTCATACCCGCTCCGCCGTGCGCTCGGCGATGAGGCCGGTGGGCCGCCATGCCATGAAGCCGATGACGACGGCAAAAGCGAACACGTCCTTATAGGCGCTCGGCAGCCCCGGAAAGATCGCGGGCAGAAGGACGGCGCCGATGGTCTGCAGCGCGGCGAAGAGGAAGCCACCCAGGATCGCGCCGTAGATGTTGCCCAGGCCGCCGACCACCGCGGCGGAGAAGCCGATCACGCCGAGGAGCAGTCCGATCGAGAAGTTGATCTCGTTGTAATAGAGGCCGTTCATCACCCCGGCGAGCGCGGCAAGCCCCGAGCCGAGCGCGAAGGTAAGGAGCACCACGCGGTCGAAATGGATCCCCATGATGCGGGCGGTCTCCGCGTCTTGCGCCACTGCGCGGATGGCGAGGCCGAGGCGCGTGCGCGTGATGACGAGATGCACGGCGGCGATCGCGCCGATGCCGGCGCCAAGCAGAATCACGTTATCCAGGCGCAGCGTGAAGCTGCCGAGCGCGAGCGAGTCCTGCGGCAGGAGGCGGGGAAAAGGCTTTGGATTCGCCCCCTGCGGGTAGAAAAGGCGTACACACTCGCGCAGCGCCGCGCCGAGCATCAGCGTGAGCAGAAGGATGTTGAGCGGCGGCGCGCTGCGCAGCGGCAACACGAGGTACTTGGCGATCAACGCGCCGAGGAAGCCCGTCGCGGCGACGGCGACGATGATGATGATGAATACCTGGAACCAGGGCGACGCCACGCCGATCATCTGTAGCCCGATGAACGTGGCGAGCCCGGTGAAGGCGCCGACCGTCAGCACGTCGCCGTGCGAGAACTTGATGATGTCGAGCACGCCGAAGAAAAGCGTGAAGCCAACGGCCACCATGGCGTAGATCACGCCGAGCATGAGGCCGTTGGCGACGTACTGGCCGAGCAGGCCGACGTCCACTCCGAGTTACTTCAGCTTCCGCGTGCCCTTGCCGTACTCGCTGTCTTCCCAGATCATCCACTTGCCGTCCTGGGCGACGTACTTGGAGATGAGCGGCACGATGTTCTGGCCGTGGTCGTCGAAGGTGATCTTGCCGATGATCGATTCCTTGTCCTTCACCTTGGCGAGCTCGGCGATCACGCGCTTGCGGTCAGGGCCGACCTTCTCGATCGTGTCCATGAGGAGCGTCGCCGCGGCGAAGGCGAAGGGCCCGTAGGCTTCCGGCCCCTGGTCGTACTTTGCCTGCGCGTACTTGCCGGTGAAGTAGAGGCCGCCGGGCAGCTTCTCCCACGGCGCGCCTTCGATGAAGGACAGGCTGCCCTCGGCGAGCTTGTTGCCGAGGCCCTCGATGTACGAATCGGACTTGATGCCGGAGGTGCCCTGGAACACGGCATGGATGCCGAGGCGCTCCATCTGCGAGCGGATGCGCACGCCGATCGGCGTCAGGCCGCCGAAGTAGATCACCTCGGGCTTGAGCTCCTTCGCTTTCGTCAGCTCGGCGGTGAAGTCCTGCTGGTCGGCGGTGACGCCGAAGCGGCCGACGACCTGGCCGCCGTATTTGGTGAGGTACTCGGTGAAGTACTTGTCGTGCGCCTTGCCGTAGTCGGTGGTGTCGTGGATGACCACCCAGCGCTTGAAGCCCTGGCCGGTCATGAACTTCGCGGCGACGTCGTTCTGGTTGATCATCGTGCCGTTCACGCGGTGCACCTCGGCGTACTTGTTGCGATACGTGATGTCCGGCAGCACCGCGCCCCACACCACCACCGGAAAGCCGAACTTGTGATACGTGTCCACCGTCGCGATCGCAGTCACCGAGCAATAGTGCGTCACGCCCGCGATCACCGATTTGTCGGACGCCGCCTTCGTCGCCGCCTGCACGGCGATGTTGGGCTTGCACTCGTCGTCGAGGCTGACGAGCTCGTACTTGTACTTCGCTTTCGGGTCTTCGTTCCTCAGCCGCACCGCGAGGTCGGCCGAGTTGCGCCCGCCGATGCCGTTGGCCGACACGCCGCCGGTGAGCGGGCCGATGAAGGCGAGCTTGACCGTCTGCTTCTGCTGCGCGAAGGCGCTTCCCGCCAAGGCGATGGCGGCTGCGCAAGCCAGAAATGAAATACGCATGAGTTTTTCTCCCTAGGTCTTGACGAACAAAGTCACCAGCGGATCGCGTCCCCTTTGCGCGCTCCAGTGGCCATGGATTTTCGCATCGAACGCAGCGGCGTCAGGCAACGTGTCGGCGGCAAAGAAGTGCTCGCCGGCGCGGAAGGTGCGCGAGCCGTCGCGCACGCCGATTTCCATCTCGCCCCGCAGGATGAAGACCCACTGCGGCTGCGGCGTGCAGTGCCATTCGCTTTTGAACCCGACCGGGCTATGCCGCAGCTGGTAGCCCGCGCAGGAGAACACGCGCGAGAGCGCCGCCTGCGGCGTTCCTTCGTTGAGCGGGATTGGCTCTTCCCGAAATTTCGCTTTTCCGTCTTTATCGGTAAACAGAATCACCTTCGTGAAGTTCATTGCGTACGGTACTTCTCGATCGCCTTTGCCTGCAGCGCCATGCCGTGGCCCGGCCGATCGGGAATGCGGATCAGCCCATCCTTGCATTCGGGCAGCTGCTCGAAGAGATCCGGCGGCGCCCAGTCCATGAACTCGACGAGGAAGCCGTTCGACAAGGCGCCGACGACGTGGATCGAGATCTCGTGGATGAGGTGCGGCGTGAGGTAGGCGCCGTACGCGGCGCCGAGCTTGCCGATACGCAGCGTCTCGGTGAAGCCGTTCGCCCGGCAGACATCGGGCATCAGGTACTTCACCGCCTTGCGATCGAGCAGCTGCTTGAACTCCCAGCGGGTGTAGTGGTTCTCGCCGGCGGCGATGGGAATGTTGATGCGCGCCGCGACCTCCGCGTAGGAATCGAGGTCGTCGGCCAGCACCGGCTCCTCGTACCAGACGAGATCGAACTCCTCCAGCAGCCGCGCCTGCTGGATGTTGCCGAGGACGTCGCGATTCTGGTTCACGTCCACCATCATGCGCACGCTCGAGCCGAGCGCTTTCTTCACCGCCCCGACGCGGCTCGCATTGACTGCCGGATCGGGATGGTGGATCTTCATCTTGTAGTACTTGCAGCCCATGCCGGCATACTTCTGCGCCTCGTTGACGAGGTCGTCGTTCGAGTACTTCGCCCAGCCGCCGCTGCCGTACGCCGGGATGCGATCGTTGAACGCGCCCCACAGCTTGAAGAGCGGCTGCTTCGCCACCTTGCCGACGATGTCCCACAAGCCGATGTCGAGCGCGGCGAGCGCGTAGCCGGCGGTGCCCTGCTTTCGCACTCCCATGTCGACGCGGAACATCTTTTCCCACAGCCGCTCGACATAGGTGGGGTCTTCGCCGATCAGGGCCGGCTTCAGGCGCGTCTCGAGGTAGGTGTGCACCGCTTCGGCGCCGCCGCCGTTGAAGGACAGGCTGTAGCCGAGGCCGCGGACGCCTTCGTCGGTGGAAATCTGGGCCACCACCAGCTTGTGATGCGGGTACTGCAGAGCCATGGGCTTCGGCGTCGGGACGGTGAGGACGCAGGTGTCGATCGCGGTGATTTTCATGGTCCGGCGATGCTACAACGGCCCGGTGCTTGCAGCGTCGGTGGCACCTTAAGGAGACGATCATGAAAGCGCTCTTCATCCTCGCCGCCAGCCTCGCCCTCGCGCTCGCCGGCTGCCATCGCGACGACAATTCCGCCGCTTCGGGCGGCACGAGCCAGAACGCAGGCTCCATGCAGACGCCGAAGGGCGGCGTGACCGGGCAAGGCAGCGAAGGCTCCACGGACGATCGCAAGGCGCCGAAGCGTCCCGCCAGCCGATAAAGCGCAGTACAGTGGGGGGCAGAGGAGGGTTCCCCCAATGAAACGCCTGCTGGCCGTACTCGGTGCGGCGCTGGTTGCCTGCGCGCAGAGTCCATCTTCCCCCACCGCTCAGACGCCGAGCTTCAGCGTCGATGCCGCCTGGCCAAAGCCGCTGCCGGAAGAAGACGGTGTGCAGCTCGTCGTCGGCCAAGTCGCCGGCATCGCCGTCGACGAGCGCAATGGCCACGTCTGGATCATCCATCGGCCGTCGACGCTTCTCGCCGACGAATGGAACGCCAAGGAGGCGCGGCCGGTGACGCACCGCTGCTGCAAGTCGCTGCCGCCGGTCGCGGAGTTCGACGCCGCCGGGAATTACCTGCGCGGCTGGACGGGCAGCGGCGGCGAGTGGCCGAAAAGTGAACACGGCATCTACATCGACCCCGACGGCAACGTCTGGATCGCGGGCAACGGCGACGAGGACAACCAGATCCTCAAGTTCACGCCCGACGGCAAATTCCTCATGCAGATCGGCCGCGCCGGGAAATCGGAGGGCTCGAATAGCCACGTGCAGCTCGGCCGTCCGGCGCACATGATGATGGACGCCAAGGCACAGGAGCTTTACGTCGCCGACGGGTATGGAAACAAGCGCATCGTGGTGTTCGACGCGCGCAGCGGAGCCTACAAGCGCCACTGGGGCGCGTACGGCGCGATGCCGAGCGACGATAAGCAAGCGGCCTACGATCCGAACCAGCCGCCGTCGAGGCAGTTCGGCAACCCGGTGCACTGCGTGCGCCTATCGAACGATGGCAAGGTCTACGTCTGCGACCGCGTCAATAACCGGGTCCAGGTTTTCGAGCCGAGCGGCCGCTATCTCACCGAGTTTCGCGTCGAGCCGCTCACGCGCGCGAACGGCTCCGTATGGGACATGGTTCTTTCGCAGGACGCGGCGCAGAAATATCTCTATGTTGCCGATGGTGCGAACGGCAGGGTGTACGTGCTCAACCGCGCAGACGGCTCGGCCGTGTCGAGCTTCGGCCGCACCGGCCACATGGCGGGCGAGTTCAAGTGGGTGCACAACATCGCCATCGATCGGCAGGGCAATCTGTACACGTCGGAAGTCGGCTTCGGACGACGTATTCAAAAGTTCACCCTCGTGTCGTTCTAGCCTCTACGTCAAATTAAGGTCGCCACCACTCGTTGGTTTTTCCATGCCGTGTATAAAGGAAGGCATGAAAGCCTGCGAAATTTTTCACGTCCCGCACAAGAAGGGCTTCCGTTGGAAATGGCGTCACACCGACGGCGACGGCCGCACCGTCGAGTCCAAGGAAAGCTATCAGCTGTACTACGAGTGCTTTGCCGCGGCGCGCGAGGCCGGCTTCGATCCGCGCCCCAGCCGCGTTCCCGCCGCTGCCTAGCTAAGCTCTTTTCGAACCATCGCAGCCCCTTCGGCGAGCGCGTTCAGCTTGCCGAACGCTGCCGCGCGCGTGAGGTATTTCATTCCGCAGTCGGGCGCGAGCACGAGCTTCTCGGCGGGGATGAATTTGAGCGCGGCGCGGATGCGCTCGGCCACCTGTGCGCTCGTCTCGACCGTTTCGGTGCCGAGGTCGATCACGCCGACCATCACGCTCTTCGGCGCGAGCGCCTTAGCCACGTTCAAATCCAGGCGGGGCTGCGCGGCCTCGATCGAGATCTGCGAGGCGCGGCACTCGGCGAGCTGGCCCAGGAAGGTATAGCCGGTCGGCTTGTCCTTGACCGCAGCGGCATAGCCGAAGCAAAGGTGCACCACCGTCGTGCCCTCGATGCCCTCGAGCGCGCGGTTGATCGCCTTTACGCCGTAGCGCGCGGCGCGGTCGGCGCGAGCCTGCAGCCAGGGCTCGTCGAGCTGGATCACATCGGCGCCGGCGCGCTTCAGGTCCTTGATCTCATCATTCACTGCCGCGGCATAGGCGAGGGCGAGCGCCTCCTCATCCTTGTAATAGTCGTCCTGCGCTTGCTGCGTCATGGTGAAAGGTCCGGGCAAGGTGATCTTGATCGCACGCTCGGTGTTCGCGCGCAGGAACTGCACGTCGCGTACTTCGACGGCGAACTTCCTTCTGATGGGGCCGGCCACCCGCGGCACCACCGACTTCGCGCCCGTGCGGTTGATCGTGGTCCCCGGATTCTGGATGTCGACGCCTTCGAGCGCGGTGGCGAAGCGGTTGGAATAGCTTTCGCGACGCATCTCGCCGTCGGTGATGATGTCGATGCCGGCGGCTTCCATGTCGCGGATCGCGACCAGCGTCGCGTCGTCCTGGGCCTGTTCGAGGTACTCAGGCGGCACGCGCCAGATTTCCGGCGCGCGCACGCGCGGTACTTTGGATCCCAGTCTTGCGCGGTCAATGAGCCAATCGGGCTGCGGGTAACTACCGACGACGGTGGTTGGCAGAAGTCTGTTCATCGCATGATGGTACAGGGGCGGGCATTCAACTTGCAGCTTATGCCCACCACTTACCAGGAGCCACGATGAGACTGCTCACCCTGGTCGCCGCCCTTTCGCTGGCCTTTGCCGCCGGCTGCGACCGCAACGCGAATCGGACACCGTCACCGAAAACCGACAGTCAGTCGTCGCTACCTTCCGCTGCGGCGGGCTCGTCTACGACCAGCTCCGGCACGACGTCCTCCAGCGAGGCCAAGCCTTCGACCGAAGAGAAGCGCAATGGCGGCAACCCGCAGCAGGGGCAGGTCGATCCTGCTCACGCGGACCAGCACCGCGACTTCCAGCAGAACGGCGACCAGGCCGGGCCGAAAAGCCCGGATACGGCGCCGACGATGAAAAACTAGGCGGCTGGATTGCTGCGTAATATTCGCGGCCCGATCCTTGCTGCCTCTTTCCTGTACCCCAACCACGGAGGCCCAATGAAACTTTCGACTCTTGCACTTGCTGTTTCCCTCGCTTTCGGCGGCGCGATGATCGCCGGCTGCAACAAGTCCGACAACGGCGGCGCCTCGCGCGCTCCGGGCGGCGCGTCTTCGTCGAGCGCCACGACGCCTTCCGGCTCGGGTGCCACGACCACGCCGGGCTCGTCCTCGAGCTCCGCCTCGGGCACGACCAGCTCGCCGTCCAGCTCCAGCGCGACGCCTTCGGGCTCGGGCTCCAGCTCCTCGTCGAGCTCGACCGACTCGCAGAAGAAGGACGCGAGCGGCGGCGCCTCGTCCAGCTCGCCGAGCTCCAGCTCCTCGTCCACGCCGAGCGGCTCCGCCGGCGCCGGCTCGACCTCGGGCGACTCCAGTTCCTCGTCGCCGAGCTCGTCTTCGTCCTCGTCGGCCCCGGCTCCGTCCTCGGGCAGCTCGTCCAGCACCGACAGCACGACGCAGTCGAAGTAACGCCTGAGAAGCAGTACCGGAAAAAGGCCGCCCCGGCGGCCTTTTTCTTTGGTGGCAGCGATTCGGGGACAGAGCCCTAACTAGATCGGGCTCTGTCCCCGAATTACGTGACTGCTACCGTCATCGAGCCGATGCGCTCGACGCTGGCGACCATCGTGTCGCCCGGTCGTACGGGGCCGACACCCTGCGGAGTGCCGGTAAGAATGACGTCGCCCGGGTGGAGCGTGTAGAAGGCGCTTCCCCATTCGATCAGTTGCGCGACCGAGAGGATGAGGTCGCTCGTGTGCGCGTCCTGCTTCGCCTGGCCGTTGACCGTGATCTTGACGCCGAGCTGTCCGGCATCGGGCACCTCGTCGCGCGTGACGAGCCAAGGGCCGAGCACGCAATAGCTGTCCGGGGATTTGCGCAGGCTGCGCTCTTCGGGGCCGCGGATCGTCATGTCGAGGCCGATGCAGTAGCCCGCGATGTGGTCGAGGGCCTGCGCCTCCTTCACGTTCTTGGCCGGCTTGCCGATGACGATCGCGAGCTCCACTTCGTGGTCGTTGCGTCGCTCGGTATGCACGAGCTTCACGCCTTCGCCGGCGCCGACGACGGCGCTCGTCGCCTTGAGGAACATGCCGGCCTTGTGGATTTCCTGTACCAGGTTGCCGTGATGGATGCCTTTGTCGGCAAGCGCCTCCTCCAGGTGCTTCTTGTAGTTCACCGGCGCGGCGATGATCTTTCCGGGATTCGCCACCGGGCTGAGGAGCTTCACGCTTGCGAGCGGCACGGGCTTGGCGCTCTTCGCGAGCTTCTCGATTTCCGGCCGCAATGAATCGAGCTGGGCGATGAAGACGTCGTGGCGCGGGAAGGGATAGCTTGAGGAGGGAAGCTTCGCCAGCGCTGCGCTCACGTCGCGCACGCCGTCGTCGGCCACCAGGCCGAGGCGGTTGTCGTTGAATCGGCAGATTTTCATGCCGCCATTCTATTTGCTTCGCACGTATTGCAACCGGTACAGGCCGCGCTCGGCGCCGGCGATCGAGACACCCGCGCAGGCGGCCTCGAGCGCTTCGCGATCGCCCGCGCCTTCGACCATCACGAGGTAGCCCGGCACGGCGTTAGTCGGGCGGCCCTTTTTCTCCTCCGTCTCCATGCCGCTCGCGCCGTGATCGGTGATGCAAAGGTGTACGCCGGTGACGCCCGCAGCGTCGGCGAGCATTCGAAGCGCATCCTTCAAGTCGCCTGCAGGCGCATCGTCGTAGCGCCACGTCATCATCCAGCCGCCCATGCCGACGCCCGCGGTCAGCGCCACGCGGCAAAGCGAGCGCGCCGTGTCGGTGAAATGGCTCGTGGCGCGCCGCGTCCATTCGGTCGGCGCGTTGAGGCGCGCGAGGTAGTCGGCTCCGGAGAGGTCGTCGACCGAGCGGGTCTCGTAGAGGGTGAAGAACTCCGGATGCGCTTGCGCTGCGACGTAGCGGCGCCCTCGCAGGAAACCCGGGATCGCGACGCGTTCCGGCATGTGCTCGCGGTTATGCCATTCGTAGAAGTCGGCGCGGCCTTCCGGCCGGATGCCATTCCAGATGGCCACCACGCCTTCGCCAAGGAGGCTCACGTGTTGACAATACCGCAGCCTTGCGCCAAAACGACAGCCGACATGGCCAAGCCCACCTACTCCGGCCCCCGCAAGCTGCCGCAGGCGCTGTCGCAGTTTCGCCTGCAGCGCGCCGAAGAGGCCCGCTTCGAGCGCGAGGGGCTGCGTCCGGACGCGGAATATCGCGATCTCGGCCTGGCCGCCGCCACCGCCGGGCGCTTCAGCCTGAAGCACATCCGCGCCATCGCCGGTTTCGAGACCACGGGCTGGCACTGGCACGATATGCACGCGCATTTCATCTACGTATTGCGCGGCTCGATCACCTTTCGTTTCGAAGGCATCGACGGCGAGGTGACGCTGAAGGCGGGCGATGCCTTGTCGCAGCCTGCCGGCGTGCCGCACAACGTGATCGCCCGTTCCGACGACTTCGAGGTGCTGGAGCTGAACGTGCCGGCCGACTACGGCACCTTCGAGCTGTGAGCGCCTGGCTCAGACGCCGCGCGGGGGCGCTTGCCATCTTCGTCCTGCTCTTCGTCGTCTGGGAGCTCGCCGTGCGGCTCCTCGGCATCAAGGAATATCTGCTGCCGCCGCCGTCGAAGGTCTGGGTCGAGTTTCTCAAGCGCTCGGATACCGTCATGGCGAGCGCGTGGGTCACGACCTACGAGATCCTCGGCGGCTATGCGCTCGCCGTCGCGGTCAGCATTCCGCTCGCCCTGGCGATATCGTTTTCGCGCTTCATGGAAAGCGCGGTGTACCCGGTGATCGTTTTCCTGCAGATCGTGCCGAAGATCGCCATCGCGCCCCTGTTCATCATCTGGTTCGGCTTCGGCTTCACGCCCAAGGTGCTGCTCGTGTTCCTGCTGTCCTTCTTCCCGATCGTCGTCTCGAGCATCGTCGGCTTCAAGTCGCTCGACGCGGACATCATGGACTTCGCGCGCACCACCGGCGCCGGCGGCTGGCGCCTGTTCGCCAAGATCCGCCTGCCGCAGGCGCTGCCGCATATCTTCACCGGGCTCAAGGTCGGCGCCGCGCTCTCCGCCACCGCGGCGGTGGTGGCGGAGTTCGTCGCCTCCGACAAGGGGCTCGGCTATCTTCTCTTGCAATATAACGGTCAGCTCGAGACGCCGATGGTCTTCGCCATCGTCGTGCTGCTCTCGCTCATCGGGCTCGGCGTGTACTACGTGGTCGAGCTCATCGAAAGATTCGCCATCCCCTGGCACGTCTCGCAGCAGCGCGCCGAGCCGGGGCCGGCAATGGTCTAAGCGCATCTACCACGGAGGAGGGAAGGATATGCATAGCAAGCTGGTTGGGTTGGCGATCGTATTGTTGATGGCGACGAGCGCGTGGGCCCAGGACAAGGCGACGCTGCGCCTCAATTGGTATCTCGGCGGCCTGCACGTGCCGTTCTATTACGGCAAGGACCGCGGCTTCTATGCCGCAGAGAAAATCGACCTCACCATCAACGAAGGCCGCGGCTCTGCCAACACGGTACAGGTAGTCGCGGCGGGCTCCGATACCTTCGGGCTGGCGGATTCGTCCAGCGTGGTGTTGACAGCGTCGAAAGGCGCGGACGTGAAGTCGGTGATGTCGCTTCTCAACTCCACCGGGTTCGCAGTGGTATCGATGGCCTCCGCCGGCATCCGCACGCCGAAGGACCTCGAAGGCAAGCGCATCGCAGTGAGCCCGGGGGATCCGCTCGGCCAGCTTTTCCAGGCCCTTGCCGCGGTGAACGGCGTCGACACCTCGAAGATCAGCATGGTGCAGGTGGATCCGGCGGCGAAGGTGGTGTCGGTGCTGGAGAAGAAGGCCGACGCGCTCCTCGGCGGCGCCGACGACCAGTTCTTCCTCATCAAGCAGCGCGGCATCGAGCCGGCGGCGCTGCGTTTCGCCGACCACGGCGCGAACATCGTCGGCATGGCGATCCTCACCAAGGAGCAGCTGATCAAGTCCAACCCGGATCTGGTGCGCCGTTTCGTGCGCGCCACGGCACGCTCGTGGGAAGAGTCGAAGAAAAATCCCGGCGCCGCCGTGGATGCAGCACTCAAGGTGAAGCCGGACCTCAATCGCCAATCGACGCTGGATCAATTGATGGTGGACATCGAGCTGTTGGATTCCAAGAACTCGAAAGGCCGCATCGGCTGGGGCGCGCAGGCGGACTGGGATCAGACCCTGACGCTCCTGAAGAAATACCGCGGCCTCGAAACCAGCCAGCCCTGGACCGCGTTCCACACCAACGAGTTCGTGTCGCAGTGAGGCAACGGGGCCGCGCCTACGTCGCGGTCTCGGGCCTGGCGAAAAGCTTCCACCGCGGCCGTACTGTTACGCACGCGCTCGCCGCGGTGGATGTCAGCCTGGGCGAGGGCGAGTTCGTCGCGGTGGTCGGCCCCTCCGGCTGCGGCAAGTCGACGCTTCTGCGGCTGATCGCCGGGTTGCTGGCGCCGAGCGCCGGCGCCGTCGAGCTCGACGGCCGCCGCGTGCGGGGGCCGCAGACCAACCTCGGCGTGGTATTCCAGAGCCCGGTGCTGCTCGAGTGGCGCACGGTGCTCGACAACGTGCTCGTGCAGATCGAGCTGCGCGGGCTGGATCCGGCGAAGTACCGCTCGCGCGCGCTGGAGCTCCTCGGGCGCGTAGGCCTGGCTGAGTTCGCCGACCGCTATCCGCGCGAGCTCTCCGGCGGCATGCGGCAGCGCACCGCAATCGTGCGCGCCTTGATCCATGATCCGCCGTTCCTCCTCATGGACGAGCCCTTCGGTGCGCTCGACGCGCTGACCCGCGAGCAGATGCGCCTCGACCTCGAGACGCTGTGGTTGGAGACGGGAAAGACCGTCCTCTTCATCACGCACTCCATCGACGAGGCGGTGCTCCTCGCCGACCGCGTGGTGGTCATGTCGGCCAGGCCCGGCAAGGTGGAGCGCGACCTGCCGATAACGCTGCCCCGGCCGCGCGGGCTCGCGGCACGCCGGGCGCCGGAGTTCATCGGCGCAACGAACGACATCACGGAAATCTTCCTCGCCCGCGGTATCCTGCATCAGGAGGCCAAATGAAACCATTCACCTTCGAAGGCATCGTCGCGGCGCCTTTCCTGCCGATGCTGCCCGACCAGTCGATCGACTGGGATTCGCTCAAGCGCTACGTGCGCTGGATTACCGAGCAGCGCCCGACCGCCATCGCGATGAATATGGACGCGAGCGAGGGCCCGGCGCTGGACCGCGACGAGCAGCTCGGCGTGCTCGCCGCCTGCAAAGAATCCATCGGCGGGCGCGTGCCATTGTTTTCCGGCCTGATCGCCGGATCGACCCGCGACGCCGTGCGCTGGAGCATGGAGCTGAAGAGCGCCGGCGCGGAAGGTTTCGCCGTCTTCCCGCCGTTTCCGACGTTCCTGGGCAAGCCCGTTCCGGCCGAGATGATCACGCGCTATCACCGCGCCATCGGCGAGGCAGTGGATGTGCCGATCGTCGCCTTCCAGTTTCCGACGGCGTGGGGACCGGATTTCCCGCCGCAGACGCTTGCCGAGCTCGCCAAGATTCCGCAGATCGTGGGCCTCAAGGAAGCGTCGTTCGATACCACCAAGACGCTCGAGACGATCGATGCGGCGCGCGTCCTGCCGCGCAAGCTCGGCATCCTGACCGGCAGCGATACCTTCATCTACGAGGCCATGCTGATGGGCTGCGACGGTGCGCTGATCGGCTTCGCCGGCACGGCGACCGCGGAGCTGGTGGCCATGCATGCCGCGGTGAAAAGCCGCGACTACGATGCGGCCGCCGCCATCTGGGCGCGCCTCGGACCCCTTGCGCGTTACTGCTGGCGCCTGCCCATCCGCGACTATCGTCCGCGGATGAAGGAAGTGCTCAAGATGCAGGGGTTGATCACCCACGCCGCGGTGCGCGAGCCGCAGCTCGGCGTCGACGATGCCGAGCGGCGAGAACTGT
>C688J18823_10000955_pt1 | contig 17504 bp, 15 predicted proteins | sample HopSoiMetagenom1_FD_18823 | JGI IMG/M metagenome (IMG submission 18823) | reverse complement strand
CCAGCTCGAGCGCGGCGAGCAGCCTCGCGGAGAGCTGCGCGGTCATGCCGGCGGTGAGCAGCAGCTCGCCAGGGGTGGCCCGGCGCAGCGCCGGAAGCCCGCGCGCGAGGAGCCGCGCCGCCACCAGCTGGTCGCGCGCGCCCAGCACCAGCCGCACCAGCTCGGCATCGGCCAGGCCCGAGGAACCTTCGCTGAGGATGCGCTCGGCGTGGGACACGGTGCGAAGCAAGTGCAGCGGCCGTGCCAGCCCCTCTCCGACGGAGACGTCCGGAAATCGGCGTCCCGGAACGAGACCCCCGGTCCCGATCCGGACGAAAAAAAAATTTTTTTTATTTTTTAGAAGCGGGCGGAGAGGGCGAAGAAGGCCTTGATCTTGTCGTTGGTCTCGCGGAGCCGCGCCGATAGGGTGCGCACGAAGGTCCAGAGCAGCTCGTATGCCAGGTCCTTGTGCAGGAACATCAGCTCTTCCAGGTCGGCCTTCTGGATGATGTAGAGCGTGCAGGGCATGTGCGCGGTGGCGTCGGCGCTGCGCGGCGTATCGTCGATCAGCGCCATCTCGCCGAAGTAGCTGCCCGGCTCGAGGATGGCGAGCGCCTCCTCCCCGACTCCCGGCACCATCTTGGAGATGCGCACCTTGCCGGAGGCGATCAGGTACATCTCCGTCCCCACCTCGGTCTCCTGGAAGATCTTCTCGTTGGCCCGTACCTGCTTCTGCGTGGCGATGTTGGCCACCTTGGTCAGGTGATCCGGCGTGAGGTTGGCGAAGAGCGGAATCTTTTTGAGCTGGGCGGGATCCAAGCGTGTCCTCGACGGGCCGGGACTGTAGCAGAAGCGCAGGTCCGCCGCGCGCTTTCGGAGTACACTCCGCCGCCATTTTCGGCGCAAGGAGCCATCGTGGAGAAGCACCAGGTCGTCATCATTGGATCCGGGCCGGCGGGCTACACCGCAGCCATCTATGCCGCCCGTGCCAATTTGAAGCCGGTCCTCTTCTCCGGCCTGCAGCCCGGTGGACAGCTGACCATCACGACCGACGTGGAGAACTATCCCGGCTTCCCGAAGGGAATCCTGGGCCCCGAGATGATGGAGCTCTTCCGCGCGCAATCGGAGCGTTTCGGAACGCAGATCATCGACGGCGTGGTCACGAAGGTGGATCTCACGAAGCGCCCCTTCCACGTCGAAGGCGAAGGCCACCACATGCTGGCCGAGACGGTGATCGTCGCCACCGGCGCCTCCGCCAAGTGGCTGGACATCCCCTCCGAGAAGCACCTCTCCGGCCACGGCGTCTCTGCCTGCGCCACCTGCGACGGCTTCTTCTTCCGTGGCAAGGAGGTGGGGGTGGTGGGCGGCGGCGACACCGCCATGGAGGAGGCACTCTTCCTCACCAAGATGTGCGGCAAGGTGAAGGTCATCCACCGCCGCGACACGCTGCGCGCCAGCAAGGTCATGCAGGACCGCGCCATGGCCAACCCGAACATCTCCTGGGCCTGGAACCAGGAGATTGTCGAGGTGCTGGGCGAAAAACAGACCGGCGTGCGCGGCGTTCGCACCAAGGACACGCAGACCGGCCAGATCCGCGAGATCCCGCTCGGCGGCCTCTTCATCGCCATCGGGCACGAGCCCAACACTTCGCTCTTCAAGGGACAGCTGGCGATGGACGAGGTCGGCTACTTGAAGATCACGCCCGGCACCACCCGCACCAGCGTCCCCGGCGTGTTCGCGGCGGGCGATGCGGCCGATCCGGTGTACCGCCAGGCCGTGACCGCTGCCGGCACCGGCTGCATGGCGGCCATCGACGCCGAGCGCTTCCTCAGCAGCGGCGGCGGACACTGACAGGTGGGCGTTACCGCCCCAGCTTCTTCGCAGCCCGGGGCGGAGGCGTGAGCGGCTCGTTGGGACGCGGCTGCGGCGCTTCGTCCTCGCGGTTCCACTCGCCGCTGCGGCCGCCGCTCTTGTGCACCAGCCGCACCGAGACCACCTCCATGCCGCGGTCGATGCGCTTGGCCATGTCGTAGATGGTCAGCGCCGCGGCCATGGCGGCGGTCAGCGCCTCCATCTCCACCCCGGTGCGCTCCACCGCGTGCACGCGCGCCTCGATGCGCACCAGGCCAACGCTCTCGTCGCACGCCACCTCGACGTCGGCGCCCGCGAGCACGATGGGGTGGCAGAGAGGCAGGATGTCGGGAGTGCGCTTCGCGGCCATGATTCCGGCCAGCCGCGCCGCGGCCAGGGCGTCGCCCTTCTCCAGCCGGCCTTCGTTGAGCAGCTTGAGCGTCTCGCGGGCGCAGCGCAACTCGGCCCGCGCGACCGCCACGCGCGAGGTGCGCTGCTTCTCTCCCACGTCGATCATCTTCATGGCGCGCTCGCCATCGGCTAGAGGCCCCTGTCCCGGAGTTGCTCGTCGTCTTCGCCGTTGAGGTGCCCGACCTCGTGCATCAGGGTGTCGCGCACCTCGCGGTGCAGCTCGTCGTCGTTGTGCGCGGCACGGGAGAGGTTGCGGCGGTAGAGGAGGATGCTGGGCCGCGCATCGGGCGCCGCGCTGTCGGGCGGCGGTCGGAAGAGCCCGAGGATGCCCGGCGACAGCGGTGGATCGGTTGCGGTCAGGTCGGTCACCTCAGGCAGATCGGTCACCTCGAAGTTGGAGCGCGAAAGGCCCGCCTTGATCTCGGCCGGGAGCTTCTCCACCTCGTCCTGAACGATTTGCTGGAAGACGCTGCGCCCCGCCTGCGCGGTGGCCTTGAAGGCGTCCGGGTCCAGCTTCTGCGCGCGGGCGAAGTGCGCTGCGGCGGCGACGTCGTCGTGGGCCCGCTCGGCGATCAAGCCGAGATAGTGCTCCGCCCACGCATCGGGCTCCTCCCCGGCCAGCTTGGAGAGCTCGGTGCGGGCCTGATCGAAGCGGCAGAGCTCGAACAGCGCCACGCCCTTCTCGCGCCGCGCCTCGCGGTCCTTGGGGTCGTTCTCCAGCGAGCGGTTGGCGGCGGCGAGGGCGTCGCCAGGACGTCCCAGGTCGTCGAGCGCCATGGCCTGGAGCAGGAACAGCTCCTTGAGCAGCGCGCGATCGTGGCTGCGCTGCGCCCGGGCCAGCGCGCGCTTCACGTATTGCAGCGCCAGCTCCAGGTCGTCGCGCGAGCCGAGGCGGCGCACGTGCAGATCGGCGGCGGAACGCAGCACCTCGGGATCGTCGGGATCGATGGCCAGCGCGCGCGAATAGGCGGTGCGCGCTTCCTCCACGTGGCCCAGCTCGGCGAGGGCGGCGCCGCGGAAGTGGTGCGCCGCGACCGAGGTCTGGTCGGTGCGGGTCGCCTCGCGGGCGCACTCCAGCGCCTCCTCGTAGCGGCCCCGCTCGAAGTCACGGCCGGCCTGCTCCAGCAGATCCGGCAGGCTGGGCTCACCGCCGCCAGCCACCTCGACGCACGGGGCGGCGGGAGGCTGTGGCTGCGGCCGGGAGTCCGCCGAAGGAGCGTCCAGGGGCTTCGCCACCGCTGCCGAGGGACTCCCGACGGCAGCGTTCTTTTGCGGCAGCGGCGACGCCAGGGCGGACTGCTTGCGGCAGGCAGGCGCAAGCAGCGCCAGCGTGGCGAGGGAGGCGATCGGGATGCGGCAGGACCGGTGTGTCATCGCTGGCAGGTGCAACACGCGGGCGAGGCCTTCGCCTTCCCGTAAGGCGAGCGTATGAGCGCCACCCACACCGTAGCACACTGCTGCGCCGCGGGCAGGCCCTCGCTCGACAGTCTGTCCGGCATCGGCTTTGCGCTCAAGTTCCCGTGCGCCACCCGCGCCGCCGCCTGCGACCCGCCAAGGCCAAGGCCCCCAGCAGGGAAAGGAGGCCGGCTGAGGAGCCGGCGTGCGAGCAGCCCTGTCCCCGGCCGGAAGAGGGCGGGGCAGGATCGACGGCAGTGCCGGCATCCCTCGTCACGCCCACGCCGCCATCGAGCGGGGGATTTGCGCCGCCATCCGCGGGGGGCAGGCAGTCGCCGCACAGGTGGCCGGGATCGCCCGCATCGCTGCTGTCGTCAGGGGGGCCTGCATCCGCGGGACCGGCGTCGGCAGGACCGGCATCTGCCGGCGGAGGCGGAGGAGGCGCGCTCGCCGGATAGGTGATCATCCCCGACTCGAAGGTCGCCGCCACCGTTACCCCGTTGAGTGAGACGGAGGTCGCGGCGGGGGCGAACGCCTGGAAGTCGTCCACCGCGTTGCCCGTCACCGCCAGCGACGATCCGGAGAGCTTCGCCTCGAGGGCATCCGCGCTCCGCGTCGAGAGCAGGAGGCGCGTGCCGCCCTGATCGGCAAGGCTGCCCGCGCCGAAGAGGACCGCGCGGACCGGCGCTCCGGAGGAGTCGCGACCCGCCATCGCGGCCCTGGCTCCTGCCAGGACCAGATCGCCGGCAGTCTTTCCGGCGGCGCCGTTGCGGGCGAAGATCCACCGCTCCTCCAGCGCCGAGCCCGGCGCCACCACCGCGCCCGCGCTTGCGTCGCCGTCGTCCAGCCGGTTCACCGGCGTGCGGGACGCCCACTGCGCGGTCGCGACCGGCATCAGCGCGGTGAGGAACTGGGTGGCGGCGGCGTTGGCCGAAGGCCGCACCCGGACCCACGAGACCGAGGCGTCGGGATCGAACTGGTCCATCAACTGCGCCGTCTGCGCGCCGGTGGTGGCAGTCCAGGAAGCCGGCGCCAGCACGCGGACGCCCAGCGACTGTCCGCTCTTGCCGATGCCCTGCACCCACCCCGAGGCGGTGTCCACGTTGGCGCCGTCGTTGAAGTGGCAGATCCAGTCGTAGGCGTGCGCCTTGGACGACTCGATGTCGTCGCGCACCAGCGCGTAGCGCCCGCGCGCGAGGACCACCATCCGGTCCCAGCGCGTGATCCCCAGGGTGGAGGCGAAGAGCTGGTTGCCCGCGCCGCCGGCGATGGCGTAGTCGGCGGTCCCGGTGGGCGTGAAGAGCGGCGCCGACCGGCGGGTGAAGAACCAGGGGTTGTTCCATTCCGACTCGGAGGCCCGCACGTCCCCGAGCTGTCCCACGCCGTCGACCAGCAGCACGTTGTGATAGGCGCTCTGGTTGGCCGGAAAGGTGTAGTCGGTGCTCTTGCCGGCGTCGTAGCCCATCGCCTCGGGCGCCAGCCACGCGCCGCGGCCCCAGAGCCAGAAGGCCATGTCGTCGTTGTGGTCGTGGCCCCAGTTGATGGAGCCGCCCGGCCAGCCGCCCGCCGCGAGGCGCTCGAAGTTGGTGCGGCCGCCGAACACGCCTGCCTTGAAGCCGAGCGCGAAGTCACCCGCGTCCCAGGTGGTGTGGAGGGTGGCCGCGCCGATGTCCGCGAACGAGGCGTCGAGGGGCAGCGTGTGCAGATCGATGGGCGCGACGGTCGGGTCGTAGAAGATGAACTCGAAGACGTCGTACCAAAGCTCGGGCAGGAAGTTGCCGCGGCCGTAAGCGTTGATGTAGCGCTGCGCGGCCGCCTCGGCGTATCCGTCGCCGAAGCGCGCGGCGGCGAAGCGCGCGATCTCCATGAAGGCCTGGTTGGGCCAGTGGGTGAAGTCGCCGAAGGGAAGGATGACCTGCTTGGGCTCGTCGGGCGTGCCGGCGTAGAGCGCGAACTTGCCGTAGCCGCGCAGGAGGCCGATGTCGGTGTAGTCGCTTCCGGCGTGGCGCAGCGCCTGCCAGAAGGGCAGCGACATCCCCAGGCCATACCCTTCGTAAGGCAGGCCCTCGTGCCAGGAGCCTTCCGGGATCTGCCCGATGGAGCCCTGCAGCGCGTCCATGTCGTCGCGGACCAGCTGCAGCCAGCCCGTCGCGCGCGCGTCCTCGCCGGTCAGCGCCAAGGCGGCCAGGCCGAGGCCGGCGTGATCGATCCAGTTGTGGTTCTGCAGATACTCGGGCAGCCACCACGCGTTCGGCTGGTAGACGGCCACTTTCTGCGCCTCGACGCCGATCTTGTTGGCGATGGTGGTGCGGTCCGCCGCCGAGAGCGTCTCGTAGACCCAGTCGTAGGCGATGGCATTGCCCATCAAGAGAGTGGCCTCGAAGAGATCGGGACCGCCCAGGCTGGCGATCTCCCCGTCGTCCCAGGAAGCCCAGCTCGCGTAGGTGAGCAGCTGCGTGCGGGCCATCGCGGCGTAGCGCGCGTCGCCGGTCAGTTGGTACCCGAACGCCCAGACCGCTACCTGCGTGCCGAGGAATCTGAAGTCGTCGTACTCGCCCGGCGTAGGCGTCGGGTCCTTGAGGTGCTGGTTGAGCATCGCCGTGATGTGCGAGGCGATGGAGGCGTGCGTGGTCTGTGCCGCCTGCCGCAGGGCAGGGACGTCGGAAGATCCGAAAAAGAGCGACGGGTGTGCCGCCGCGATCAGAGCAGTTGCGAGAGCCAGCAAGTTCGCCTCCTCGAGGGTTTGCTTGCCCGGACTCCGGTTTCGACTTCCCCCGGCACCCCCACAGCGGGAGCGCCGCCCCTTCCCGGCCAGGCAGGCCCTCCCGGACAGGGAGAGCGCTGCGCAGGTCGAGGGGAAAGCCTACGTGGCCTCGCAGGGTTGCCTCAATGTATGAAAGGGCCTACAGCGACTTCTGGCCCAGGAACTGGAGCGGGCCCCGCCACAGCAGGGTGTCGCGCAGCTCGGCGCTGAGGCCGGCGGCCTTGAGGGCATCGGCCGCCTTGGGGAGCGCCAGCAGATCGGTGGCGCCCTCGCCGATGTCGCTGGTCAGCACGATCCGCTCCGGCCCCTGCTTTGCGATCACGGCCGCTGCCGATCGGGCGTCGAAGAGGTCGGGCTGCAGCGTGAGTCCCGCCCAGCAGCCCATGCCGCGCACCAGCGGGAAGGTCTCGGCGCTGACGTGGTCGATCAGTGCCTGCGCCGGCAGAAGCGGCGACTCCCGGATCAGCGCCAGCATCCGCCGCGTCCGCTGCAGCTTCTCGCGGCCCGGCGTGTGCACGATGACCGGCTTCTGCAGCCGCGCCGCCAGCTCCAGCTGCCGGGAGAAGACCTCCTCCTCGCGGACGCTGCCCTCGTGGAGGCCGATCTCGCCCAGCGCCACCACGCGCGGGTCGTCGAAGTAGTGCGGCAAGAGGTGCAGGAGCTCGTCGACGCCGTGCCAGGGGATGCGTGCAGGGTGCAGCGCCAGCGCCACCAGCGGGCGGATGCCTGCCAGCTTGAGGCGCTGCGTCTCCGTGTGGACCAGGCCGTCCCAGTGGCGAAGGAGGTCCGCCGTCCCGCCGCCGCCGGTGTCGCGCGCGCAGGTGACCGCCGCTTTCACCCCGAAATACGCCAGGGTAGCGAGGTCTTCTGCGCGGATGCCGTCTGCGTGCAGGTGCAGATCGACCAGCATCTGAAGACGCTAGCATGTGGAATGCACTTGGCAGCAGCTCGCTGACTGCCTACCAAACCCAGGTACGTGACGAGGGGGAGGACTGTGTCGCAAGGCGGACAGAATCTCGCGGCGGTCGTGCTCGCAGCCGGCAAGGGCACCCGGATGAAGTCGGACCTTGCCAAGGTGCTGCACGAGGTGTGCGGCCGGCCCATCGCGTTCTTCCCCATCCGCGCCGCGCTGGCGCTGGACGCGTCGCCGGTGGTGGCGGTGGTGGGCCACCAGGCGCAGGCGGTGGAGCAGGGACTGTCGCGGCAGTTTCCGGGGGCGCCGCTGCGCTTCGCGGTGCAGGCGGAGCAGCTCGGGACGGGACACGCGGTGCTCTGCGCCGAGGAGGCGCTGCGGGGCTTCGAGGGCAACGTGCTCATCCTCGCCGCCGACGTGCCGCTGGTCCGCGCCGAGACGCTGCGCAAGCTGGTGGCGGCCAAGGGGGACGCGGACGTCGCGCTGCTCGCGTGCCGCGCGCGGAACCCGAAGGGCTACGGCCGCATCGTCCGCAAGCAGAACGGCGAGGTGGCCCGAATCGTCGAGGAGAAAGACGCCTCGGAGGCGGAGCGCCGCATCGACGAGGTCAACGCGAGCATCTACCTGGCCGATGCGAGGTTCCTCTTCAAAGCCCTCCACGGCGTGGGTCGCGGGAACGCGCAAGGCGAGTACTATCTGACCGACATCGTGGAAAAAGGCCGCGCCGTGGCAGTGGAAGCCGAGGAGGCCGAAGTGTCTGGTGTCAACGATCGGGCGCAGCTCGCCTGGAGCGCGGCGCAATTGCGCGAACGCCGCAACGCGCAGCTGATGAAGGACGGGGTCAGCTTTCATGATCCGGCCGTCACCTACGTCGACGAGGGCATCGAGGTGGGCGCGGACACCGTGCTGGAGCCGATGGTGTCCCTGCGGGGCAAGACCCGGGTGGGGCGCGGAGTCCGCATCGGGCAGGGCTGCGTGATCGTGGACAGCGAGATCGAGGACGGGGCCCAGATCCTGCCCTACACGCACATGAACGAGGCCCGCATCGGGCCCGGCGCCACGGTGGGGCCCTTTGCGCGGCTGCGGCCCGGTGCACAACTTGCCGAGCAGGCGCACGTCGGCAACTTCGTGGAGCTGAAGAAGACGGTTCTGGGCAAGGGCAGCAAGGCCAACCACCTGACGTACCTGGGCGACGCGATCATCGGCGAGGGCTGCAACATCGGCGCGGGAACCATCACCTGCAACTACGACGGGAAGAACAAGCACCAGACGACGATTGAAGACGGGGCCTTCATCGGCAGCGACACGCAGCTGGTGGCCCCGGTGACGGTCGGCAAGGACGCATACGTGGGCACCGGCGCGACGGTGCGGGAGGATGTTCCGGCGGGAGCGCTGGCGGTGAGCGCCGGCAAGCAGCGGAACATCGAGGGCTGGGTTGCGAAGAAGGCGCCTCGCAAGGCGTCCAAGACAGACCAGGAGAAGTAGATCATGTGCGGCATCGTGGGATACGTGGGCGAGGAGCACTGCGCGGGCCTTCTGGTGGAGGGGCTGCGCAAGCTGGAGTACCGCGGGTACGACTCGGCGGGCGTGGCGGTGCTGGGGGAGAAGGGCCTCTCGGTGGTGCGGGCCAAGGGCAAGCTGATCAATCTCGAGAAGCGGCTCGGCGAGTCGATGCCCAAGGGCGCGACCGGCATCGGCCACACCCGCTGGGCCACGCACGGGAAGCCCTCCGACGAGAACGCCCATCCGCACAAGTTCGGCGGGGTGGCGGTGGTGCACAACGGCATCATCGAGAACCATCTCGAGCTCAAGGAAATGCTCTCCAAGGCCGGTCATCACTTCAGCTCGGAGACCGACACCGAGATCTTCGCCCACCTCATCCACGTGGAGATCGAGAAGGGGCAGGGTCTGCCCGACGCGGTCCGCGCGGCGCTGCGCCACGTGAAGGGTACCTACGCGCTGGCGGTGGTGTCGGAGAAGTTCCCCGACATGCTGGTGGTCTCCAAGAACGCAAGCCCGCTGGTGGTGGGCCTGGGCGAGCATTGCAACTTCGTCGCTTCGGATGTGCCCGCGATCCTGGCGCACACCCGCGACGTCATCTACCTGGAGGAGGGCGACTTCGCGGTCATCACCAAGGGTTCGGTGGAGCTGACCGACAAGGCCGGCCAGAAGCTCTCCCGCGGCGTCAAGCGCATCGACTGGACGCCCACCATGGCCGAGAAGAACGGCCACAAGCACTTCATGCACAAGGAGATCCACGAGCAGGCGCGCGCGCTCACCGACACCATCCGCGGCCGCGCCAGCATCGAGGAGGGCGACGTCTATCTCGACGGCTGCCACCTCGACCAGAAGTTCGTGCAGCGGCTCACCAAGGTGCAGATCGTCGCCTGCGGCACCTCCTGGCACGCCTCGCTCACCGGCAAGCTGATGATCGAGACGCTGGCGCGGATCCCGGTCGAGGTGGACCTGGCCTCCGAGTTCCGCTACCGGCAGCCGCTGGTCGACGGCAACACGCTCTGCGTCGCGGTTTCGCAGTCGGGCGAGACGGCGGACACGCTGGGCAGCTTCCGCGAGGCCAAGTCGCGCGGGGCGCGCGGGCTGGCCATCTGCAACGTGGTCGGCAGCGCCATCGCCCGCGAGGCGGACGACGTGCTCTACACGCACGCGGGGCCGGAGATCGGCGTGGCCTCCACCAAGGCCTTCACCACGCAGCTGGCGGCGTTCTTCCTCTTGGCGGTGCGGCTGGGCCGGCTGCGCGGCACGCTCAGCGCGGCGGACGCGCAGCTTCACCTACAGAGCCTCAACGAGGTGCCGATGCTGGTGGAGCGCGTGCTCAAGTACGAGGACGCCATCAAGCAGGCGGCCTACAAGTTCTCCAGCGCGCGCGACCTGCTCTTCCTCGGCCGTGGACCGCAGTACCCGGTGGCGCTGGAAGGCGCGCTCAAGCTGAAGGAGATCTCCTACATCCACGCCGAGGGCTACGCCGCGGGCGAGATGAAGCACGGGCCCATCGCGCTGATCGACGAGAACATGCCGGTGATGGTGCTGGCGCCGCGCGACTCAGCGGCGGAGCCGGGCGTGAACTACGAGAAGATCCTCGGCAATCTTCAAGAGGTGCGGGCGCGCGGTGGGCGGGTGATCGCCATCCACAGCGAGGGCGACAAGCAGGTGCCGGCGCTGGCCGAGGCCGCTATTCCGGTGCCGCAGGCCAACCCGCTCTTGATGCCGATCATCTCGGTGATCCCCACCCAGCTCTTCAGCTACCACGTAGCCGACCACCGCGGCACCGACGTCGACCAACCGCGCAACCTCGCCAAATCCGTCACCGTCGAATAGGGCTTGAGATCATCTGGGACCCTGATCGAGGGTGCATGCAAGAGGTGCGCTCGACTCGATCTGCGGATGGGTTGTAGAACTACAAGATGCGCATTGCCGTGGTGGGAACCGGATACGTCGGGCTGGTGGCAGGGGTTTGCTTCGCGGATTCGGGTCACACCGTGATCTGTGTCGACGTCGACGAAGCCAAGATCGACTCGCTCCGGCAGGGGAAGAGTCCCATCTACGAGCCGGGGCTCGACGAGCTCTTGCACAAGAACATCGCCGCCGAACGGCTGAGCTTCTCGACCGGGCTGTCCGATGCGGTGCGCAGCGCCGAGGTGGTCTTCATCGCCGTCGGCACGCCGCAGGGCGACGACGGCAACGCCGACCTGCGCGCCGCCATGGGCGTGGCCCACCAGATCGCCGACGCTGCCCAGCGCTACACGGTGGTGGTCAACAAGAGCACCGTCCCGGTGGGGACCGCCGCCCGCATGCAGGCGGAGATCGGCGCGCGGACCAAGGTGGAGATCGACGTCGTCTCCAACCCCGAGTTCCTCAAGGAAGGCGCCGCCATTGACGACTTCCTCAAGCCCGACCGGATCGTCATCGGCTCGCCCAGCGAGCACGCCCGCACCATCATGTCCGAGCTCTACGCGCCCTTCGTGCGCACCGAGAGCCCCATCTACTTCATGGATCCCCGCTCGGCCGAGCTGACCAAGTACGCCGCCAACGCCATGCTGGCCGCCCGCATCTCCTTCATGAACGAGGTGGCCATGCTCTGCGAGCGGGTCGGCGCGGACGTGGACTCGGTGCGCAAGGCGATGGGCTCGGACGAGCGCATCGGGCAGAAGTTCCTCTTCCCCGGCTGCGGCTACGGCGGGAGCTGCTTTCCCAAGGACGTGAAGGCGCTCATCGCCACCGCCCGCTCCAACGGCCTGGATTTCACGCTCCTCTCCGCGGTGGACGCGATCAACGATCGCCAGAAGCGCCTCCTGGCGCAGAAGGCGAAGCAGCACTTCGGCGCCGGCAGGCTGCGGGGCAAGAAGTTCGCGGTCTGGGGCCTGGCCTTCAAGCCGAAGACGGACGACCTGCGCCAGGCGCCGGCGCTCTCGCTCATCGAGGAGCTCCTGGCGGAGGGCGCCACGGTCGCGGCCCACGATCCGGTGGCGATGGACAACGCGCGGCGCCAGCTCGGCGCCGATCGCGTCCAGTTCGTGCAGAACCCCTACAGCGCCGCGGAGGGCGCGGACGCGCTCTTCCTGGTGACGGAGTGGAACGAGTTCCGCCAGCCCGATTTCGCCCGCATCAAGGCCGCCATGAAGCAGCCGGTGCTCTTCGACGGCCGCAACATCTGGAACCCCGCCCGCCTGCGCGAGCAGGGCTTCACCTACTTCGGCGTCGGGCGCGGCGCGTAGGATTCCAGGAAGCCGTCGAGCCGCCGCCAGAGCCCGGGCAGGTCGGCGTTCAGCTCGTGCCCTTCGTCGAGCAACGCCAGCTGCGCCCGGTCTCCCATGCGCCGCGTGAACTCGCGCGCCAGCCCGGGATCCACCACCTCGTCGCGGATCCCCTGGATCACCAGCGTGGGACAGCGGGGAAGCGGGAAGCTCGCGTAGCCCAAGGCGTCCTCGAGGAAGCCGATGGAGAGCTCCTCCTTGCGGCCGCGTGCGTAGTGGTCGAAGGTGTAGCTGCCGGCGGCGCGCCAACGCGCAGCGTCGTTGCCCATGCGCTGTTCCCAGCGCGGGCCCAGATCGAAGGCGGGCGCCAATAGCACCAGGGCCTCCACCCGCCCCGGTCGCGTGGCTGCCCAGGTGGCCGCGGTGAAGCCACCGAGCGACGACCCGAAGAGGACCACCGGATCGTTCCCGGCGAGGAGCGCATCGAGCTGGCCCAGCATCCGCGTGACCGTCAGGTCGAAGAAGCCCGGCTCGTTGAGATCGGGCAGCGAAAGCTCGATGCCTCGCTCCAACAGGCGCGCGCGGACGAACTGCCCTTTGCTGGAAGTGGGGCCGCTGGCGAATCCGTGCAGCCAGACGAATCGCATCCGGCTCTTTTAGCCCGCCCGGTGGGAAGTCGTGTTAGATCGCGGGCCGCCATGAGACGCCTCGGCCCCTTGCTCCCGCTCGCCGGCATGCTCACTGTCCTGCTGGCTGCCGGCTGCGGGAACGCCTGCCTCAAGCTCGCGGACCAGATCTGCAGCTGCCAGCCCGACGATCCATCGAGGGCGAACTGTTCGCAAAAGGCGCGGGATCAGGAGGGGATCTTCAACGTGCGGCCGCAGGACGAGCAGCTCTGCCAGGAGCTCCTGGACAGCAACTCCTGCGACTGCAAGAAGCTGGACACCCCGGAGGGCCGCGTGGCGTGCGGCGTTTCCTTCTCCGTGGCGCCGGCGAATGAAGGTGCCTCCTCCCGCTAGAGAGCGTGGGGGGTTGTAAGTGGCGAAGATCTGCGTGACCGGGGCGGCTGGGTTCATCGGCGGGCATCTGACGGAGGCGCTGCTCCGGGACGGACACGAGGTGACGGGGCTCGACGACTTCTCCAGCGGCAAGCGGGAGAACGCGGCCCTGCTNTCGCANTATCCCAAATTCAGGCTGTTGGAAGGCTCCATCGCCGATCCCGCGGCGNCGCGCNGCGCCATCGAGGGGGCAAAGTGGGTGTTCCACCTCGCCGCNATCCCNTCGGTGCCCCTCTCCATGGCNGAGCCCGAGCGGACCACGGCCGTCAACGTGGGCGGCACCGTGAACGTGCTGGAGGCCGCGCGCCGATCCGGCACGCAGCGCGTGGTGCTGGCCTGCTCCTGCGCCGCTTACGGCGACGGCCCCGAGCAGCCCAAGCACGAGGGACTGCTCCCGCGCCCGATGAGCCCGTACGCCGCGCAGAAGATCGCCTGCGAGCTGTACGCGCAGACCTACACGCACGCCTACGGGGTGCCCTGCGTCGCTCTGCGCTTCTTCAACGTCTACGGCCCTCGCCAGGACCCGAAGAGCGAGTATGCGGCGGCCATTCCCCGCTTCGCCACCCGGCTCCTTCTGGGCCAGCGGCCCATCGTCTTCGGAGACGGGCTGCAGACGCGCGACTTCGTGCACGTCAGCGACGTGGTGCGCGCGAATCTGTTGGCCGCCGTCAGCGAGAAAGCGCCGGGGCAGGTGATCAACGTCGGCAGCGGAAAGAGCTCCTCGCTGGTGGACCTGATCGCCACGCTCAGGCAGGTGATCGGGCCGTCGGTGGCGCATCTGGAGATCGAGCACCAGCCGCCGCGCGCCGGGGATCTGCGGGAATCGTCGTCCGACATCTCCCGGGCCCGCGCCCTGCTCGGATACGAGCCGCGGGTCCAGCTCGGGCAGGGGCTGGGCGCGGTGGTGGACTGGTTCCGGTCGGTCAGCGCGAAAGCGGCTTGAGCGTCGCCAGCAACGCCGCGATGTCGGCGGGCAGCGGCGCCTGCAGGCGCAATCTCTCTCCGGTGACGGGGTGGGGCAGGGACAGCTCCGCGGCGTGCAGCGCCTGCCGCCACAGTCGCAGCCGCGCGCGCTCCTCCGGCGTGATCAGGTCGTCGAACATGCCGGGGGGCGCGGGCGTGCCGTCGCTCTCCGCGAGGCGCAGGAAGATCTCCTCGGACGGCCCGTAGAGCTTGTCGCCCACCAGCGGGAACCCCGCCGCCAGGAGGTGGGCGCGGATCTGGTGCTGCCTGCCCGTCCGGGGCACGCAGCGCAGCATGGTCACGCCCTGGTAGCGCTCCATCACCTCGCAGCTGGTCACCGACGGGGCGCCGGCGGGATCGACGTGCACCTTCACCTTGACCCGCCCCCCGCCCACCCGCAGGGGAAAATCGACGTCGAAGCGGTCGTCCGGCGGCGACCCTTCCACCAGCGCCAGATAGGCCTTTTCCACCTGCCGCGTGGCGAAGGCCGCCTTGAGCCTGCGCGTGTGCAAAGGCGAACGTCCGCAGACCAAGAGCCCGCTGGTCTCGCGGTCCAGCCGATGCGCCGGGTCGGGCTTCTGGCCCGCCGCGTTGCGGTGGCGCTCCGCCAGCGCCCAGGTCAGGGTGCTCACGTGGTAGCGGGCCGTGGGATGGACGGCGAGGCCGGCGGGCTTGTCCACCACCAGCATTGCCTCGTCCTCGTAGACGACCGCAAGCGGCAAAGGCTCGCCCACGTCGCCGGGGCTCCGCTTGCGCAGGGCGAATCGCAGGCCGGGCCAGATCTTCGTTTCCGGCAGGAGCTCGGGCTCGGTGTGGACCAGCGAGCGTCCGCGCAGGAGCCGCTCCAGCCGATCCGGCGGCAGGGGCCGCTTCAGCTTCTCGGCGACGTACGCGGCGAGCGTCCACCCCTCGTAATTGGGCTCCACCTCGTAGTGGATGAGGTTCGGGTCGCGTTCAGCCGCCACGTCCTCTGTATAACAGCGCGCCTTGCAGCCCCGGGCGGCCGTGCGCACGGTAGCTGCGTGAAGATCCTCCACGTGGTGGGCGCGCGCCCCAATTTCATGAAGGTGGCTCCCATCCTCGCGGAGCTGCGCAAGCGCGAAGGGGTCCACCAGATCCTGGTGCACACCGGCCAGCATTACGACGCGAAGATGTCCGACGTGTTCTTCCGCGACCTGGGCATGCCCGATCCCGACGTGCACCTGGGGGTNGGCTCGGGCTCGCACGCGCAGCAGACCGCCAAGGTGATGGTGGAGGTGGAGCCGGTCCTNCTGCGCGAGAAGCCGGACGTGGTGGTGGTGGCGGGCGACGTGAACAGCACCATCGCCGTGGCGCTGGTGGCCGCCAAGCTGGGCATCGCCATCGCGCACGTGGAGGCGGGGCTGCGCTCGCGCGACTGGAGCATGCCGGAGGAGGTCAACCGCGTGCTCACCGATCGGCTGAGCGCGCTGCTCTTCACCCCCTCGCGCGATGGCGACGAGAACCTCCGCGCCGAGGGCATCGAGATGTCGCGGGTGCACTTCGTCGGCAACGTGATGATCGACTCGCTCGCCGCCGCCCTGCCGCGCGCCCGCGAGAGCCGCATCCACCAGCGGCTCGAAATCCAGCCGAAAGGCTACGCGCTGGCGACGCTGCACCGGCCTTCCAACGTGGACGATCCCGAAGCCCTGGCGAGGCTCCTCTCGGCGCTGCAAGAGGTGTCGGCGCGGGTGCCGGTGGTCTTCCCCATCCATCCCCGGACGCGCTCCCGCCTGCCCGCGGGATTCGAGGCCAGGGGCCTCAAGCTGGTGGAGCCGCTCGGGTACCTCGACTTCCTCGCGTTGGTCGCCGAGGCCAGGCTGGTGATGACCGACTCCGGCGGCATCCAGGAGGAGACCACCGCCCTGGGCGTTCCCTGCCTCACCTTGCGGGAGAACACCGAACGGCCGGTGACGGTGGAGGTGGGCACCAACCAGCTGGTGGGCACCGATCCCCGCAAGGCCGTGGCCGCGGCGCGGGAGGTGCTGGAGGGCCGCGGCAAGCAGGGCCGCATCCCCGAGCTGTGGGACGGTCGCGCAGCCGCGCGCATCGCGGATACTCTGATCTCGTTTCCGGGGGGGAACCGATGAAGCACAAGGGACGCCGCCGCATGGCGCGCTTGCGCCGGCTGCGCGCTCGGTTGTTCTAAGGAGCCGCTTGCCTTGACCTGCACGGCGGCCTAAACCCGTCCCGTGCAGGGTCTGTGGATTGCGCCGGTCGCCGCCGCGGCGGTGGCCTGGCTCTGGTTCCTGGCGCTGGGGCGGACGCGCGGCGTGGTCAAGCGCCTGATGCTGCGGGCGACGCTCTTGGCGCTCGCCGGCGCGCTGATCTACAGCGCCGCGCAGAAGGGCCTCTTGACCCGCGCGTCTCCGGGATTCCGGCTGGCCCTGCTGCTCGCCGTCGCGTTGGTCGCGGTCGGCTACCTGTACCTGATCCGCTTCTGTGGGGCCTGCGGCCGCATGGTGCGCAACCTCAAGCCTGCGGCCTGTCCGCGCTGCGGCGCGCCGCTGCCGCTGCACGGGATGACCACGCGTTCGCGGGCGGCGGACGGCGAGGCGCGGCGTGACCCGTTGGCCCTGCGCGCACAGCGGTCGCGGCCGCCGGAAGGCCCCCGCGCGTGAACGGGCACGTGGACCTCGCGCGCGGATTTCCCGAGCGCGTCGCAATTGCAGGAGAGATTTTCGCCCAAGAGGTGTCGCCGCTCTTGCAGCAGCGGGGCGAGGCCGCGCTGCCGCTCTTGCGCGGCTCCTTTGCGCTGGCCTTCTGGGACGAGGAGACGCGCTCGCTCCTGCTCGCCCGCGACGCCTTCGGCGGGCGCTCCCTGTTCTGGTGCGCGCGGGGCAGCGAGATCTGGTTCGGGACGCAGGTCCCAAAGGGGGCGCCGCTCGGGCAGATCGACCGCGGCGCGCTCTCCGACTTCCTCGAGCTGGGATACGTGCCGGCGCCGGCCAGCATCTGGAGCGGCGTGCGCAAGCTGCCTGCCGGGCACCTCCTGCGCTTCGACGCGAAGGGAGCCGAAGTGCGGCGCTGGTCCGACCTGCCCACCCCGGGCGGGTCGCTGCGCAAGCCCTCCCGCATCGCGGTGCGCGCGCGGCTCGAGCAGGCCGTGCAGCGGCGGCTCGCGGGCCGGCCCTCAGCGTTGCTCTCGGGCGGCCTGGAGTCGAGCGCGCTGGTCGCGNTGATGACCCGCCTCTCCGGCAAGGTGAGCACCTACACCACCGGGAGCGAGGAGGACCTGGCGGCGGCNCGCCGCATCGCCCAGCGGTTCCGCACCGACCACCACGAAGTGGCGATCGCGGTGCCGCCGGCGGAGCTGCTGCCCGGCTTGGTGATCGCCTCGAGCGAGCCNTTCGCCGACCCGGCNCTGCCGCCGCTGGCGGCGCTCTTGCGCCAGGTCCCCGGGCCGGTGATCACCCGGCGACGGCGCAGACGAGTTGTTC
>C688J18823_10000954_pt1 | contig 17512 bp, 11 predicted proteins | sample HopSoiMetagenom1_FD_18823 | JGI IMG/M metagenome (IMG submission 18823) | reverse complement strand
CGATGTTTCAAAAGCTCTTTCGGCTGGAGGCTCGCCGCCTGCCGGCCTCTCGGCTGACGAAAAGCAGGCCTGGGATCAACTCGATGATTTCTACAAGCATGGCCTGGCCTACGCCCAGGAAATGTCCAATCGGCCGCAGACGCTTTACGGAATCGCGGATTCGCCGATCGGTCTCGCCGCGTGGATGCTGGATCACGATATCCGCAGTTACGGTATGATCTCACGCGTCTTCGATGGAATGCCGGAAGGGCTGACCAGGGATGACATCCTCGACAACGTCACGCTCTACTGGTTGACGAACACGGCGATCTCCTCGGCTCGGCTCTATTGGGACACCACGAAAATTTCGACGGGAGGAGGCTTCTTTGACGTCCGGGGCGTCACGATCCCCGTCGCCGTGAGCGCGTTCCCCGACGAAATTTATGCGGCCCCGAGAGGCTGGGCAGAGCGGGCGTATCCCAACCTCATCCATTACAACAAGCTCGACAAGGGCGGGCACTTCGCAGCCTGGGAACAGCCTGAGCTGTTTTGCGCCGAGATGCGTACGGCCTTCAGGCCGCTACGCCAGTCGATCTGACGCGAATCGACTCGTCCGCCAGCGCGTTTCCTTGCTCGAACCAGACATCAGGAGTGCTTTTCATGAACCGACCTGAGCGAACTTTTGCCACTGAGCAAATCCAGCTGGAGCGCCGTCTGCCGTCATACTGGCGCGTTACCTTCGACATGCCGCCGGTGAATATCTTCGGCCCGAAGCATCTTCCGCTACTCAACGACGTCATCACCACGATCGAGGCCGATCCGGAGGTCAAGGTCGTCGTGTTCGACAGTGCCGTCGATGGTTTCTTCATCACGCATTACGACTTTCTCGCGCCCCTTGAAGAGTCAATGAGTATCCCGCCGGGACCGACGGGGCTCCAGGCGCTCCCCGACATGCTTGTCCGTCTCAGCCGTGCGCCGGTCGTATCCATCGCCTCGATCCGGGGCCGCGCCACCGGGGTCGGCAGTGAGCTTGCGTTGGCGAGCGACATGCGCTTCGCGAGCCGCGAGAAGGCGATCCTATCGCAATGGGAGGTCGGTGCCGGCCTTGTGCCCGGCGGCGGCCCGATGGCCCGATTGCCGCGTCTGATGGGCAGAGGCCGCGCACTCGAAGTATTGCTTGGCGCCGATGATATCCCCGGCGACCTCGCCGAACGGTACGGCTACGTCAATCGGTCGTTGCCGGACGCCGAACTCGACGGGTTCGTCGAAGCGCTCGCGATGCGGATTGCGTCGTTCGACAAAGAGGCGATCGCTGAGACCAAGCGTCTCGTCGACGTCGCAAGCCTGCCGGCGGACCTGGAAATTCGGCCTGAGTGGGACGCGTTCTTGGCCTCCCTCGGCCGTCCCGCGAGCCAGAGCAGGATCAAGGCGCTGATGGCACGCGGCTTCCACCGTGCCGGCGACGTCGAGAATCGACTGGGTTTCCACGTCGGGCAACTCGGCGGCTGAGTGGATCGCCGCGGGGTTCGACGAACCAGCGTCGATGTCGGAGCGGCGGTCGTGTCCGGGACACAAGGAGCGGCATCATGGGTTTTACGATCAACATTAACGGAACTCCGCAGAGCGTCGAGGTTGATGGTGACACGCCGCTACTGTGGGTTCTGCGCGACGTGCTCGGCATGACCGGCACGAAGTTCGGCTGCGGCATGGCGCTGTGCGGCGCCTGCACCGTGCATCTCGACGGCTCCGCCGTCCGCTCCTGCATCACGACGATCGACAGCGTTGGTGACTCCAAGATCACAACGATTGAGGCGATCGGTGCGACAGTGGTCGGTGCGAAGATCCAGAGGGCCTGGCTCGACCATGAGGTCGCGCAATGCGGATACTGCCAGTCCGGCCAGATCATGTCGGCCTCGGCACTGCTCACCGACAAGCCACATCCAACGGATACGGACATCGACGACGCCATGAGCGGCAATATCTGCCGCTGCGGCACCTATGTCCGCATCCGCGAGGCGATCAAGCTCGCCGCGCAATCGCAGACGAAGGAGGGTTGAAGATGGCTTTCGATCGCAGCGCCTCGCGCACGTACGCCGACCTATCTCGTCGCAACTTCCTGATCAACAGCGTCGTCGCCGGTAGCGGCCTGGTGCTTAGCGTGAGCCTGCCATTCGGCCAAGGCAACGCCGTCGGTAATGGTAGCTTCGCACCGAACGCCTTCATCCGTATCGGCACCGACGGGGAGATCGTGCTGACCATACCCTATGTCGAGATGGGGCAGGGGACCTACACCTCGATCCCGATGCTGATCGCGGAGGAGCTTGAAGTCGGCCTTAAGCAGGTTCGGATAGAACACGCTCCGCCGAACGAAAAGCTCTACGCCAATCCGTTGTTGGGCGTGCAGGCGACCGGCAATTCGAACGCGATTCGTGGCGCGTGGAAGCCGCTCCGCGAAGCGGGCGCGGCTGCACGGATCATGCTGATCGCGACCGCCGCGGGGCGCTGGGGCGTCGATGCCGGTTCCTGCCATGCCGAAACAGGCGAGGTCGTCCACACGCCGAGCGGGCGGCGCCTGAAATACGGCGAGCTCGCCGCAGATGCCGGGCACATCCCGGTGCCGACCAATGTGGTGCTGAAGAAGCCCGAAGAGTTCAAGGTGATCGGCGCGCCGGCGAAACGGCTGGACGCCTCCGGCAAGGTTAACGGCTCCGTCGTTTACGGCATTGATGCCCGTCCGCCGGGTGTGAAAATTGCGACGCTGGCCCAATCGCCCGTCTTTGGCGGCCGGTTGAAGACTCTGGATGAATCCGCCGCCAAGGCGGTCAAAGGGGTGCGCCAGATCGTTCGTCTCGAGGATGCCGTTGCCGTCGTGGCTGATCATATGGGTGCTGCGAAAAAGGGCCTGGAAGCGCTCAAGATCGAATGGGATGAGGGCGCCCATAGCGGGCTGAGTACCCAGATCATTGCACGCGCCCTCGAGCAGGCAACCCTTAGGCCGGGTGCGGTCGCGCAAAGCATTGGTAACGCCGATCAAGCAATGGCGAATGCCGCAACCAGGGTCGAGGCGAGCTATCAGTTGCCTTTCCTGGCCCACGCAACGATGGAGCCGATGAACTGCACGGTTCATTTTCGAGGCAGTGAATGTGAGATTTGGGTCGGCACCCAGGCGATTGCGCGCGTCCAGGCAATGGCGGCGAAGGCCGCCGGTCTGCCGGTCGAAAAGGTGATCGTCCACAATCATCTCATCGGCGGCGGCTTCGGTCGGCGCCTCGAGGCCGACGGCGCGGTTCGCGCCGTCGAGATTGCCAAGCAGGTCGATGGTCCCGTGAAGGTGGTGTGGACGCGCGAGGAAGATATCCAGCAGGACATGTACCGGCCCTACTGGGTCGACCGCATCGCAGCCGGTCTGGACAAGGACGGCAAGCCGGTCGCCTGGCGCAATCGCTTTGCAGGTTCTTCCGTGATCGCCCGGTGGCTGCCGCCGGCCTTCAAGGATGGCCTCGATCCCGATACGACGGAGGGCGCGATCGATCTGGTCTATGCACTTCCAAACTTCCACGTCGAATATGTGCGCGCCGAGCCGCCGGGCATCCGGACCGCGTTCTGGCGCAGCGTCGGTCCTTCGCACAACGTCTTCGTCACCGAGAGCTTCATCGATGAGTTGGCGGCAGCCGCGAGGCAGGATGCGGTGGCTTATCGCCGTATGCTTCTCGACCATAATCCGCGAGCGAAGGCCGTGCTTGATCTGGCAGCAGAGAAAGCCGGCTGGGGCTCGGTATTGCCCAAGGGGCGTGGACGCGGCATTGCCCTGCAATACGTGTTCGGCAGCTACCTCGCCCAGGTGGCTGAGGTCGAGGTTTTGAAGGACGGCTCGGTTCGGGTCCATCGCGTGGTCTGCGCGATGGATTGCGGCACCGTGGTCAATCCCGATACGGTCGAGGCGCAGATCCAGAGCGGCGTGAACTTTGGCGTGACCGCGGCTCTTTATGGCGAGATCACGCTCAAGGACGGCCGTGTCGAGCAGACCAATTTCGACACCTACCAGATATTGCGCATCAACGAGGCGCCCGCGATCGAGGTGCACGTGGTCAAGAGCGCTGAACCGCCGGGTGGAATGGGCGAGGCCGGCACTTCAGGCATCGTTCCTGCAATCGCGAATGCGATCTTTGCCACCACCGGAAAGCGGCTGCGCAAGATGCCCATCGATTTCAACGCGCTCAAGCAACCGGTTTGAGGCAAACCAGTCAGAACAAGCAAGGAGAAGCGACGTGATTCGCAAAGCAAAAGCGGTTTGGAGCGGGAGCGGCCGTGCCGGAAGCGGCCACTTGTCCAGCGAATCCGGAGTGCTGGCCGAGACGGCCTATTCCTTCAAGACGCGTTTCGAGAACGAGAAGGGGACGAACCCAGAAGAGCTTATCGCAGCAGCACATGCCGGGTGCTTCACGATGTCGTTGGCATTCGTGCTGCAGAGCGCCGGCTTTACGCCAACGGAACTCAGCACCGAAGCAGCCGTGACGCTTGAGTCGGACGGTAAGGGATTCCGCATCAGTCGATCCGCGCTGACTTTGCAAGGCAATGTGCCAAATCTCGACGACGCGGCGTTTGCGCGCCTCGCGAGCGAGGCGGAGAAGAGCTGTCCGGTGTCCAAGGTTCTCAACGCGGCGATCACACTGGATACGAAATTGATCCAGTGACTTCAGGCTTTCGATCGTCACGGAAAGGAGAGCGGCGATGACCCTGAAACATTAGCCTGATCAGGCCAATTTCAAGGCGATCTTGCCCGAGGACATCGACTGGAAGCCGTTCCCGGCGTTTCGGGCCGGAGCTCGTCTGGCGATCATGGTTGGCCACCCGGCGGATCCCGGTCCTTAAGTGGTCAGAGTGAAGTTGCCGACCGACGCAAAGCTGATGCCGCACAAGCACCCGGAAGATCGAACCTACACGGTTATGTCCGGTGTTTTCTATATCGGGCTCGGTGCGATCTTCGACGCCGAAAACGTGCAAGCCTATCAGCCGGGAAGCGTCGTCGTTCTGCCGGGAGAAACCTGGCATTTCCATTGGGCGAAGTCCGGCGAATACGTCACGCAGGTGACGGCGATCGGCCCGCTTGGTCTTGAATATCACGACTTGCGCGACGATCCGCGGCATCGCCACGCCTGAGGGCAAGGTCCTGGAATTGATCCTGATCCTGACGTCATCAGGAACTATCGGCTAAAGGGAGGACGTCAATGAGTATTCGAGAAGCCCAAGCGCGAAAGACCGCTTTGCTCAAGACACCTACAGATCTGACGCCGGATGCGATCCGAGATATCTCGGGTGCCTTGAACATCCTGCTTGCCGATGTGTTCGGCTTGTACCTGAAGACCAAGAATTTTCATTGGCACGTGTCCGGTCCGCACTTTCGCGATTATCACCTACTCCTCGACGAGCAGGGTGACCAGATCTTCGCTACGACCGACGCCATCGCCGAACGCGTGCGCAAGGTCGGAGGCACGACATTGCGTTCGATCGGGCATATCGGCCGCTTGCAACGTATCCTGGACAACGACGCAGGTTTCGTTANCCCGATGGACATGCTCGCCGAGCTCCGAGACGACAACAGACAGATCACCGCAGCGATGAGAGAAACACACGGCGTGTGCGACGAGTACGGCGACGCGGCTACCACAAGTCTACTGGAAAATTGGATCGATGAAGCCGAGCGACGCACGTGGTTCCTGTTTGAGGCCACGCGGCACGGGGACGGTTGAAATTGTCATAGCCGCCGTCTATGAAATCGTGGAAGAGAGCTGTCTTCCCTGTTGTCCCGCCGGCGGCAGGGGCCTGCGAGCCGAGTGGCTCGACTGTAGGATCGGGCATTCTTGCGGGCGCTAATGATTAATTTCGATCCGGCCGAAAGAGCGATGCGTTGAGTTGTGCAGGGGGTAGATTTGGCAGGATTCTATCCGCCTAGCTTCTCAATGATTATTCCCCGATGGGCAGCATCATGTAGAAGACTGCGCCGCGAGGTTCGTTCGGCATTGCCCAGAGCCGGCCGCCATGCGCTTCGATAATCGAGCGGCAGATCGGCAATCCCATGCCCAAGCCGCTGGGCTTGGTTGTAAAAAACGGATCGAACATTCGCTCAGGATTGGTTTGAGACAGCCCCGGACCCGTATCGCTTACCGCGACAAGCACGCCCCCCGATTTGACCTCATCGGTCTTGATCAGCAACTCGCGTCTCCCCTCCGTCACCTCGCTCATCGCTTCAATAGCGTTCATGACCAAGTTGAGGACCACCTGCTGCAATTGAACCTTGTCCCCCAAAATGTGCGGCAGCGTCTCTGACAGCAGCATCTCAGCCGAAATGCTGTGCTCTGACATCGCGGCACGGGTCAGTCTCATAATTTCCAGAATCGCCTCATTAATTTCTAGATTACCCTTTTGCGCCGGCGCTTTTTTGGAAAAGTCACGAATTCGACTCACAATGTCAGCGGTTCGCTTGCCGTCGCTGACAATGCGGTCGATCAACGGCTTGGCCTTTTCCAAATTGGGTGGTTGATGGGCGAGCCAGCGCAGAGCGGTTTCAGCATTCGTAAGCAGTGCAGCGACAGGTTGGTTGACCTCGTGGGCGATCGAGGCCGTAAGTTGGCCCATTGTCGCGACGCGGTTCGCGTGCGCCAGCTCTGCCTCGGCGCGCTTTCGTTCGGTTAGGTCGACAACGAAAGCCACGCCCTGGCGTCGGAGTTCGCCGTACGTCGCTCCGGCCACAAGCACCGGCACGCGGCTGCCGTCTTCTCGAAACAAATCTTTCTCGTAGGGTCGGCAGGTTCCGGTAGAGGCCAACTCTGCCAAGATCCGTTCGTCGGTCCCGGCCCATTCGGGAGGTGTCAAGCCAGTAAAGCTCAGACGGCCCGAAATGACGTCATCGCGCCTATATCCCACGATACTAAGAAACGCGTCGTTGGCTTCCACGATGCGGCGGTCAACATCGAAAATGCATATCCCGACGATATTGGAATCGACGAGGCGTCGGACCTTCGCCTCCCGCTCTTGAAGATCGCTATAAAGGCGCGTGTTCTCCAGCGAGATCGCTGCTTGCGCCGCCAGCAATTCCAGGACCGCGATCCGAGCCGGTGTAAACGCGTGGGACGTCAGCGCGTTTTCGAGGAGGAGAATCCCGGCTAACTCCTGCTGCTTGATCAGCGGCAGGCAGAGGATCGATTTCGATTGTCCGTCGCGTAGATAGTCGTCGCCGGAGAACAGGTTGGATTTGGAGGCATCATTGAGAATTATGCTTTCCCGCGTGCGGATCACGTAGCGGACCAGGGATTCGGGACACGCAATCCCGGTGATCGGCTCCTGGCCCATTGTGACTTCAACCTGATCGCTGGTCGTTCGCGCCTCGGCCTGGATCAGATATTCATCGCCTGTGGCCAGTATTAAGAGGCCGCGATCCGCGCCGGCATTCTCGAGCGCGATCGTCATTAGCCGCTCGATCAGCTTCGGCAACTCGATCTCGCTGGACACCGCCTGAGACGCCTTGACGATGCTTGCGACATCCAGCTGCTGACTTGGGGGGGCAATGATCGGGACGGGACGCTGCTCCTCCGGAGCGGCCAAATGTGGATAGACTCGATCGAGCTGTCGCACCTTGCCCTCGGCCCCCCAGCGAAAATAGCAGTCCCTGGCCTTGCGAAGATAGGAGTCCGCGAATGTCTCGAAACCGCGCGCGCTGCAGAAGCGGGCAGCCACCTCATAGGCCAGAGCTTCATTTTGTACGAGCCCATGCTCGCGGGCCGAGCGAATGGCTTGCTCGTACAGGCGCATGGCATCGGCGTCTCGCCCGTCGATCCGGGCCACCTCGGCCCCTACGAGTGCTGCCCGGGTCGCAAAATTCTCGGGGCAATGGAGTCCCCAGGTGTCGAGCTTCTCCAGGTGATCCGTCAGCCTCCCGCGATGATATTTGCGGTCCTCAGATGAGGCCGATTCATAAACCGCGGCATGGCAAAGGGCATCGTAGAAGTGGTACTCGACGACCTCCAAAAGAGACAGGGTGCCCCCGACCAGTGGCTGCGCCCTTGAGGAAGCCTGCAAGGCGTCTGAATATTCGCCCGCGAGGAAACGTGCCTGCAACTTCCGGATGTAGTACCAACATTCCGGCAGCGCAAGCGCCGGCTTACCGGCTAGATCATGCTCAAGATCAATTTCACGGAACACACCGTCGTCGAATGAGCCAAGACGGACAGTCAGTCCCCGCAGGCTTCGGATGAGGCCGAGTTGACCAAGAATCCAGCCTTCGATCGTTCCGAAGCCGACTTTGCGGATGAAGGTAAGCCCATGTTCAGCTTGCTCTTGGGCCTCGATCAATGGGTCCCCAGCCACCAAATAGTTGGTGGTGAGCTGGCCGCAAGCGTATCCTGCGAAGCTGATTTCACCGGTCCGGCTGGCGAGCTCAAAGCCGCGTGTTAGGAACTCGCGCCCCTTTCGCACATGCTGAGTCCAGGGCACGCCGAAACCGAATGTCTCGAATGTCCTGGCTTGAAAGCGCTGTAAGCCCGGCTGCTCGACCAACTCGCACCCCAACCGTCCGAAGCGGTAACCAGCGTCGAACTGGCCGAAGTAGGTTGCCAAAGTGCCCAGCTGCGCGTAGGCGATACAAGATGCATCACTGTGACCTCGCTCGAGTCCTATGCTAACAGCGGTGCAAACAGCCAATGCGAACAGGTGCCAAGAGTCAAAGTAATGCCCGGGGATCGCAACTCTGGTCAAAAGATCCACAGCGGCCAGCGAATCGGGATCGCTCATGAGTGGCAGATTGATGAGATCTTCGATCGCACGAGCGCCTAACCGGGTCCAGATTCCATCGTAAGCGCGTCGCGCATCAGCTTCCGTCGGACGTTCCGGCAAGTCGACGCCCAGCTGTCGTAACGAACGCAGACCTACGGCGACCGCCTCATCGCTACGATCGATTCCCTGGTAAAGATCGACTTGCAGGCAGGCCACCGCCACGCGCTCTGCTGTCGTGACGGCACGAATGGAAAGACTGCGCAAGCGCTTTTCGGCTTCGGCGATCGTTCCGGACGCGAACTCGCAATGCGCCCTGGCCAGCTCTAGGGCAAAGCTGAGTTCGGGACGATCCTGCCGGCCGTCCCCGCTCAGTAACGCGGCGCCGGTGGTCAGGTAATTCAATGCAGATGCATAGGCGCACGAGGCCTGGGCGCGCTTGCCGGCCATGAGATTGAACTCAGCCAGCTGCTCGCGCTCTTCCGGTCCCGTCACCAACGACGACGCCCGGTTGAGTTGGTTGACGATTTCGAAGACGGCCTCGTCCAGCTTGCCTGGAGGCGTATGCGCGACCAACATCCTGCCGATCCTTAGGTGTGCGGCGGCGCGCCGCTCAATCGGGATCAGCGCATAAGCAGCCTCGTGGACGCGATCGTGGGCAAACCGGTAGGTACTCTCGAGAAAATCGACTAAATCCTGCCGACGTGCCTCGACGAGGCTGGCGTGCAGCTCCTGCTCGGTGGCCTCGTGAACGATAGCTAACATCGCGGTAGTTGCGACGTTACCGAGACAGGCCAGTTGTTGGAGCGCCAGCTGGGTTGCAATAGGAAGCCGGACGAGTTTTCCGATCATCAAGTCAGCGACATTGTCCGTGTAACCCTTCTCCTGGATCCGCTTGAGGTCCCACGACCAGCGCGAATGCACCGAATCGAATGCGATCAGACCTTCATCCGTCAACGTCGACAGGAACTGATTGATGAAAAACGGATTGCCATCGGTTTTTTGCAGAATAAGCTGAGCTAAATTCCCCACCTGATCCGTCTCACAGTGCAGCGCCTCAGCGATCAACCGCGAAACATGTTGGGCATCGAGCGCGCCTAGCGTGATTTCCTGGATGGACGACGTGCCGGCTGCCTTGATCGAGCCGAGTTTACGCATCAGCGGATGAGAGGCATCGATCTCGTTGTCGCGATAGGCGCCGATGAGAAGCAGGTGCGGGACGCTCTCCTGTGTAAGGAGATCCTCGAGCAGGTCCAAAGTTGCCGCGTCGAGCCATTGGAGGTCGTCGAGAAACAGGGCGAGCGGATGTTCTGGGCGCGCGAATACACCGATAAAACGCCGCAATAGTAAATGGAAGCGTCGCCGGGCGTCGGACGCCGGCAGCTCAGCGATCGGCTCCTGCTCCCCAATGATCAGTTTCAGATCCGGAACGAGGTCGACGATGAGATCGCCGTCGGGCTGAAGTGCATTGAGTAAAGTCTCCCGCCAGCGGCCGAGTTCTGCTTCGCTCTTGGCGAGAATCTTGCGAACCAGGACCTGGAAGGCCTGTGCCAGTGTCGCGTATGGGATATCGCGCTTGTATTGGTCGAACTTGCCTGCCGCGAAAAGTCCGCGCGGCGCGACAAGGACCTTGTGCAGCTCGTTTACCAGCGAGGATTTGCCGACGCCGGCATAGCCGGATATCAATACGAGTTCTGGCCCCCCTTGGGCCACGACCCGATCAAACGAGGCGAGTAGGGTAGCGATCTCGCGCTCGCGACCGTAGAGCTGCTCTGGAATGAGCAATTGGTCCGACGTGTCTTGAGCGGCCAGTGCGAATGGTTCTATCGAGCCGTGTAGCTGCCATTCCCTAAGACACCGACGCAGGTCGCTCTCAATGCCTCCCGCGGTCTGATAACGTTCCTCCGCAGTCTTCGCGAGAAGCTTCATCACGATCGACGAAAGCACATCAGGAATGCCGGTTGCTCGTTCACTCGGCGCTCGAGCCTGTCGTGCAATATGGCAATGTATCCATTCCATCGGATCAGAGGCCGTAAAGGGAAGACTCCCGGTCAGCATCTCGTAGAGTGTCACTCCGAGCGAGTAGATGTCAGTGCGCGAATCGATCGAGCGATTCATCCTGCCTGTTTGCTCCGGCGCCATGTAGGCAAGTGTTCCGCCAATGAACTCTGGCGGTTGGACCGATTGTCTCTCGCGCGTAAGTCGCGACGCGATTCCGAATCCGGTAAGCCGTACCTCTTCACTTGCACTGTTCACCAGAATGTTGGCAGGCTTGATGTCTTTGTGGATGAGGCGGTGCTGGTGCACCTTGCCAAGGGCTGCGGCCACCCCAACTGCGAGGCGCAGGAAGAGTCCTACCTCCATTGGCGTGCCGAGGAGCCCACCGAGCAACTCGCCGCCAGGATCCTCGAGCACCAGAATGAGTTTGCCGCCGCGATCTCGCGTGAGCTCGAGCGGCAGCACGGCCCACGTGCTGTCAAGCTCATCCTTGAAGGAGTATTCGTGCGCAATGCGATCGAGAATAGTCTGCGTTGGTTGTTCCGAGGCCGGGAGTACGATCAGTACATCCTTCCCACCTCCCTCGCCCTCCCGCCACCCTCGCGCGAGGACGAGTCCGCCATCCTCCGATAAAATCTCAAGGCTACCCATTCCGTTCGCGCTGAACCGAGAAGATGATCCCACTCGCAAGCCTCGCCTTTCAGCCGGCAGCGGCGCCCAGCTATGCACGACAGATCACCGCCGACAGTACANAAGTCATCTTGGCTCGCCCGACGCCTCTTTGCATCGGTCCTCGGTAGGCTCAAGGTTAGCACTGTCGCACGCGCGCTTGGAAGCTGTGTGCGTCGTAGGGGCCGAACTCAAGTTCGGAGTTGCGAAACGTGCAACAGCCAGTCGTGCCAGCAGCGATCTCCGGCTTTGCTGCTAACCAAGTGTTCTATAAAGGTTATTCGCTTCGGGGCCAGCTTCGCTATGAGGGATAATGGTCTGATTGGAGCACGAGTAGCCCATTTGACTTTCGAAGTGGCTTGTCCTGAACTATGTTCTAGACTGAACAACGGTTTCGGCGGGAAGCCGCCGCAGCAGGACACTCTGCCGTTTGATAGCGCCTCCAACCGGCGTCACGCGTGAGGGTGAACTGCAAGAGGAGAGGCTTCATGTGTGATTGTCATGGCGGCCTAGGCCTGGCAATTCCCGCGATGGCCGCGTTGAACCGACGATCGTTCCTGAAAGCGAGCGCGTTGGGAACAATCACGATGGCGGGTGGGATGATGGGCCTTCCCAGATCGGCCCGTGCAGCCGCGACTGTCAAGGCGGCCCACGGCGATGGCTTTTGCAACGTCGCGTTCTTTATCGCGCATGCACGCCAACTTGCAAGGGAGGATGGACTGACGCTCCAGTTCGTCAATAGCCCTTCCTTCGCCGAGCAGCTTACGTTCCTCGGCACGGGGCAGGTAGACGTCAGCGTGCTGCCCTACACAAACTTCATGGCTCTCTATGACGCCGGCGCGCCGGTTACGATCGTTGCCGGCGGCGGCGTCCAAGGCATCTACCTCGTCGCTCAGCCGGGGCTCGACATGCCCGCCAAGCTCAAGGGCAAGACGCTCGGAACTTTCCAGAACAACACGCTCGAAGTGCTGCCCTACGATTGGCTGAAGAAGAACGGCGTTGCATACAAGGACGTGACGGTCCGCTACATGGACTCGATCGGTGACATGGTCGCCGCATTCAAGGCCGGTTCGATCGATATCGCCTCTACCATCGAGCCCTATGGCTCGGCCCTCCTCAGCGACGTGAAGGGATCGGTCCTGCTGTCCGATGGGCTCGACATCTATGGGCCACAATATACGGACTGCGTGCTCGCCGCGAGCAACGCTCTACTTGCTAAGGACCCCAAGAGCGTCCAGGCGCTGATCAAGGCGATGCTGAAGGCGCAGCTGCTCTGGGAGCAGGATCGCGAGGGACTGCTCGCGGAGCTCGTCGGCTCCTACTACAAGACCTCGCTCGAAAATGCCCGGATCGGTGGAAAGGCTCAGCTGGCGAAGGTCGATCAGAGAGCACAGACGGACTTCATTCTGAACCGTGTCAATTCGGTCATCGCGCTGGGCTACATCAAGAAGAAACCGGGCAAAGATGCGATCGACTGGAGCTATCTTGAGGCAGCAATCGCCGAAGTTCCCGACGTTTACGCCAAGCTCAAATACAAGTCGGCTTGAGCTGCATGACAGTACGCAGCGCCAAGAACGGCGGCGACCCGAAAGTGGCCGACGGTCCGGACTTCGCCGCTTCCTTGTTCGGTCAGACGTTCGAATTCATCGGTCAGCATGGGCCAAAATTGGGTTGGGGCCTGCTATCGGTCGGGCTGTTCGCCGGTTTATGGGAACTCCTTTGGTATGTCGGCCTCGTCGATCAGCGCTTGCTGCCGCCTCCGCACATCTTCCTCGGCGACTTCGCTGGGCAAGCGAAGAATTTTAATACCGCCAAACGCTGGGAGATCGGCGTTGATCCCAATTCTGGGCCGACGCCCGAGATGGCCGTCATTATCACCATGGCGTCCTCAACGCTGCGGGTGCTCGCGGGCCTCGCCATCGCGGCGATCACGAGCCTCTGCATGGGGATCTTGATCCGCTATCATGGCGTGATCGGCAAGTTGGTGCTGCCGATGGTGACGCTTCTCGCTCCGGTCTCTCCGGTCGCCTGGCTGCCGGTGGCGATCTTCCTGTTCGGTATCGGCAACGGACCGGCGATTTTCATGGTGTTCATTGCCCTGTTTTTCACTATGACGCTCGCCACCATCACGCAGATCGATTCGGTCAATCGCAACTATATCAATGTCGCGCGCACGATGGGCGCCAGCAAGCGGCAGATCTACACACGCGTGATCCTCCCGGCGATCCTGCCAGGCTTGCTCGTGGTGCTTCGTCTCAATTTGTTCGCGGCCTGGATGGTGGTGCTAGTCGCCGAGGCAATCGGCGTCGGTTACGGGCTCGGGCAGATCATCTCGATGGCGCGCAACACGTTCAACCCGGGTCTCGTCTACTTGACCATGGTCATCATCGGTCTGCTCGGCTTCACCTTCGACTTTGGCCTGCGGCTGCTGCAGCGGCGTGTGCTGTTTTGGATTCCGAAGGGGCAGGGAGGATTGGGCAGTGGCTGACACGCCTCGACTGAATGGCTTAGCCAGCGCCGTGAGCTGCGTCGGCGTCAGCAAAATTTGGAATGCGGGAAGCAAGCGGGCCCAGGAGGCGTTGATCGACATAGATCTCGAGATCGAAACCGGCGAATTCGTGGTTCTATTGGGCCCCTCCGGTTGTGGCAAAAGCACGCTGCTCTACCTCATCGCCGGGCTTGAGAAGCCGACTTCGGGGGTAATCAATTCGCACAGCGAACTCGTCAACGGACCTGCGCCAGAGCGGAGCCTAATCTTTCAGGAGACATCTCTCTTCCCTTGGTTAAATGTTTGGCAGAACGTCAGCTTCGGTCTTTCCCTGTGTGGCGTGCCGACCGAAACACGTAAAGAGACAGCCCGTAAGGTGCTGGGGCGGGTGGGGCTTTCCGATGCGTTCGAAAAGCGTCCCGACGAGCTCTCTGGCGGAATGCGTCAGCGCGTCGCCGTGGCGCGCGCGCTCGCCATGCAGCCCAAAGTCCTCCTGATGGACGAACCCTTCGCTGCCCTCGACGTCCAGACCCGCGTCAAGATGCAGGGTTTCCTGCTAGATGTTTGGGATGTCAGCAAGGCCTCTGTTTTGTTTGTCACCCATCATATCGATGAGGCTATCGCGCTCGCCGACCGGGTCGTCGTATTTACCGCGCGCCCCGGTCGCATCAAAGCGGTTCTGTCGATCGATTTGCCGCGACCGCGGGATCTGACGTCGCCGGCCCTGCTTGCGTTGCGCGTCGAATTGACCTCCCTGTTGCGCGACGAGGTCGATCGCGCATTCGCCGAGCAGGAGAGCCTGTCGTGACCCGCTGACGGAACGTTTATTGCGGCCACTCAGTTTCGATAGTGGATATCGGCCGCTTGCAAGATCCAGGAGAACGACGCAAAGTTCGTTACCCTGATGGACATGCTACCCGAACTCCGACATGAAAGCAGACAGGTCATGGTAGCGATGCGCGGAACACAAGGCGTCTGCGATAAATACGGCCATGTGGTCTACGGGAAACCGGATCGATGAAGCGGAGCGTCGCACTTGATTCCCGTTTGACCATGCGGCACGGGCGGGTGGAATCAATGCGATGAAGCTGACGAATACGTGCCTCAGGTCGTTGTTGGCGGCGCCCGCACTTGGCAGGATAGCTATCCACCGAGGTTCTCAAGCGATTGTTCCCCGATCGGCAGCATCATGCAGAATACTGCGCCGTGAGGTTCGTTCGGGGTTGCCCAGAGCCGGCCGCCATGCGCTTCGACGATCGAGCGGCAGATCGACAACCCCATCCCCAAACCGCTGGATTTGGTCGTGTAGAAGGCCTCGAAGATACGTGCGAAGCCTGCTGGAGGCAGTCCCGGACCGGAGTCGCGTATCGCGACGAGTACGCCATCCCCCTCAGCGCTCGTGCTGATCGACAACTCGCGTGACCCCGTCTCGAGCTCGGTCATTGCTTCGATAGCGTTCATAATCAAGTTCAGAACCACCTGTTGCAATTGGATTCTGTCCCCCAGAATGCGTGGGAGTTCCTTTGCCAGTTGCGTGTTCGCCAAAACGCCGTTGTCTGACATCGCGGCATGCGTCAGCCCCATAACATCCACGATTGCTTCGTTGACTTGCACGCTTTCCATCCGCACCGGCGCCTTCTTGGAAAAATCCCGAATTCGACTCAAAGTATCGGCGGCCCGTTTGCCGTCGCTGATAGCACGTTCGATCGACGACTTGGCCTTTTCCAAATTGGGTGGCTCGTAGGAAAGCCAGCGCAGCGCGGTTTCGGCATTCGTAAGCAGGGCAGCGAGAGGTTGGTTGAGCTCGTGCGCGATCGAGGCCGTGAACTGGCCCATGGTGGCCACGCGGCTCGCGTGCGCCAGCTCCATTTGAGCCTCGCGGAATCGCCGCTCGCTCTCGATCAGTTCGTTCTCGGCCCGTTTGCGGTCTTCGATATCGTAGGTTGCCGCATACCAGGCGATAACCTCTCCGTTCCTCCGCAATGGCACACGGCGTGTAACGAACCAGCGGTATTCGCCATCAGCCCTTCGAAGGCGAAGTTCCGACTCGAAAGGTTCACCTGCGACAAGCGCGACATCCCAGGCAGCTTCAAGTCGCGCAACGTCATCAGGATGAGTAATGATGCTGGTGCGAGTGGTCCACTTCGTCGTTGTCAGTCCGCTGTATGTGCGTCCGACTGCATTGACATAATCTATTATACCGTCAGCCCGGTGGCGAAGTACCAATACAGGCACGGTGTCGATGATCAATTGAAGCTCATGTCTGGCTTTGGCCAGGTCAGCTTCGCTCTCGCGCAGCGCGTCCTCGGTTCGCTTTCTTTCGTCGACATCGAACGCGATAGCATACCATTTGATCACCTCACCCGTCTCGCCCCGTAGCGGTACGCGGCGAACCCGGTACCACCTGTACTCTCCATCGGCTCTTCGCAGCCGTTGCTCCAGCTCAAACGGTTCTCCTGTCGCGATGTGTTCGCGCCACTCGCGTGCGACCATCTCTTCATCATCCGGATGTAGCGCGCTACCCCAGCGGCGGCCCTCGGAATTGCCCTGCGAAAGGCCCGTAAACTCCCGCCAGTTCTTGTTGCGGAAATCCATGAATCCGTCGGCGCGATACCGCGCGATCAGTGCCGGCACCGCATCGACGGTCTGCCGGATCTCCTGTTCAGCTCCTTGCGCCCTTATTGCGGCCTCGATGCGTTCAGTCTTTTCGACGCGCAGCCTTTCGTTTTGCTGTTGTAATTCCCGGATCGTCAAGTGCTGCTCGTTGAGCAGCAGTTGAAGTGAGGCTGAAGTGCTTCTGCGGGCGGCAGACAGCACCACAAACATCGACGCTACGATAAAGAGTCCCAGTCTGAGGATCTCGCCGGACCGAAGAACAACGGGATTGCCTGATGAGAGAAGAGGATATTGGAGAGAAAGCAACGTCAGCACGGAAGCGAGCCCCGCCGGACCTGGGCCTGCTGCCAGGGCCACAAACGTCACCGTGCAGAGAAACAACAAGAGCGCAAGATCGCAGCTCGACGAGGGCAATACCGTAAAAGCTACCACGGCTGATATTGCCGCCGAAACAATCGCAATCGCGTATTTTACAATCATTGGGCACTTCAAGATCCGCGAAAGGGCGGACGTCGTCGTGATCATTTTCCCCCGCCTGCTCACCACCAGTTAGGCCTGCGGAGATGCACCGAAATTGATCTACAATTCGTGCGAACGAAACGCTCGTATTCTCGGAGAAGTGGACTGACTGGGATACGGCTATCGGCCGCGTTTCCGGAGGATTGGTTTAAGAGCATCGGCCATCCGAACCAGCTCGGCATAAGTTCGTGCGCGCATTTTATGCATGGCCGCACCGCGATGAATTTTGACGGTAATTTCGCTGATCCCGAGGTCGCCGGCTACCTGCTTGTTCATCTTGCCGGTCGTAACAAGCAGCATCACTTCCTGTTCCCGCGGGGATAGCGTTTCGAAGCGCTCTTTCAGTTGCGAACCATCGTTCTCGACGACGCGTCGCTCTCGATCGCGCTCGATGGCGGCCAGGACGGCATCGAGCATGTCCTGATCGCGAAACGGCTTGGGAAGGAAATCTACAGCGCCATGCTTCATGGCGTGGAC
>C688J18823_10000953_pt1 | contig 17513 bp, 15 predicted proteins | sample HopSoiMetagenom1_FD_18823 | JGI IMG/M metagenome (IMG submission 18823) | reverse complement strand
AGGCACGATGCGTTCGTGCGCGTGGCGGCCGTAGCTCAGCTGGTTAGAGCGTCTGGTTGTGGTCCAGAAGGTCGCGGGTTCGAGCCCCGTCGGTCGCCCTTCAAGAGCACCTCCCCCTCCGGCCGATACCTGTTTCCGGGGATACGGATCGAGGGGGTATCGAGATGGAAGAGGAGTTCGACCCGTTGCGTCTGCTGGCGGGACTCCGCACGCACGGCGTCACGTACGTCTTGGTGGGAGGCCTTGCCTCGGCCGCCCGGGGATCGACCATCACGCTCGACGACGTGGATATCGTGATCCCGCCGGCCGACGACGAGAACCTGGGGCACCTCGGGCTTGCGCTCGCGCATCTCGGCGCCGAGCCGATCGGACACGACGCCGCGCATCGGAGCTCGTACCTGACGGCGGTCGGTCAGCTCGACGTGATCGAACTCGGCGAGGCGTACGACGGCCTGTCGGAGCGAGCGACCAACGAGGACCTCGGCAACGGCGTGGTCGCGCGCGTGGCGTCGACCGCCGACCTGATGGAGCTCAAGCGAGCATCGGGCGACCTCATGGAGGCGGCGCACCTCGCGGCGCTCGCGGACGTCAACGACGATCCCGAGCGGGGGGAGGCCGAGCACGATGCCGACGCGCCGGAGCCAACCGGCCCGAAGTGGTTCCAGAAGATGTGGACCGCCTTCGAGGACGTCGACGTGTACCTGACCAAGGTCGTGTACGGCGACGATCGCACGCGCGGTTGAGTCATCGGAGTGGGCAGTCGGTAAGCTTCCGCGGGCCTCTAGCTCAATCTGGCAGAGCAACGGACTCTTAATCCGCAGGTTCGGGGTTCAAGTCCCCGGGGGCCCACCACCTGACACCTCGGAAGCGCCATCGCGTCGGTCCCGATGTCTTTTGCCGTTGAGGAACTGGGGGGATCCGTCGACCAACCAGCGCGACGGCTCAGGGCGCACCGCCATGACGTTCGCTCTACCTCCTGAGCCGCGGAGCGGCGATCCGCAGGCGCCGGAACGTCCTCGCGCCGCGAGAGCCGTCGCGCGACCCCAGGGCGCATAATCAATCCATGGGCATCTTCCTGGGCATCGCCTTGATCGTCGTCGGCGGAATCTTCATCGTGAGCCGGGAGCAGATGAAGCGCGGCTTGCAGAAGCCGCCGCCCGAGCTCCCGGAAGCGGCGGCGGATCGCGCACTGACGGCCCCCGGACGATGGATGGTCGCGTCACGGCTCCGAACCCGCCTGGTCGGTGGTCTGTTCATCGTGTTTGGCCTGTTCATGATCGTCGTGGTCCCGACGTAGCGCCACGTAGTCGACCCCGCGTGTTCGCACTCGCGGATCCATGGCACGCTCAAGCGACGGCGCTCGACCGTTTGGAACCAGCGTCCCCAGGGAAGCCTCGTGGCGTCGACCGTCGGAAGGAGCATGCGATGGGTGCGAAGATCCCGCCGCAGATGTGGGAGAAGCCCGAGGCGTTCGAGGACGTCCCCGCCGAAGATGACCGGCACGAAGGTGTCGTCGACGACATCGTCGGGCACACGGAGGCCGAGGACCATACCGACCACGAGCATCGACATGGTTGCGGCCACGATGCGGAGCAACACGGCGATCACATCGACTACACGCACGACGGTGTGCGCCACTTCGCGCACGACGGCCACTGGGACCGGCATGACTAGAACGTGAAGCAGAACGCGACGCGAGGCCTCCGGACAAGGGTTCCCCTCTGATGTCTCGTCTTGCGCTTGCGGTCGAGGCTTCATGACGTCACCTTGCGGGTAGAGCAGCCGCCATGCGGATCCGACGGCGTGCGCGCCTCGACCCGTCGCAGGTCAGCGACCGTCGCGGCATCTCTGGCTCTCCGGTCGCGGTCGGGGGTGGCGCGGTCGGTCTGATCGTCGCCGTGATCCTCCTGCTGCTGAACGGCGGCATCGGCGGTAGCTCATCGGACATCGCAGCGTCCGGGACCGGCGATCTGGCCTCGTGTCGTACAGGCGCGGACGCCCAGCAGAGCCAGGACTGCACGGTGGTCGCCTACGTCAACAGCATCCAGGACTACTGGTCGCATACGCTCCAGGGATACACCGACGCTCGCACGGTGCTGTTCACCGATCGGACCGAGACAGGCTGCGGCCTCGCCACGTCCGCGATCGGACCCTTCTACTGCCCCGCCGACAGGCACGTGTATATCGACCTCGGGTTCTTCCGCGAACTGACGACACGCTTCGGCGCGTCGGGCGGTCCGCTCGCGCAGGCATACGTCCTCGCACACGAGTACGGACATCACGTCCAGGACCTGCAAGGCACGATCGATCGCGGCGGTGCGAACAGCGAGGGTCCGACGAGCGCATCGGTGCGTTTGGAACTCCAGGCGGACTGCTACGCCGGCGTGTGGGCGGCGAACGCCGTGCAGACGGGCTTCGTCACGAAGCTCACCGACCGCGACGTCGCCGATGCGTTGTCCGCTGCTGCGGCCGTCGGCGACGATCGCCTCCAGCAGGAGTTCGAAGGCAAGGTGGATCCCGAGACGTGGACGCACGGCTCCTCCGAGGAGCGCCAGCACTGGTTCTCGACCGGGTATCGCTCGGGCGTTCCGCGCGCGTGCGACACGTTCAGCGGCGCGATCTAGCGAGACTGGCCGTCAGGAGGACGGCATCGGTCGCCAGCACAAGACGCGATCGCCGCGGAGCGTCTTTGCGACCGTGTACGTGCTGCATGTGCCGGAGCGATGCTCGCCCGCCGGTCCGAAGTTCTCAACGAACACGTCGGATGCCGGATCCGCGCACGACAGCGTCGGGACGACGTCGGTTCCGGTGACCGTTCCGCAGTGGACGGTCGGGAACGGCGACAGCGCCGCAAGTTTCGCGTGCGGCACGGTTCGGAGGCCGTCGTCGCCCGTCCGAGGGACGGGACCGGTCTGTCGGCCGGCATGCGCGACGAGTCCGGGCGGCGGGAGCGAGACGCTCGACGCTGCCACCCGCGCCGGATCGTTCGTGACCGCGACTGCACCGACCGCCACGGATACGGCGATCGCCGCGGCCGCAGTCCATGCGGCGATCCGAGACGGGCCACGACGCTTCCGATCGGGCCGCACGATCCGCCGGACAGCTTCCTCCGGCAGCACATCCACGCGGTATGCCGCGAGCAACGCGGTCTCGACGGGACCTGCCTGCGGCAGCGGTCGGCCGTTCGCATGGTCGTCGCAGAGTGGACGGAGTCGCGTCCTTCCGGCCGATGTATCGCGGTCGATGACGACGGCCGACTCTCCACGTCCGTCGCTCAGACACGAGACGCAGACAAGGCGCAGCCGCGTCGGATACGCGGCCGAGGCCCGACAGCCGCGGCTGTGCTCGACCAGCCGGCCCCACAACGACACCCGCCCGACCGCGGCCCCAGCGATCCGCCCAAGACGCGCGAGCTCGTTCGGGTCGGCCGCGGCATAGACGCCACACGAGCAGCGACGCCCCGGCGCGGGGTGACGTTTCCGCGAGCAAACCGCCGCGAACGCCTCGCCCGGTTCCCACACCTCCGCGCGCGTCAGCGACGACAGCACGTAGCCGCCGTCGCGCTCGACGACGCTCCAGGCGCGCCACCCTTCGACCTCTTCGGGCGACAGCGGCACCGAACCTCCGAACGGATGCACCGTTCCATCCTGCGCCCGCAACTCGTGGAAGGCTAGGTCAGGGCACGCGCGGATCGCGACACGATGGATCGTGCGGGTGGTCGACACAGAACTGGATGTTCGGCAATCGATCGCCGACCGTGTTGAACACGTTGAACACGACCACGAGCATCAGCACGGCGAAGACGATCGCGACGACGCCGAGGACGAGTCCGGCAACGCCCATCCCCTTGCTGCCACCGCCCGGCGTCCGCGCCCGCGAGATCGCGATCGCGCCGAACACGATCGCCAGCCCGCCGAGCACGAACCCGAAGACGACCGTGAACGACAGCACGATCGCGACGATGCCGACCACGAGCGCCGCGACCGCGAGGCCGCCGGTCGTCGGCCCGGGCGGTGGAGCGATCGGCATCCCCGGAGGCGGCGCCGGCGACTGCCCGGAGCCGGCGACGACTGGAAGGACGGGCGGCTGCGCGGACGCGCCCAGCGGAGGAGTCACCGCAGCTGCGGTGTCGCGCCCGCAGTGCGGACACGTCGTCGCGCCGTCGTCGATCGTCTCACCGCAGTGGGGACAGGTTGCCGCCATGGCGGAGTTCTATCACCCGCCGGTCAACCTGCGGGGACCGGGCCCGCGACGACTGTACCGACGCCGTCGCCGATGGCGATGCTGGTGCCGAGCGGCGCCGACATCGACCGCAGCCGGTCGAGGATCTCAGCCGCGACCGTCGGCTCAGGTATCCGCGGCACGCCGCGGCGAGTGATCGGCTCGCGCTGGCCGAGGTCCACCGGGTACACCCGAACGCCCTCGACGCCGGTCGGTCCGACCACGACCTCCGCCTGGATACCGCGGAACACCCACGGGTCCGCGAACCCATCGTCGTTCAGCCGGGTGACGAGCTCGGCCTCCGTCATCGCCGCCGGGTCGATATCGGCGCCGAGCACGGCTCGGGTCTCGGACCAGAAGTAGGCCGGGAGCGGACCGCCCAGGTCGCTCCAGATGAAATCGCCGAGTCCATAGAACACCGGACAGCCGTCGACGAGCTCGACCGGCGCCAGGACGTGCGGCCCGCTGATCGCGACCGCGTCCGCGCCGAAGGCGATCGCGTCGCGCGCGAGCTCGCGAAGGAAGGCGGGCGGCGACGCAGGATCGGCATCGGCCTGGTGCGCATGCACCGTCATCAGCACGACGTCCGCGTGGCGTGCGGCCTGGCGGACCGACCGCAGGAGTCGTGTACGTCCTTGTGGGTCGACCTCGTAGCGCACCGAGACGTGATCGCCCGGCTCGAACCGTGCCGCGAACACGCGCAGGTTGGGATCGGCGTTCATCCACCCCCCCATCGCATCCGGAACGGTGTCGTGCACCGCCTTGAGAACGCCGTGGGCGGCGGACGGCACGGTCACGACCGGCTCGACCGCCAGCGCGTGGATCCCGGGACGCGATGCCAGTCCGGCGAACGCGTCGAGCGCCCCGGCCACGTCGGGTGGCGACGGGCTCGTCGTGACGCTGACGATCCCGAGCCTGCCGCGCGCCGTCTCGTGGTAGCTCGGTGCGCTGGCCCGCGCAAGGTCCTCGCCCGCGCCGGCATGGTCGATGCCGGCTTCGTCGAGCAACAGGCTCGTCGCGCGCATCCCGAAGGGCCCGCGGTCCATCGCGTGGTTGTTCGCCCGCCCTACGGCGCCGAAGCCCAGTTCACCGAGATCGCGAACGGCCCGCGGATGCGATGCGATGGACCAATCGTTCGGGATCGACCAGACCCACGCCTCGGGATCGTCGGGGTCGGCCGCCGCGAACTCGAGATTGCCAACGGCGACGTCGGCGGCGCGGAGCCGTTCGACCACCGCCAAGAAGCCTGCGTCGGTCGCGAGCATCGGCGCGACAGGACGCGTCGAGATCAGATCACCGACGATCGCGACGGTGATCCGCTCGGCAGGCGCGGGCGCACGCTCGGGAGGCGTCATCGAGGGCGAGCGTAGGCGATGCCGGGCGGCCGAGCCTCAGGCGTCGCCGATCACGTCGACGATCCGGTCGAGTGCCCAGGCGAGATCCTCGCGCGAGACGCACAGCGGCGGTGCGAGACGCACCGTCGATTCGTGCGTGTCCTTGGCCAAGATCCCGCGCGCCATCAATCGTTCGCAGATCGAGCGGGCAGTCGCGGCTGCCGGATCCAGATCGATGCCGATCCACAAGCCGCGGCCCCGGATCTCGGACACCCGCGGCAACGCGGCGTCCGCGAGCGCTTGAAGGAACCACGCGCCGAGGTCGGCCGACGCGCGTTGGTACGTGCCCTCCCGGAGGATGTCGATCACCTCGATCCCGATCCCGCTCGCGAGAGGGTTCCCGCCGAAGGTCGAGCCGTGCTCCCCCGGGTGGAACACACCAAGGATGTCCCGGTCCGCGACGACCGCCGACAGCGGCATGATCCCGCCGCCAAGCGCCTTGCCCAGGATGTACACGTCGGGCACCACGCCTTCGTGCTCCACCGCGAAGGTCGCGCCGGTGCGCCCCAGTCCCGACTGGATCTCGTCCGCCATCAGCAGAACGCCACGTTCGGTGCAGATATCGCGCGCGGCGCGAAGGTAGCCCTCCGGCGGCACGATGACGCCGGCCTCGCCCTGGATGGGCTCGACCAGGAACGCGACGGTGTCGTCGTCGATCGCCGCGCGAAGCGCGTCGGCGTCGCCGTACGGAACGACCTCGAACCCGGGGGTGAACGGCCCGAAGCCTTCTTGGGCCGTCGGGTCGGTCGAGAAGCTCACGATCGTCACGGTCCGGCCATGGAAGTTGCCGTCGGCGACGACGATCTTCGCCCGGTCGGGCGCGACGCCCTTCACGTCGTAACCCCATCGACGCGCCGTCTTGATCGCGGTCTCGACCGCCTCGGCGCCGGTGTTCATCGCGAGGACCATGTCCTTGCCGGCGAGCGAGGCGAGCTCGCGGCAGAACACGGGGAAGACGTCGTTGTGGAACGCGCGCGACGTCAGTGTGAGGCGGTCGAGCTGGCGATGCGCCGCGGCGACGAGCCGTGGATGACGGTGCCCGAAGTTCAGCGCGCTGTACGCGGCGAGCATGTCGAGGTAGCGCCCGCCCTCGACGTCGGTGACCCACGCGCCCTCGGCTTCGGCGATCACGACCGGCAGCGGGTGATAGTTGCGCGCGGCATACCGCTCGGCGAGCTCTAGGAGCTCCTCGGCTCGCGTGCCCGCTGCTTGCTCGGTGCTCATCACCGTCCCCCGGTCGGCCTTGACGCCACCATCATCGCAGGTGCAGATCTACGCGTGGATCCAGACGGGCGTCCCGAGCGGCACGTCGGTGAGGGCTTGCATCTGCGGGTTGTACACGCGGACGCACCCGTGCGAGACGTCGTGCCCGCGGTCGCCGGGGTCGGCGGTGCCGTGGATCGCCATCCGGCCGCCGCCGACCCACTCGGTGATCACGTTCGAGAAACCCGAGAGCCCGAGCACGAACACCCCGTAGGGGCCGGTGGGATCGCCGGTCGGAACGCGCGCCCACACGAAGAAGCGCCCCGGCGCGGTCGGTGTGGACGGCGCCCCGACCCCGACCGACAGGTCGTCGACCGCGTGGCCATCCGCGACGCGCCGCAGCCGATGCGCCGAGAGGTCCACGACGATCCGCTCGTGCCGCACGCGGGTCTCGACCTGGTCCCCTCGAACCCAGCCGGTCGACCCGTTCGGTCGGAGCGGCAGCCGCACGCGGAACCAGGTCGTCCCATCCCGGTCCGCGAACCCCGACACAGCGGGGAGCCACAGCGGCTGCGCCCAGTCGTTGGTCGCGGAGAGCACGCTGGTGCGACGCGCGCCCGGTCCAGGCCGCGCATACAAGAGGAATCGCGGGCCGGTCGCACGGACCACGGTGGTGCCGCCCGACGCGAGGACCTGTGTGGCGGCGACCGTCGCATGCACCGCCGGCGAGGGCGACGGCGGCGATACCGGTGTGGGCGAGGACGAGCTCGGATGCGAGCACGCCGCGAGCGCGAACGCGACCAACGAGGGGAGCCACCGGCGCATGCCTTCATCCTGCCGCACGCGCAGGTGTGTCGGCTACCCTCGCCCGGTGTCCCGCCCGGTCCGCTTCGTGGTCGCCGCCGCCGTGGCCGGGGTTCTCACCGTGGCGTGCACCGGCGGCGGCGATCGAACCAGCTCGCTCCCGGCGAACCTCGACCCCGGCGCCGTGCAGCCGAGCGGCTTCGCAACCCAGACCGATCCCAGCCTCGTGGCTGCCGCGCGCGCGAAGATCAAACACGTCGTGTTCCTGGTCAAGGAGAACCGGACCTTCGACACGATGTTCGGGACGTTCCCCGGTGCCGACGGTGCGACGAGCGGCACGACGTGCGACGGGCAGACGATGCCGCTCACCCGCGCGAAGGATCGCACGCTCGACGCCGGCCATAGCTTCGCGGACGGGATCACCGCGATCGACGGCGGCAAGATGGACTGCTTCGATCCGATCGGGTTCGTCCAGTACCGGCGCGCCGACATCCCCAACTACTGGCGATACGCGTCGCATTTCGCGCTTGCGGATCACTTCTTCACGTCGATCTACGGGCCGACCGGCGTCGAGCACCTGTGGACGTTCGCGTCGCAGTCGGACCGCTTCGTCGATCACGAACGGCCGGGACAGTTCGGCACCGGGCGCCGAGAATTCTGCGACGACCCGAGCGAGCTCGCCTTCTCGCTGCCGCTCCTGGACCGCGCGGGTCAAGAGCAGCTCTATCAGCTCGAGAACCAGGGAGCGGCCGGCGCCTCGCAGGTCGAGACGTACTACCGGCCGCGATGGCCCTGCACGAACGTGCCGGTGCTCCCCGACCATCTCGAGGCGGCCGACATCTCATGGAAGGAGTACCGCGGCGCGAACGAATGGGTGCAGCCGCTGCGGATGGTCAAGCACGTCCGGTTCAGCAGCATGTACGACAACGTCGTGCAGCCGGAAGACTTCCTGCACGATCTCCGCGCGGGCACACTTCCCTCGGTGTCATGGCTGACGCCGCCGTTCGCACAGTCCGATCATCCCCCGACGAGCATCTGCAACGGGGAGAACTGGACGGTCCAGTATCTGAACGCGCTGATGACGAGCAGGTACTGGAAGTCGACGGCGGTCGTGCTGACCTGGGACGACTTCGGCGGGTTCTACGACCACGTGGCGCCACCGCACGTCGACCTCTACGGGGACGGACCGCGCGTGCCCGCCATCGTGATCTCGCCGTACGCGAAGGCCGGGTCCATCGACAGCACCACGCTCGAGTTCGCGTCGGTGCTGCGCTTCATCGAGACGGTGTTCGACGTACCGCCGCTGACGAGCCGCGACGCGAACGCCGACGACATGCTCGGCGCGTTCGACTTCTCGCAGCAGCCGCTCGCGCCCGTCGTCCTGAAGCAACGAACATGCCCCGGCGGGCCGGCGATTCAGCCACACGAGTAGACGCGCGCCGACGGCACACCGTACGTGGCGCCCACCACGACCGCCCGGCCCACCGTCCAGATCGCCGCGCCGTCGAGCGCGACGCTGGCGAGCGTATCCGGCGGGTCGGACCCGGCACCGGGAACCGGCGTCCAGCCCGCGTCCGCCGCACGCAACGCGAGCGCATGTGACGATCCCCCCTCCGACGCCGAACCGACCGCGACGGTTCCTTGATCATCGGTCGCGACCGCGACCAGCCGCGCCGAGCCGCCCTGATCGGGAACCGCAACGGCCGTCCAGCCGTCGGGACCCCGTTGGTAGCTGACCGGCACGTCGCCGTCGGGTGAATCGTCCGACCATCCCACGGCCCACGCAGCTCCGCCGGCGCCCACGGAGATGCCGGTGAGGAAGACGTTGTTGCCCTGTTCCGCCGAGATCTGCTCTTCGCGCCACGTTTCGCCCGCGCGCGTGGCGATGACCGGCGCCGCGAAGCCGTCGCTCTGGATCCGCCACCCCTCGACGAGCGGGCGGCCGCCAAGCATCGCGACATCGTGGAGGACGGCGACGTCGGGCGGCGTCACGATCTGGAACCCCTGCGTTCCGCCATGCAACACGACGCCGTGCATCTGACCGGCGTACTGACGCTGCCCGACGAGCCACAGATCGGTCGAGGTCGTGCCGTCGATCCCCGTCAAGACGTTCTCGGTCCCGCCGGGGCTCGGCACCGTCACCAGCGACCATCGGTGACCATCCCAGTGTTCGACGAGGGGATCGTCGCCCATCCACGACCCGACCGCCCACACGTCCGACGTCGAGAACGCCTTGACGGCGTAGAAGGAGGACATCCCGATGGGACCGGGCGGCACCTCGACGTGCTGTGCACGCCACGCCTTGCCGTCCCACCACTGGATGAACGGGCTGCTCACCGGTCCGACGACGTGGCCACCGACCGCCCACGCCCGGCCGCCCGTCGCGTCGACCGCTTCCAGGATCGTGCCGACCGGGTTCTGAGTGATGCCCGCGTTCGCGACGAGCGTGCACGCCGACAGGTCGCCGGACGCGAACACCCCCGATGCCGCGAAGGCCAGCAACGCCACGGTGACGGCGCCAACGACGAGCGAACGAAACGGGGTCGGGCGCATCGGTCGCGCAAGCGTACCGGAGCGCTCATGGGCTCTGCGGGAGCACAGGGCGGTCCGATACCCTCCGCGGGATGCGTTCCCGCCGCCTGCTGGTGCGTTCCGCACTGGCACTGTTCGCCGCCGCGACGGTCTTCGCGGCGTGCACGCGAACAAGCGGTCCGAGCTTCCCATCGGCGTTGGAGCCGGCGGACGCGACGAGCGTGCCACCGGCCGCGCCGAGCGATCCGGCGCTCGTCGATCTGGCGCGCAGCAAGATCAAGCACGTCATCTTCGTGGTCAAAGAGAACCGCACGTTCGACAACTACTTCGGTCTGTTCCCGAACGCGAACGGCGCAACGACCGGCCAGACCTGCGACGGTCGGACCGTGCCGTTGACGCGCGCGCCCGATCGCGGGTTCGCCGCGGGGCACAGCTTCACGGACGGGATCACGGCCATCAACGGCGGCCAGATGAACTGCTTCACCGACGTCGGATACGAGGAGTTTCACCAGAGCCAGATCCCGAACTACTGGGCGTACGCGCAGCACTTCACGCTGGCCGACGAGTTCTTCAGCTCGATCTACGGACCGACGGGCGTCGAGCACCTGTGGACGTTCACGGCACAGTCCGACCGGTTCGTCGATCACGAGCGGCCCGGCCAGCTCGGCGTCGGCAAGCGCCAGTTCTGTGACGATCCGCTCGAGAGCGCGTTCTCGTTCCGCCAGCTGTCGCGCGTCGATCAGGAGACGGTCTATCAACTCGAGAACCAGGGAGCGAGCGGCGCGGCCCAGGTCCCGTCGTACTGGCAGGCGCGGTGGCCGTGCACCGACATCAAGGTTCTGCCCGATGAGCTCAAGGCGGCCGGGATCTCCTGGAAGGACTACCGCGGGCCGAACGAGTGGGTGCAGCCGCTCCGGATGGTGCGCCACGTGCGCTTCAGCTCGATGTGGAACGACGTCGTGTCGAGCGACCAGTTCATCCCCGATCTGAACGGCGGCAAGCTGCCCTCGGTGTCGTGGGTCACGCCGCCGTTCCCGCTGTCCGATCACCCGCCGCTCAGCGTCTGCAAGGGCGAGAACTGGAGCGTGCGCCTGATGAACGCGATCATGTCGTCGAAGTACTGGAAGTCGACCGCGGTGGTGTTGACGTGGGACGACTTCGGCGGGTTCTACGACCACGTGCCGCCGCCGCACGTCGACATGTACGGGCTCGGGCCGCGCGTGCCGGCGATCATCATCTCGCCGTGGGCTCGGCCGGGGTTCGTCGACCACACGACGTATGAGTTCGCCTCGGTGCTGCACTTCATCGAGACGATCTTCAACGTGCCGCCCATGACGAGCCGGGACGCGAACGCGAGCGACATGCTCCGCGCGTTCGATTTCAACCAGCAGCCGATCTCGCCGCTCGTGTTGCAACAGCGGAACTGCCCGGTCACCCCGATCGCGGACGTCCCCGAGAACCCGCCCGCCTAACCGGCGCAGCTTCCGTCGGCGCTGAGCGAGGCGAACGCGTCGACATCGTCACGGATCCCGACCGCGCGGAAGTCGCCGAGCTCACCGGTCACGCCGAGGAGTTGATCGCCACCCGTCTCGGGTGCCCGCTCACCGCCGACGTCGATCGGCTTCCAGCCGTCGTCGAAGCGGACGACCAGCGGTTGTGGGATGCCCTCGTCGGATCGGAGGCCGACCGCGACGGTCGCCTCGCCGACCGCGATCGCGGCGAGGCGTCCGGGGTCGCCGGTCGCCTCGGCGACGGGCTTCCACGTGTCGCCGGCCGGCTGCATCGTCAGGATGCGATCGCCATCCTCGGCTTGCTGCCACCCCACGGCGAGCGGCGTGCCATCGGGCTGGATCGCGACGCCGCTCAGCAGGCCGGCGCCGGTCGTGGGCTGGACGGACCATCCCGTGCCGTCGAGGCGTTCGACGAGCGGAGCGAGCGTGCCACCGGTCAGGACCGTCCATCCGACGGCATAGACCGCACCGCTCGGCGCGACGGCGACGTCTTTGAGGACCGCGCTGCCGCGGACGGGCGGCGACGCAACCGTCCGCCATCCGGACCCGTCGAACTCCTCGATCAGCGGCTGATAGTCGGCGCCGACCTGATGTTTGCCGACCGCCCAGACGGTGCCGACAGGGTCAGCCGCCACTCCGAGGAACTGATCCTCCTCGGGGCCGGGGTCCATCGGCTGCGTCCAGTGCCACATGGCGTCCGTGACGAACCCCGCTTCCGGCCGTTCGTTGCGGAAGGCGCCGACCGCCCACGTGCGGCCGCCAGCGGTCGTCGCGTCCTGGAACTGGATAAGCGTGGCGCCGGGCCTCACCGGCACCTTCGTCCGGTGCCAACCGCGCCCGGTCCATCGCGTTACGAGGGGCGTGCCGTCTCCACCGATGTAGTGCACACCGACCGCGGTCGCGTGGTCGGGCGGCCCGGTCACCGCGCTCAGGACGTCGCCGGTCACGCTGGCGGGTGGGATGGCGGCGGTGCACGACGTCGACGCGCTCGTGGTGGTCGCCGGCAACGCGACCGTCAGGATGAGCGCAGCGAGGAGCCAGACCTTCTTCACGCGCGCACCCTCGTCATGGACCGGTGTAGGAGGGTATCGCCGCGGCGTTGAGACCCGTCCACGGCCCGGGGTAGAACCCCTGCACGATGCCGTCGGGACCGACGGCGATCGAGAACGGCGTCGGCGGTTCGAGGTCGGGCAGGACGACGCCGTACGCGGCCGTCGCCATCCGCCCCAGGGGGTCGAAAGCGACCTCATACCGAAGGTCGAGCCCCCGGACCGCCTCGGCGTCCTTTCCCGACGCGTCCCATGACGAGACCGCGATCACGCGGACGGCCGGGTGCGCGCCAGCCCACACGCCGAGCTCCTGGAGGTTCGCGGTGCAACTCGCGGCGCAGGTCGGACCGAAGAAGGTGAACAGCGTCGACCGATGGTCGGGACCGGTCACGCGCGCCGGCCCGGTGATCGCCGGGAAGGAGAAGGTCCGCAGCTCGCCCCCGACGTGGTCGATGTCCCCGTTGACGATCACGCCCGCCGGATCGTGCACCGTGTAGCCGACCGACCCTGGACGCCACACGCTGACGCCGTCGCCCTGGTGCGCCTGTTGGAGGCCGACCGACGCGAGCAGCGGTTCGAACTTCCACGTCGCGTCGTCGTCCAGAAGCACGGCGGTCACGCCACGATCCTCGAGGAACGCGGCGAAATCGGCGGGTGTCGGGATGTAGGGATTGAGCTGATTGACCGCGAGCCCGCGGTACAGCGGCTCTCCCGCGTACTCCGGTGGGATCGGCCCGATGTAGGCTTGCGGGATCCGGTACCAGAAGTCCGACGCGGCAAGCCATTGCAGCTCCGAGGCCGGGCGCTCCGTGATCGAGAACACCATCTCGTCGCGACGGATCTGTTGCTCGACGTCGCCGTCGGTGAAGAACCCCGGTGTCTGGCCGTACGCGTGGAACGCGCTCGGATCGGGCGACGGCAAGATCGCGACGGCGGCCAGCCCCGCGACCACCCACCGGATCCACGCCGTTCGGCCGACGCCGTGCGCGTTCCACAGCGCGGCGACGACGCCGAGCGCCAACGCCGCGTAGGCCGGGAACCGCTGCGGTGTCGCGTGCTGCAGCAGCGGCACGTGCGCGAGCCACTCCCCCGGCAGGCCGATCGTCGGCCGCCCGAGGATGTGCAACACCGGCCCCGAAGCAAGGACGGCGACGATCGCGAGGAAGGCGAGCAGCGCCCACGTGCTGCGCCGCTTCCATTCGGTGATGGCGAATCCGACCACCATCACGAGGGCGGCGATGCCGATGTACCCGGCATCCTCCTGCGCCGAGGCGGTGAACCGGGACGTGATGTTGGTGAAGGACTCCCCCCCGATCCGCGTGTGCTGCCGCGGCACGACCCAGCTCCCGAGGTCGATCGACGTCTTGTCCACAGGCCTTAACACCTCGCTCGGCTCGTGGTGCACGGCGTTCGTTAGGAACGGCAACAACAGGAGCCCCGCGATCGCGTAGCTCGCGGCAACGAGCAGCCCGGCGTGCAGGACGCGCCCGACCTCTCGCCCCGCGAACATCAGCGCGATCGCGAACGCGATCGCCCCGAAGAACGTCGTCGTCGCGAACAGCTCGGTCGAGACGCCGAACGCGAACACGAGATCGAGGGTGAGCAGGAGCACGAACCAAAGCGCGCCGAGCGATCCCCCGATCCTCCGGATCACGAGGTACACGGCAAGCGGCGCCGTGAAGATCATCACGAGGTTGAGGTGGTCGACCATGTGCCCGGCGATGTAGCTCGAGAACCCGAAGAACAGACCGCCCAGCAGCGACGGCCAGAAGCGTTTCGTGACGCGAACGCACACCAGATAGGTGGCCCACGCGGCGAGCGCCGGCGCGAGCAGCATCAGCACGTTGAGCGCGACCAACGAGCCGAAGAGCCGCTGCAGTGGGTACGAGACGACGCCCAAGCTCGGCACGAACGTGACCCACGTGAGGTTCACCCCGGCGGGCGCGAAGACGTCGGACGCGAACAGCGGTGAATGCCCGTGCAGCAACGCCCAGGGTGTCCACGCCAGCCCCCATCGGTATAGCCGTGCATCGGCCCAGCCGTCGCCGACGTACCGCGTGCCGATCGCGGCGCCGATCGGAGGGAGATAGATCGCGCACGTCAGCGCGAAGTACAGAAGGAACGCCGCGATGCCCTTCACCCAGGGACGAGCGTTCCGGACCCGATCGATGAACGACCGCCGTTCGGACGTGACGACCGGTTCTTCGACCAGCTCGACGTCGGACACGGGCGCATCGTAGCGGCGCCATCACGGCGCCCCGGGGCAGCCGCCGACGTTGCGGCCGTGTTCGCTGCGGCGAAACTGCGATCCCGTGGCGTTGTGACCGAACGGTCGTCGGCGCTACTCGCCGATCGTGTCGGGCCCCTCATCGCCCATGCCGCCGCCAACGCCGTCGCCACCCATCGCGCCGTGATCCTGCTCCATATGGCGGTCGAGCTCTTCCTGGGAACCGAACGTCCGACCGCACTGCGGACACGTCACCTGCTCCTGCTCTTGCATCGGCGCCTCCCTCCGTCGAGCGCGAGGTCCGTCTGACTCGCTATGACGAAGGTCGTTGACCGGAGTCAGGCGGCCTAAACGCTCCGCCGCCACGTACCCCGAGCGCCAACGCCGGCACGTACGATTCCGGCAGCGCAACGCGAGAGTGGCGGAATCGGCAGACGCGCCGGACTTAGGATCCGGTGCCCGAAAGGGCGTGGGAGTTCGAGTCTCCCCTCTCGCACCCCTCTGGTCGCTGGCGCGAGTGTCGCGCGCCGTCCTTAGAGCAGCTCTGGCTGGCGCGACGCACCAAGGCTAGCCTCCGCGTATGCGTTTCCTCGTCCTCGGCCCGCTCGAGGTGGCAGAGCCCGGCGTCAAGGCATTCCCGATCGCGGGTTCGAAAGAGCGGACCATCCTGGCGTGCCTCATCGCGCGCGCGGGGCAGGTCGTCCCGGTCGATGATCTCGTCGACGAGCTGTGGGGCGACAGTCCCCCACGAGCGCCGGAGAAGACGCTCACCTCGTATGTCTCACGGCTCCGGCGTGATCTGCAGTCCGGCCGAGCAGCGGGGTCGAACGGCGATGTGATCGTGTTCCGGTCGGGCGGGTACGCGCTCGAGCGCGACGGACACGACATCGACGCGGTCGGATTCGAGCATCTCGCGTCCGAAGGGCACCGACTCCTCGAGGCGGGCGACACGGGCCAAGCCGATCGCCTGCTCGCCCAGGCGCTCGATCTGTGGCGCGGCGCCGCGTACCAGGGCTACCGCTACACGCGGTTCGGCGCCGCGGAGGGCGACCGACTCGACGAGCTTCGAAGGATCGCCGCCGAAGACCTCGTCGAATCCCGGCTCGGGAGCGCCGACCCCGGCCGGCTCGTGCCCGAGCTGGAGGCCATGGTGCGCGACGAGCCGCTCCGCGAGCGCCGATGGGCGCAGCTGATGGTCGCGCTCTACCGGGCAGGGCGGCAAGCCGAGGCGCTTCAGGCCTTCGCTCGAGCGCGCGAAGTGCTCGTCGGCGAGCTCGGCGTCGAGCCGGGCGTCGAGCTGCAGCGCTTACAGACCGCGATCTTGGCACACGACCCCGACCTCGATCGTGCGGCGTCGTCACCGGAGCCGGCGATCGACGTCTGCCCGTACAAGGGCCTCGCGCGGTTCGAGACGACGGATGCGGCGTTCTTCTTCGGAAGGGAGCTCGTCGTCGCGGAGGCGATCGGCGACCTCGTACGAAACCCGTTTCTCGCGTTGATCGGCCCATCCGGCAGCGGAAAGTCTTCGCTTCTGCGGGCCGGCGTCGTGCATGCCCTCGCCTCGGGCGCGATCCCGGGCAGCGAGCGTTGGTCCGCGTTCGTGATCCGCCCCGGCGACCATCCGGTCGCGGCGCTCGGCGACGCTCTCGACGAACGCTCCGGCCACACGTTCCTTGCGATCGACCAGTTCGAGGAGGTGTTCACGGCGTGCGCCGATCTCGACGAGCGCACCGAGTTCCTCGACGCGATCACGTCGGCGGCCGCCACGCCCGACGACGCCGTGACGGTCACGCTCGCGATGCGCGCCGACTTCTACGGCCACTGCGCCGAGCACCGGCCCCTGGCGACTCTGATCGCGAGGCACCAGATCCTCGTCGGACCGATGGACGCGGACGAGCTGCGCCGCGCGATCGAGCGACCGGCGGCGCGGGCCGGTCTCACCATCGAAGACGGCCTGGTCGACGCGCTGGTATCGGACACCGTCGGCCAGCCGGGCGCGCTCCCGCTCCTGTCCACCGCGCTGCTCGAGCTGTGGACGCGCCGCCGGGACCGAACCCTCCGCCTGGAGGACTATTTGCGTGCCGGCGGCGTGGAAGGCGCGGTCGCGCGCCTGGCCGAGGACGCCTTCGGTCTGCTCGACGAGACGGAGCAGGCGGCGGCCAAGCGCATCCTGCTCCGATCGGCCGCGCCGGGCGACGGAGCCGACGTGGTTCGCCGCCAGGCTCCGCTGGCGGAGTTCGACCTCGACCGCGACGAAGCGGCCGCTCGCGCGATGGCCGTCCTCGCCGATGCCCGTCTCATCACCGTCTCCGAAGGAACCGCGGAGGTCGCCCATGAAGCCCTGTTGCGCGAATGGCCTCGCCTCCGGACGTGGCTGGAGGAGGACGCGGACGGGCGTGCGCTCCACCGTCACGTCACCGAGGCGGCGCACACGTGGGACGAGGGCGGGCGCGACACCGCCGACCTCTACCGCGGCGCGCGGCTCACCGCCGCGTGGGACTGGGCGAGCACGCACGACGCCGACCTCAACGAGCTCGAGCGGGCGTTCCTCGCATCGAGCCATACCGCATCC
>C688J18823_10000951_pt1 | contig 17544 bp, 14 predicted proteins | sample HopSoiMetagenom1_FD_18823 | JGI IMG/M metagenome (IMG submission 18823) | reverse complement strand
TACTTCTGGACCCGGCACTCCGACCGCACCGGTGAGCGGGTCTGGCACGTGACCTTCTCGCTGCTCCTCGGCGCCGCCGGACTCCTCGCGTCCGGATTCCTGCTGGAATCGAGCCCGGTGTCGGCGATGGTGGCCCTCTGCCTCTGCGCGATGGGCATCTTCTCGGCGACCCCGGTCTTCTGGGAGTTGCCGTCCGCGGTCCTGGGCGGTGCGGCAGCGGCAGCCGCCATCGCGCTGATCAACTCGCTGGGCAATCTGGGCGGGTTCGCTGCTCCGTACGCGGTCGGTGCCCTCGTCGACCGCACCGGGAACGCCAAGGCCGGGCTGTTCCTCCTGTCCGGGGTCCTCGCCGTGACCGCCGTGGCCACCTTCCTCTACGCCCGCAGAACGCACGCCGGGACGGTGCCGCCGGCGACGCACGAGGACGTGCTGGCCAAGGAGGCCGCGGCGTTCGAGATGCCCGCCGACGAGCTGCCCCATCGTGGCGGCCGGGCCGAGGTGACGACCGGCGAGACCGGCGATGACGGGACACCGGTCCCAGCAGTGGTACGCCGGTGCGGACCTGCGCAACACCTACCTGCACCGGGCGTGGATGCGCCGAGGGTTGCCCGAGCACGCCTTCGACGGCCGGCCCCACATCGCCATCGCGAACACGGCGTCGGACCTCGTTCCGTGCAACATGCACCTCGACGAGGTCGCGACGAGCGTCAAGCAGGGGGTGTACGAGGCCGGCGGGATCCCGCTGAACATGCCGGTCATGTCACTCGGTGAGACCCAGATGCGGCCGACGGCGATGCTCTTCCGGAACCTGGCCGCGATGGAGGCCGAGGAGGCGCTGCGGGCCAATCCGGTCGATGGCGTGGTCCTGCTCGGCGGCTGCGACAAGACGATCCCGGCCCTGCTCATGGCCGCGGCGTCGGTCGACGTACCCGCACTGGTCATGCCCGGAGGTCCCATGCTCACCGGGCACTTCAAGGGTGCGCCGATGGGGTGCGGCACGGACGTGTGGAGGTTCGTGGACGACGTGCGCGCCGACCTCATGTCCGACGAGGACCTGCGGCGGTCGGAGTCGGCGATGATCCGCAGCAAGGGCCACTGCAACACCATGGGCACGGCCTCGACGATGGCGATCATGGCCGAGGCGCTGGGCATGACGATCCCCGGCGTGGCCGGCACCCCCGCTCCGGACGCCGGCCTCCTCGAGCGCTCGCACGCGGCAGGTCGGCTGGCGGTGGAGATGGTGCAGGCCGACCGCCGGCCCAGCACGGTGCTGACGGCGGCGTCGTTCCACAACGCCATCGTCGCGCTGGCGGCCACGGGAGGATCGACCAACGCGATCGTCCACCTGCTGGCCGTCGCCGGGCGTCTGGGCATCGACCTGCGGCTTCAGGACTTCGACCGCATCGGCTCCGGCGTGCCGCTGCTGCTGAACCTGCAGCCGGCCGGCCGGTACCTCATGGACGACCTGCACCGCGCCGGGGGGCTCCTGGCAGTGCTTCGGGAGGTGCAGGACCTCCTCGACCCCAGCGCGGCCACCGTCACCGGGACGCCGCTGGTCGACCACCTCGCGGACGCGCAGATCTGGGACGAGGACGTCATCCACCGCCGGGATGCGCCGCTGCAGGACAACGCGGGGATCGCCGTCCTGCACGGTTCCCTGGCCCCCGACGGGGCGGTGGTCAAGCCCGCCGCGGCGTCCAAGGAACTCCTCGTGCATCGCGGCCGCGCGGTCGTGTTCGACAGCATCGAGGACCTGCACGCGCGCCTCGACGACCCGGACCTCGACATCGACGAGACCTGCGTGCTCGTGCTGCGGGGCTGCGGCCCGAAGGGCTACCCGGGGATGCCCGAGGCGGCCAACACCCCCATCCCGCCCAAGCTGCTCGCGCGGGGCATCCGCGACCTGATCCGGATCAGCGACGCGCGCATGAGCGGCACCGCCTACGGCACCGTCGTCCTCCACGTGGCTCCGGAATCCGCGGCGGGTGGCCCGCTGGCGCTCGTGCGGAACGGGGACATGATCGTCCTGGACGTCCCCGGCAGACGGCTGGACCTCGACGTCCCGCCGGAGGAGCTGCTGGCCCGGCGCCCGTCCGAGGCCGCCGAAGCCGCCTACACCAGGCCGCTGCGCGGCTGGCAGCGCCTCTACGTCGACCACGTCATGCAGGCCGACAGGGGCGCCGACCTGGACTTCCTCGTCGGTTCCAGCGGCGATGAGGTGACCCGGGACTCCCACTGACGCATCCGACCCGACCCTGGAGCCGCCGTGCCCGCTGTTGCCGCCACCCTCGTCTCCGCCGTCCCCGTGCCGTTCACCGCCGACGGTGACCTCGACAGTGCAGGCCTGCAGCCGCTGTACCGGTTCCTCGCGGACGCCGGCGTGGACGGGGTCTTCACCGCCGGTACGACGGGGGAGTTCACCGCTCTCGACGACCAGGAGCGGGAGACCGTCCTGACCGCCGCGCTGGACGTGTTCGGCCCGGATCGGGTCCACGCCCACGTGGGGGCTGCCTCCGCCCGGCAGGCGGTGCGACTCGCGGCCCGGGCCGTGGCCCTGGGGGCCCGGAAGCTGGCGGCGATCACCCCGTACTACCTGCCCGCCGGGCCGGAGGCGCTGATCGACTACTACCGGCAGCTCGATGCCGTCGCCGACGGCGCGCAGCTCCACGTCTACCTGTACGCCGCCCGCACCACGACGACGGTCACCCCCGCCCAGCTCGCCCGGCTGGCCGAGATCCCGTCGATCGCCGGCGCCAAGATCAGCGGGGAACCGTCCGCGCGGGTCCTCGAGTACGTCCGTGCGGTCCCCGCGGGGTTCACCGTCTACTCGGGCAACGACGTCGAGTTCGGCGAGTTCGTCCGGGCCGGCGGGGCCGGGGGTGTCTCCGGTGTCTCCAGCGTCTTCCCGGCCCCCTTCGTCGACCTCGCGGACGCGCTGCGTCGCGAGGACGAGCAGGCCGCCGCCGAGGCCCAGGACCGCGTCAAACGCGCGGTGGAGGCGGTCGCGGGCGCGGACATCGCCCTGATCAAGGCCGGGCTCGCCCTCCGCGGCCTGCCCGCCGGTCCGGTCCGCGTCGCAATCGACCAGCCCTCGCCGAGTCAGCTCGACACCCTCCGATCCGCTATCGAGGACCTCACATGACCACTCCGCTGCCCCCAGAGCGCACCGCGATCGTCACCGGTGCCGGATCCCCCCGCGGCATCGGACGGGCCACCGCCGACCGGCTGGCTCGCAGCGGCTGGGCCGTCGCCGTCCTCGACGTCGACGCCGACGCCGCCAAGGGGACTGCGGCCGAGATCGCCGAGACCCACTCGGTCCCCACTCTCGGGGTCGGAGTGGACATCACGGACGAGACCGCCGTCGACTCCGCCGTCGGCGCCGTGGAGCAGGCCCTGCCGCCGGTCATCGGGCTGGCGAACATCGCGGGGGTGAGTTCCCCGGTCGACTTCCTCGAGGTGACCACGGCGGAGTGGGACCGCGTCTTCGACGTCAACATGCGCGGCACGTTCTTCGTCACGAGGCGGGCCCTCCCGGCGATGGTCGCCGCGAAGGTGGGGCGCGTCGTGAACGTCTCCTCGATCTCCGCCCAGCGCGGCGGAGGCACCTTCTCGAAGACTCCCTACAGTGCCTCGAAGGCCGCCGTCATCGGCTTCACGCGGGCCGTGGCCAGGGAGATGGGGCCGCACAACATCACGGTGAACTGCGTGGCGCCGGGCCCGATCGACACCGACATCATGGGCGGCACCCTGACCGACGAGCGCAAGGCGGCGCTGAGCGCCGACATCCCCCTGGGCCGGGTGGGCACGGCTCAGGAGGTCGCCGCGCTGCTGACCTTCCTGATGAGCGAGGACGCGGGCTGGATCACCGCGGCGACGTACGACATCAACGGCGGCCAGCAGATGTCCTGATCCGGCAGTCCAGCCTCCGACCACCGAACGGATCCGCAAGCCCATGACGAACTCGACCGTGGACCTGACCGCTCTGCCACCCGTGCGGGTGGAGCCGGATGCCCGGCAGCGGATCCGGAAGGCGCTGGCCGACGCGGGCCGCCGGATCGCCGTGCTGGACGACGACCCCACCGGGTCGCAGACGGTGCACGACGTCTCGGTGGTGACCGTTTTCGAGCCGGACGAGATCGCCGCGGGTCTCGAGGCGCCCGGCTCGACCTGCTTCATCCTGACCAACACCCGCAGCATGAACGAGGCCGACGCGGTCGCGCTGAACACCCGTGTCGGCCGGATCCTGTTCGAACTCGGCCGGCGGTGGCACGCGCCGGTCGACGTGATCAGCCGCAGCGACTCGACCCTGCGGGGCCACGTCGTCCCCGAGGTCACCGCCCTGGACGCGGTGCGCCGGGAGGTGCTGGGACGCGGGTACGACGGCGTGTTGCTGATCCCCGCCTACCTGGAGGCCGGCCGCTTCACCGTGGGGGACGTGCACTGGGCGCGGGTGGGAGGTGAGCCGCAGCCGGTCGGCGACACGGAGTTCGCCCGCGACGCCACCTTCGGCTTCTCGGCGTCGAACCTGCGGGACTTCGTCGCCGAGAAGAGCGGCGGCAGGATCCGGCCGGAGCAGGTGCACAGCCTCACGCTCGACGACATCCGCGGCGGCGGACCCCAGCGGGTGGCCGAGATCCTCGGCGGGGTGACCGATGGCGCGTTCGTCGTCGTCAACGCCGTCGAGTACGCCGATCTCGACGTCGTCGTGCTCGGTCTGCTCGAGTCGGAGGCGACCGGGAAGTCGTTCCTCTACCGAACCGGGCCGTCCTTCCCGCAACCCCTGGCCGGGCTGGACCCGCAGCCGCCGTTGCGGGCGTCGGACATCTGGCCCGGCGGGCGACCCGCCGGGCACGGACTGGTCGTCGTCGGCTCCCACGTCGGTCTCACCAGCCGCCAGGTGGCCGTGGCGCGCGAACGCGGCGACCTCACCGAGGTCGAGCTCGAGGTCCCCGCCGTCGCCGACCCGGCCCGCCGCGACGCCCACGTCAGGGAGATCACCGACCGGGTGGTGGGTGCACTCGTCGACACCGACGTCCTCCTGTTCACGAGCCGGACGTTGCTTCGGGATGCCGATGCCGGTGCCAGCCTGGAGATCGCCCGGCAGGTGTCCACGGCGGTCATCGAGGTCGTGCGCGGCGCCGTGGCGGCCGAGCCGGCCTGGGTCGTCGCCAAGGGGGGCATCACGTCCCACGACGTCGCGGTGCGGGGCCTGGGCATCCGACGCGCGACGGTTCTCGGCCAGCTCCTGCCCGGCCTGGTGTCGGTGTTCCAGCCCGTCGAGGCCCTGCCCCAGGTCGTCGGCACGCCCTACGTCGTCTTCGCCGGCAATGTCGGCGACGAGAACACCCTGGCCTACGTGATCGACCTCTTCCGCGGAAGGACCACGCCGTGAATCGAGTGGGATGGATCGGGCTGGGCGCGATGGGCTCTCCCATGGCGGGGGTCGTGGCCCGCGCGGGATTCGACGTGACCGCCTACGACATCGATCCCGCCCGCGCCGAGGCGCTGGCCGCCGACGGGGTGAAGCCGGCGGCGTCGATCGGCGAGGCGGCCGGCGGGGCGGACGTGCTGGTGCTGATGGTGGCCACGCCCGATCAGGTCGACAGCGTGCTCTTCGGCGACGACCCGGCGGCGGGGGGCCTCGCGCCCGGCGCGACCGTGGTCGTGATGGCGACGGTCGGTCCGGCTCCCGTCCAGCGGTGGGCCGAGCGACTGGGGGCGCAGCAGGTGGAGCTGGTCGACGCGCCCGTCTCCGGTGGGGTGGCCCGCGCAGGTGCCGGCGACCTGCTCATCATGGTCGGCGGCGCGGAGCCGGCCGTGGAGCGCGTGCGGCCGCTGCTGGACGCGATGGCCCGGAGCGCGCCCCACGTGGGGACGACGGCCGGCGACGGGCAGAAGGTCAAGCTCGTGAACCAGCTGCTGTGCGGGGTCCACATCGTCGCGGCCGCCGAAGCGCTCGCGCTCGCCGAGGCGATGCAGCTCGACCCGGCAGCCACCTGGGAGGTGCTCCGCGGCGGCGCGGCCGCGTCGTTCATGCTGGACGACCGCGGGAGCCGGATGGTGCACGGCACCGAGGAGGTCAGGAGCGCGCTGGACATCTTCGTCAAGGACATGGGGCTGGTCACCGACGCCGCCCGCGCCAGCAGCTACCCCGCACCGCTGGCGTCCGCGGCCGAACAGCTCTTCCTCGCCGGCCGTCGCGCCGGGCTCGGCCGGCGGGACGACTCCGCCGTCATCGAGGTGCTCCGCGGCCTTCCCGGGACCCGGGACGCCGACTCGGCGAACGGGGCCGGCCGCCGCTGATGCCGAGAGCCGGCGTCGTCACCGGTCCTCGGGAACCAGGCTCCAGAGTTCCGGCCAGAGGCCCGGTGCGGCGGCGACGATCACCTCTGCTCCCCGGAAGCTCTCCTCCTGCAGGGTTGCGCCCGCCTCGGCCGCGATCAGGAGCCCGGCGGCGACGTCCCAGAGCTTCGTGTCGATGAGCATGGCGGCGTCGAACCGGCCGGCCGCGACACAGGAGAGGGCCAGGGCCGCCGGAACGCGACGCAGATCGCCGACACCGGGCAACACACCGGCGACGAGCGCGCCCACCCGCTGCTTGGTCTCCGGTGACGGGTTGAAGCTGAACCCCAGGATGGCCTCGGAGAGCCGCGTGGCGCCGGACGTCCCGAGGCGGGAGCGGCCCAGCAGGGCGCCCTCGCCGGAGACAGCGCTGAACGTCTCGTCCGCCGCCGGATCGTGGACCACGGCGACGCGCGTCGTCCGCCCCTCCTGCAGGGCGATGCACACCGACCAGGGACCGGCCCCGGTCAGGTAGTTGCGGGTGCCGTCCAGCGGATCGATCACCCACCGCCATCCCGTGCTCCCGGCCGTGCTGCTCTCCTCCTCCGCGAGGATCCCGTCCTCGGGCCAGGCGCCGGACAGCCCGTCGACGATCAGTCGCTCGCTGGCGAGGTCGACGTCCGACACGAAGTCGTTGGCATGGGCCTTCCTCGCACCCACCACGACCGTGCTGCGGCGGTCCAGCTGCAGCCGCCCCGCCTGCACGGCCAGCTCGACCGCCGCGTCGCGGGCGGCCTCCAGGTCCCGGGTCACGTCCGCGGACGCCGTCCGATCTTCGAGCCCAGCCAGGTGATCGGGTCGTACCTGCGGTCCACCACCCGCTCCTTCAGCGGGATGATGCCGTTGTCGGTGAGGTGGATCCCTTCCGGGCAGACCTCGGTGCAGCACTTGGTGATGTTGCAGTAGCCGAGGCCGAAGTCCTGCTGCGCCGCGTCCCGGCGGTCCCGCACGTCGAGCGGGTGCATGTCGAGCTCGGCCAGCCGGATGAGGAAGCGGGGGCCGGCGAAGACGGCCTTGTTCTCCTCGTGGTCACGCACGACGTGGCAGGTGTCCTGGCAGAGGAAGCACTCGATGCACTTGCGGAACTCCTGCGGGCGCTCGACATCGATCTGCTGCATCCGGTGGTTGCCGTCCGGGTCCCGCGGACGGGGAGCGAACGGCGGGATCTGCGCGGCCTTCTCGTAGTTGTAGGAGACGTCGGTGACCAGGTCGCGGATGACCGGGAACGTCCGCAGCGGGGTGACGGTCACCGGCTCGTCCTCGCCGAAGATGCTCATGCGCGTCAGGCACATCAGCCGCGGGCGGCCGTTGATCTCCGCGCTGCACGACCCGCACTTGCCGGCCTTGCAGTTCCACCGCACGGCGAGGTCGCCGGCCTGGGTGGCCTGCAGGCGGTGGATGATGTCGAGCACCACCTCGCCCTCGTTGACCGCGACGGTGAAGGTCTGCAGATCGCCGCCGGAGGCGTCCCCGCGCCACACCCGGAAGGTCGCGTCGTACGTCACGCGTTCTCCTCGAAGATCTCGGCCAGGTCGCCGGGCATGGTCGGCAGGGGCTGTCTCCGGATCGTCACGTCGCCGTCGGGGGAGAGCGCGCAGATCAGGTTGATCTTGCCCCACTCCGGATCGGCGGCGGGGAAGTCGTCGCGGGTGTGACCGCCGCGGCTCTCCTCCCGTTCGAGCGCGGCGCGGGCGATGCACTCGCTGACGACGAGCATGTGCGGCAGGTCCAGGGCCAGGTGCCAGCCGGGGTTGTACTGCCGGTGCCCCTCGACGGAGAGGTTGGCGACCCGTTCCCTGAGGACGGCGATCCGCTCGAGAGCCTGCTCCACCTCCGCGCGGGTCCGGATGATGCCGACCAGGTCGTGCATCGTCTGCTGCAGGTCGTGCTGGACGGTGTACGGGTTCTCGCCACCGTCCCGGTCGAAGGGCGCCAGCGCCGCCCGGGCCGCCTCGGTCAGCGCATCCTCGGCGACCTCCGCGCGCGCCCCGGCCGTCTTCGACGCGTGCTCGGCCGCGGCGACGCCGGCCCGGCGACCGAACACCAGCAGATCCGACAGCGAGTTGCCGCCGAGCCGGTTGGAGCCGTGCATACCGCCGGCCACCTCACCGGCGGCGTACAGACCCGGGACGCGGGCGGCCTCGGTGTCCGGGTCGACCTCCACCCCGCCCATGACGTAGTGGCAGGTGGGGCCGACCTCCATCGCCTCGGTGGTGATGTCGACGTCGGCCAGCTCCTTGAACTGGTGGTACATCGAGGGCAGCCGCTTGCGGATGTAGTCGGCGTCGCGGCGGGAGGCGATGTCGAGGAACACGCCGCCGTGGGGCGAGCCGCGTCCGGCCTTCACCTCGCTGTTGATGGCGCGGGCGACCTCGTCACGGGGGAGCAGCTCGGGCGGACGCCGGTTGTTCTTCTTGTCGGTGTACCAGCGGTCGGCCTCGTCCTCGGTCTCCGCCGTCTCCTTGCGGAAGAAGTCGGGGATGTAGTCGAACATGAACCGGTTGCCCGCCGAGTTCTTCAGCACCCCGCCGTCGCCGCGGACGCTCTCGGTCACGAGGATGCCGCGTACCGACGGCGGCCAGACCATCCCGGTGGGGTGGAACTGGACGAACTCCATGTTCACGAGCGTGGCGCCGGCCTGCAGCGCGAGGGAGTGACCGTCGCCGGTGTACTCCCAGGAGTTCGAGGTGACCTTGTAGGTCTTGCCGATCCCCCCGGTGGCCAGCACGACCGACGGCGCCTCCCAGGTGACGAACCGCCCGGACTCCCGCCAGTACCCGAAGGCGCCCGCGATCCCGCTGTCGTCCGTCAGCAGCCGGGTGACCGTGCACTCCATGTACACGTCGATGCCGAGTGCGACGGTGCGCTGTTGCAGCGTGCGGATCAGCTCCAGGCCGGTGCGGTCACCGACGTGGGCCAGGCGGGCGTACCGGTGGCCACCGAAGTCGCGCTGGCTGATCAGGCCCTCGGGCGTGCGGTCGAACAGGGCGCCCCAGTCCTCGAGCTCGCGGACGCGGTCCGGCGCCTCCTGAGCGTGCAGTTGGGCCATGCGCCAGTGGTTGAGCATCTTGCCGCCGCGCATCGTGTCGCGGAAATGCACCCGCCAGTTGTCCTCCGGATAGGCGTTGGCCATCGCGGCGGCGATGCCGCCCTCCGCCATGACGGTGTGCGCCTTGCCGAGCAGCGACTTGCACACGACCGCGGTGCGCGCGCCCGTCTCGTGGGCCGCGATCGCCGCCCGCAGGCCCGCACCGCCCGCCCCGATGACGACGACGTCGTACTCGTGTCTCTCCAGCTCCATCAGAAGAACCTCAGGTCGGCGATCGTGTCGGTGGCCAGCAGGAAGACGTAGAAATCGGCGAACGCCACGCCGAAGAGGGACACCCACGCGAACTTCATGTGGTTGGCGTTCAGCTTCGACACCACCGTCCAGAAGCGGTAGCGCAGCGGATGGCGGGAGAACGAGTTCAGCCGGCCGCCGACGATGTGCCGGCAGGAGTGGCACGAGAGGGAGTACAGCCACAGCAGGGCCGCATTCGCGAGGAGCACGAGGGTGCCCAGTCCCATGTGCCCCCACCTGCCCTGCTCGTCGCGGAAGGCGAGGACGGCGTCGTAGGTCAGGATGACGTTGAAGACCAGGCCGGCGTAGAAGAAGTAGCGGTGCAGGTTCTGGCCCAGCAGGGGGAACCGGGTCTCACCGGTGTACCGGCGATGGGGTTCCGCGACCGCGCATGCCGGTGGCGACAGCCAGAACGACCGGTAGTACGCCTTGCGGTAGTAGTAGCAGGTCAGCCGGAAACCCAGCGGGAAGACGAGGATGTAGATCGCCGGGGAGATCCAGGAGGGCCCCGTGAACAGCTTCGGGAAGGTGTTGCCCTCGCATCCCGTCGTGATGCACGGGGAGTAGAACGGCGAGATGTAGGGCTCGGCGAAGTAGTAGGCGTTCTGGAAGGCGCGGAACGTCGAGTAGACGATGAACAGCGCCAGCGCCACCGCCGTCACCAGCGGCTGGACCCACCAGCGGTCGGTGCGCAGGGTCCGTGCCGTGATCGCCGCACGTCGCGGGGCGGTGCCTCCGTTGCCGCGTCCGGGCGTGACCGCGCCGGACCCGCGGGGAGCCGTGGTGGTCACCGCGCCTCGCTCGCTGGGGAGTGGCGTCCGGGGTCGTGTGTCACGACACCGACGGCCGCGGAAGCCGCCGTTCCGTCCTGCTCCAGCGACATCTTCGCCCCCAGGTCACCGCGCGTCCCCACCGGCGGTGGCGGAGGAGCGCAGTCGACCACGGACGTCGCGTTCAGGAAAGCCCTCTCGGCCGGACACCCACCGCGGCCCGGGTCGGCAGCCCGGCGCTCCGGGAGGCCTCAGGACGAGGCGCGGAATCCGGCCGTTGCCGGAAGGTCGCCCTCCGGGTCGTCGTCGGTGCCGTCGTCGTCTGCCGATTCGCCGGCCCGGTTGGCGTAGAACGTCGTCGAGGCCTCGGCGGGGGCGACGCGGTCGGAACGCTGCGCGGGCATCCGCAGGGGTGGCTGCGGGAGCAACGCCGGGTCGGCGCGGCCCCACTCCGACTCGATGTCGCTGAGCAGCGCCTCGAGGTAGGCGCGCAGCTGCACGCGGCAGGCCTGGCCGAACGCCTTGAGGTAGGCCACCTGCTCCTGGAGTTCCTCGAGGTTCCGCTCGCCGGTACCTCCGCCGCTCCCACCGCCGCCGCCACCACCGGTGGTCATCGCGGCCGCTGCCTCCTGGGCGGCGTGGATGATCGCGCCTGCGTTCTCGCGTGCCAGGCGGACCTGCTCCTCGTACTGGGCGCGAGCCTCGCTCGTCACCTGCCGGCTGAACTCCTCCGCCTCCGCGACATAGCTGTCGGCCGTCTGCTGGGCGGTCGAGAGGATGCGCAGCGCCTGCTCGCTGGGCGGCTCCGGGATCACCACCCCTGCGATCTGTTCCCGCAGTCCGTGCACCTGGTCGCGCAGCTCCGCCTTCTCCGCGATGAGCCGGGACAGCTCCTCGGCCACGCGGCTCAGGAAGGAATCGACCTGGGTGTCCTGGTACCCGGGATGCAGCATGGACGCCCGCGCGAACCGGACGCTGCGGACGTCGGCCGGCGTGAGCCTCCGGCCGGCCCGCGGCGGCTCCTCGGCGTTGGTGCTCATTCGGTCACCTTCCCTTCGACATCGGGCCCCGGTCGGCTGGGGGCGAATACCTCGCTGTGGATGCGTGCGAGCGGGACGCCGTGCTGGACCAGCCGGGAGACGGTGTCCTCCACCATGGGGCCAGGTCCGGCAACGTAGACCTCGCGGCTCAGCCATGGGCCCTGGCGCATGACGACGTCCCCGATGTCGCCGTGGTCCAGCGAGGAGTCCTTGTCGTCGGAGACGGCCAGTGTGACGGACAACCAGGAGAGCTGGTGTCCCAATCGCTCCAGATCGACCCGGTCGTAGAGCTGCTCCTCGGTGCGGGCACCCACGAACAGGTCGACCCGCCGGGCGGGCCCGGAACGGGCGATCCGGTCGATGATCGCCTTCATCGGCGCGAGCCCCACCCCGCCCGCCACGAGCAGCAGGTCGCGGTCGGACTCGGCGTCGAGTGCGATGTGCCCCACCGGGGGACCGAGGCGCAGCGTGTCGCCGACGGCGATCCGGCGGACGAGGGCGGTGCTGACGGGTCCACCGTCGCGGGCCTTGACGTGCAGCTCCATGGTCCCGTCGTCGCGAGGGGCGTTGGCAGGCGAGTAGTAGCGCCACAGCCGCGGCCGGATCTCGGTCTCCAGCGAGATCGACTNCCCGGGCNGGTAGTCCAGCGGTGTGCTGGAACGCAGCTGCAGCACCGCGATGTCGATGGTGCGGCGNTCGTGCGCGACGACCTCGCCCTCCCACCAGGGCGGNTCGGACGACGCCGCTTCGGCAGCCTCGACCATCACCTGGGCGACGACGGCGTACGCCTCGCGCCAGCTCTGGGCGAGGTCCTCGTTCCAGTTCCCGTCGAAGTGCTCCAGGGTCGCCAGCAGGCTGTCGCCGACCGCGGGGTAGTGCGCGGCCAGCGTGCCGAACTTCCGGTGGTCGCGCCCGAGCTGCTGGAGGATGGGCACGAGGGCGTCGAGTTCGTCCACCTTGGCCACGACCAGGCCGAGTGCGTTGAAGAGCCGGTCACGCTGGTGTGCCATCGACACGGGGAACATCGCGCGTGTCTCGGGATGGCGCAGGAACAGGTGCGAGTAGAAGTACAGGGGCGCCTCGTCACCGGCGGCGGCGGCTTTGGCGAAGTTGGCCCGCATCGCGGGGATGTCCACGCTCGCCTCCTCGTCGACCTCCTGGCTCGGTCGTCGCTTCCGAGCGGTTCGTCGATCCCGCGGTGGAACGGCGCGGCTTCCGGCGGCGTTCGTCCCCGTGGCTGCCACGCCCATGACGGAACCAGAACGCAGTCTTCCCCCCGTAGCCGTCGGCTGCCACTCCGGGACAGGGCGTGGCCGGTCCCGTCCTCTCCCGGAGCACCTGCGGGCATGCGGGTGCCCGCGCCCCGTCAGCCCTGCGGCGCGCCGTCGCGGAAGGCCGAGTCGGGCGTCGGCTCGGTGAGCAGGTCGGCCTGCCAGAGATCGGGGCCGAAGACCTCGTACTGGATGTCGCGCGGGGCCACCCCCCGGTCGATCAGGGCGCTCCGGACGGCCTGCATGAAGGGCAGGGGCCCACACAGGTAGTAGCCGGCGCCCGAGGGCAGCTCCACGTCGGCGAGGTCCATCATCCCGGCGTGGACGCCGTCGACGGGCAGGGTCGACTCGGCGCCGCGCTCGTACCAGACGTGCACGGTGGCGCCGGGCAGTGCCCGGACGTCGTCGAGTACCTGGCCACGAAGGGCGAAGGACTCCTCGTCGACGTCCGCGTGGAGCAGCGTGACCGGCAGGTGCGAGCCGGCCGTCCGCAGGTGGGACAGCATGCCGGCCATCGGCGTGATGCCGATGCCGGCGCTGGCGAAGACGACCGGGCGCCCGGAGTCGTCCAGGACGACGTCCCCGAAGGGCAGTGACATGGTGAGCCGGTCACCGACCTGCACCTTGTCGACGAGCAGGTTGGACACCTCGCCGGCCGGCTGGCCGTTGCCGCGCACCCGCTTGACGGCGAACTGGCGGTGCTCACCGTCGTCGGCCCGGGTGAGGCTGTACTGGCGGGGTTGCCGGACGCCGTCGGGCATCGGCACCTGCACCGTCACGTACTGGCCGGGCAGCGAGGTCTTGACGAGCCGGTCGTCGATCCGCCGCATCCGGAAGGTGACGACGTCCGGGGTCTCCTGGACCTTCTCCGCGACCTCCCACTCGCGCCACACCGTCTCCGGCCGCACGCCACGCGCGCTGTAGAGACCGCGCTCCTGGTTGACCAGGGCGTAGGCCATCAGCCAGTAGACCTCGTCCCACGCGGCGGCGACCTCCGGTGTGACCGCCTTCCCGAGCACGTCGGCGATGGCCCAGAACAGGTTGTCGTGCACGACGTCGTACTGGGCGGGGGCGATGCCCAGCGACGCGTGCTTGTGCGCGATCCGCGACAGCAGGTGCCCGGGAGTCTGTTCGGGGTCCTTCAGCAGGGCGCTGGCGAAGACCGCGACCGACCCGGCCAGCGCGGTCTGCTGCGAGCCTTCGGCCTGGTTGCCGCGGTTGAAGACGCCGTCGCCCAGTTCGGGGTGCTCACCGAACAGGTGCGCGTAGAAGCGCGTCGCGATCTCCTGGATGTTGTCCGCGACCACCGGAAGAGTCGCCTCGATCACGGGGCGGGAGCGGTCAGAAAGCACGTCTACTCCTCGGTCGCTCGGCGCAGGGCGTCCGCTGCCCCGCTCGAACCCGCCGCTGTGTCTACTCGCCCCATCGTGATCTGTCGCGCCGATGTGAGTCCGCATCCGACCGGCCATCCGTCCGCCGGGACACCGGGATGCGGCGCGACGACTCAGCCGTTGAGCTCCAACGTCTGCATCGTGTCCGCGCGCACCTGCNCGAGCAGCGCCGGGTCCTNCGACAGCGAGCGCCCGTAGGAGGGGATGGCCTCCCGGAGCGCCGGGCGCCAGGCCGGGATCCGGTCGGGGAAGCAGCGCTCCAGCAGGGTGAGCATGGCCGACACCGCTGTCGAGGCACCGGGGGAGGCGCCGAGGAGACCGGCGATGGAGCCGTCGCCGCCGACGACCAGCTCGGTGCCGAACTGCAGGACGCCGCGGCCGGTCGCCGGGTCGCGCTTGATCACCTGCACCCGCTGGCCGGCGGTGATCATGTCCCAGTCGTGTTCCTCCGCCGTGGGCACGAAGCCGGTCAGCGTCTCGTGACGGGCCGACGGCGACTGGAGCAGTTCGCGGATGAGGTACCGGGTGAGGGCCAGCTCGGTGCGCGCGACGCCGAGCATCGACCCCAGGTTGTTCGGCCGGACGCTGCGCGGCAGGTCGAACATCGAGCCGGCCTTGAGGAACCTCGGTGAGAAGCCGGCGTAGGGCCCGAACAGCAGCGAGTGGTCGCCGTCGATGAGGCGCAGGTCCAGGTGCGGCACCGACATGGGCGGGGCGCCGACGGCGGCCTGGCCGTAGACCTTGGCCTGGTGCCGGGACACCAGCTCGGGCGAGCGGGTCCGGAGGAACATGCCGCTCACCGGGAACCCGCCGAAGCCGCGGATCTCGGGGATCCCGGCGCGCTGCAGCAGGGGCAGCGCGCCGCCTCCGGCCCCCACGAAGACGAAGCGGGTGCGCACGGTCCGGTGCTCACCGGTGACGGTGTCCCGCACGGTGACGCGCCAGCGGCCGTCGGTGTCTCGTTCGAGGCCCTGCACGCGCTGGTTGCAGTGCACCGTTACGCCGCGCGCCGCCGCGTCGTCGAGCAGCAGGCGGGTGAGGCTGCCGAAGTTGACGTCGGTGCCGGCGACCGAGCGGGTGGCCGCCACGACCTCCCGGGGGTCACGGCCTTCCATCATCAGCGGGACCCACTCGGCGAGCGCGGCGGGGTCGTCGGTGTACTCGAGCCCCGCGAACAGCGGCTGCGCGGCGAGCGCCTCGTGACGCGCCCGCATGTAGGCCCGGCCCGCCTCGCCGGTGACGAAGCTCAGGTGGGGGACCGGCGTGATGAAGTCCTTCGGGGAGCCGGTCATGCCCTCCCGGACCAGGTGCGACCAGAACTGCCGTGAGACCTGGAACTGCTCGTTGATGGTGACGGCCTTCGCGGGATCGACCCGGCCGTCCGGCCCGGCCGGCGTGTAGTTCAGCTCGCACAGGGCCGCGTGCCCGGTGCCGGCGTTGTTCCACGCGTCGGAGCTCTCGCCGGCCACGTCGGCGGCGGACTCGAAGACGGTGACGTCCCACTGCGGCGCGACGACACCGAGCAGCGCGGCCAGGGTCGCGCTCATGATGCCGCCGCCCACGAGGACGACGTCGGGGTTCGAGCTGTCGGGTACTACGCCGGGGTGGGACACGTCTGCCTCTCTGGCCGTACAGGGGAGGGCGCCGCAGGCGCCTTTCCTCTGATCGTCGGCTCACAGAGGGCGATACATGCAGCTCACGCGGTGTGAGGAATATCTGGTCCGTGACCTTCGCCATGATTCCGGCGGGTGATCGGACGATTCAGCAGGGTCACGGCCTCGCGGGAAGAGCCCGGCCCGACCCGGGGCTCCCCCGTTCGGTGGACGCCGGGGTCGTCAGCTGCTGACCGCACCCGGCTCGCGGGCCGCGGCGTCGAGACGCTCGCGCTGCGGCACCACGGTGTACTTGGGGTCCTTCGTCGAGGCGACCCCGGCCTCGTAGACGCCGAACCGCTGCAGCGCGCTCCCGGTCAGCAGCGCCAGTCCCGACGCGGCGGCGCCGGCCCGGCTGCGCCGCGCGGTCAGCACGGTCCCGGCCAGCCCGGCGATGGTCAGCAGCTCGGCGCCACGCCGCCGACGTCCCGCCGCTCCCTCGTGGTAGACCTCGCGGATCAGGCCCATCCGCCGCTCCATCAGCCGGGACGCGACCAGCTCGCCGGCCGCCCCCACGGCAGCGAACGTGCGGGCCGGTCCCGCCTCGGCCGGGGGAGCGGTCAGCATGCCGAAGCCGCCGCCGCTGGCCGCGGCGGACCCGGCGAAGACGAAGGGCAGCTCCTCGCGCACCTCGTGCCATCCGGGGACGGCGGTCTGGGAGAGCAGCGCGGCGGTGTAGGTGGCCACGCCGGGCGCCGTCGCCGCCGAGGCCAGACCGACCACGCGGGAGACGCCGCGCAGCAGCCGGGCCGGCCAGGACGAGCGCCATCGGGCCGGCAGCAGTTCCCACAGCGCCGCCGCACCCACACCCGGCCCGAAGGCGGTGAGAATCCAGGTCCCGACGCTCATCGGCGACGTCGGCTTGGCCACCCGCAGCATGTGGTGGAACCGCTCCGGGCGGCCCAGGTCCTCGACGAGCAGCACGAGGCTGGCGAGCAGGGCGCCGAACGACCCCAGCCAGCAGCCCCGGCGCAGCCGCTGCGCACCGATGATGTCGGCGCCGGCCGCGACGACGGCGGAACCCGCGGCCAACCCGCCGGTGAAGAGGTAGGCGGCGATCTTCCACTCCCACACCGGCGCCTTGATCACCGGCCGGCCGTAGTAGGAGGTGGCCTCGGCGGGCGGGACCACGGTCTCCTCCCCGCCTCCTCGCCTCGGCCCTCCTCCTCTCGGCCCTCCTCGACGCGGGTCCGGATCGGCGCTCACCGGCGGTCGCCGATCGCCGAGGACACGAACGCGCCGATCGCGGCCAGGGCGAACGACGCGGCCGCCGCGCCCACCCGCCGCCAGATCTGGGGCGCGGAGCGGGTGGGCACCACCGGCGCCGGGGGCAGCCCGTAGACCTCAGGCTTGTCCAGGAGCAGGAACAGCGAGCCGTGGCCGCCCACGCCGTCGTCCGGGTCGCGGCCGTAGAGCTCGGCCTCGCCGACCCCTTGCCCGTGGAGTTCGGCCAGCCGGCGGTCGGCGCGTTCCCGGAGCTCGTCGAGAGGACCGAACTGGATCGACTCGGTCGGGCAGGCCTTCGCGCAGGCCGGGGTGAGGCCGTCGTGCAGCCGGTCGTAGCAGAGCGTGCACTTGTGCGCCCGGCCGTCCTGCGGGCTGCGGTCGATCACCCCGAACGGGCATCCGATGACGCAGTACCCGCAGCCGTTGCAGATGTCCTGCTGCACGACCACGGTGCCGAACTCGGTACGGAACAGCGCCCCGGTCGGGCAGACGTCCAGGCAGCCGGCGTGCG
>C688J18823_10000950_pt1 | contig 17545 bp, 16 predicted proteins | sample HopSoiMetagenom1_FD_18823 | JGI IMG/M metagenome (IMG submission 18823) | reverse complement strand
TCGCACCAAGTTGGCGCTCACCGAAGATGAGCCGACAATCAAGCCATATGACGAAAAACGCTGGGCAGAGCTCGCAGACACAAAACTGACGGCGATTGAAACGTCTCTCGTGCTCCTCGAGGCTGTTCACGAGCGCTGGAATCATCTGCTACGGGCGATGTCAGACAGCGATTTCAACCGAACCTTCCGCCATCCCGAGCACGGCGCGCGCACCGTAGACTGGATGCTCGCCCTATACGCGTGGCATGGTCCACATCATGTGGCGCATGTGACCAGTCTGCGGGAGAGGAACGGATGGCAAGCAGCCATGCAACGATTGGGTGATGAAGGAATCGGGTGATCGGGCGAAGTAGGCCAACAGCGACTTTCCGTTTGCTTCAGCTCACCAGCACGACGCGACAACCGCGGTCTCTTCTTACTTCACCCGATCGCCGGATCACCCGATCACCCGATTCTTTCATGCCTCTCTCTTTCACCATTTCCGCAACTGCCGGCAATGCCCGACTTGGGGAAATCCAAACTCCACATGGCGCCGTCGAGACTCCGGTCTTCATGCCGGTGGGAACTCTGGCATCGGTCAAGGGCGTCCCGCAGCACATCCTCGAAGAGCTTGGCGTGCATATTCTGTTGGCCAATACCTATCATTTGTATCTGCGGCCAGGACACGAGGCGGTACGCGGGATGGGCGGCTTGCATCGCTTCATGTCATGGGAACGCAGCATCCTTACCGATTCCGGCGGCTTCCAGGTCTTTAGCCTGAGCGAGCTGCGCAAGGTCTCTGAGCACGGTGTGGAGTTTCGTTCGCATCTGGACGGCTCGACTCACTTCTTCACTCCTGAGCGCTCCATCGAAATCCAAATTGCTCTGGGCGCCGACATCATCGTGGCCTTCGACGAATGCACCGAGCACCCAGCCGATCGTGAGCGAGCGCGCGAGTCGATGGAGATGACTGTGCGGTGGGCGCGGCGCAGTCAGGAATACTTCGAGGCGCACAAGCACAGTGTTCCCTGGGCGCGACCAAGCGGCTGTCGATCGGACGAAGTGCGGACTTATGAAGGGAACCAGCTCAGCAAGACGCAATCCCTTTTCGGAATCGTCCAGGGAGGGATGTACGTTGACCTACGCCGTGAGTCGGCCGAGCGTCTGCTGGAATTGGATTTTCCCGGCTACGCCATCGGCGGCCTCAGTGTTGGTGAGCCACGAGAACTCACGCGCGAGATCATTGCCAGCACGCTACCGCTGCTTCCAAAGGACAAGCCACGTTACGTGATGGGCGTGGGCTATCCCGAAGAGATCGCCGAGTACGCGGCCATGGGCGTGGACATGATGGACTGCGTATTGCCTACCCGCGCTGCCCGCCATGGATTGTTGTTTACCTCAGAGGGCCGCATGAACATTAAGAACGCGCGCTTTGCCCGCGATCAGCAGCCTGCAGATCCGCAATGCGCCTGTATGGTGTGTTCGCGGTACACGCGGGCGTATTTGCGCCACTTGTTCGTGTCGGGAGAGCCGCTCGCCGCGGTGCTGAACACCATCCACAACCTCGCCCATTACCTTGACACCATGCGCACCGTCCGTCATGCTATAAAGCTTGGAGAGTTGCGAGCGAAGCTCCCTGAGGCCACGCCGGTTTCAGGGCAGTCGAGCTGAGCGGATTTTGTAATTGTGTAATTTCGTAATCGGGTAATTGTTTGGGAGCTTCCTCCCCGCAACATCCACCCAAGAACGAGAGTTACGAAATTGCCTACCTCCAGTTGGGACAGCCGGCGATTTGACGGGTGCCGGCCCGAGTCTCCAATCCAATTACGAAATTACCTGATTACGAAAGTACGCGATTTCTCCTCGTAACTGGAGTCTCGCACGAGAGAAGATTTGACAGGAATCCATCCAATCAGCCTGCTGGCCCAGTCCTCGGGTTCCGCCTTTTTCGGCCTGGTCCCGTTGATTGCCATCTTTGCGATTTTCTATCTCATGCTGATCATGCCGCAGCAAAAGCGGCAGAAGAAATGGCAGGCAATGCTGTCAACTTTGAAGAACGGCGACAAAGTCGTCACCAGTGGAGGGATTCGCGGCACCATCATTGGCCTTAAGGAAGACGCGGTTCAGCTTCGCGTTCCTCCCGACGGTTTACGAATCGAGGTCGCCCGCGCCTCGGTGACCGGGCTCGTCAATCCAGAAGAAGCGAAGTAAATGCGCAAAAATCTTTTAACGAAAACCCTGTTCATCATTGCCGTGCTGCTGATCTTTGTGTACGGCATCTTTCTCGGAACCGATCCGGAAGCGGCCATTGCGGCCTGGAAGCAGCATGGGCCTTTGGGCGCGATCCAGCAGAACATTCATCTGGGCCTTGATCTGAAAGGCGGCACTCACCTGATCTTGCAGGTGGCGGTGAACGAAGCCGTAAATGCTGAGACAGACCGCATTGTGCAGTCGTTGCGGGATGATCTCGCCAAGGCTGGCGTGTCCTTCACTGATATCGCCAAGCTGGATCTGCAGAATCATCCCGAGATCATCGAGATCAAAGGAGTGCCTCCGGACAAAGTTGGCGCCCTGCGCAGCGCCGTCAGCGATAACTTCCCGCAATATGACGTCAAGGCTGCGGCGACCGGCTCGTATCAAGTAGTGATGAAACCATCTGAACTGACGGCGCTGAAGCAACGCGCGGTTCAGCAGGCGATCGAGACCATTCGCAATCGCGTAGACCAGTTTGGCGTCACCGAGCCGACGATCCAGGAGCATGGGCTGGGCGATTATCAGATTCTCGTTGAATTGCCCGGTGTCGATGATCCAGCGCGCGTCCGGGACATCATTCAATCGACGGCGATGCTGGACATTCGGCTGGTAGTGGGCGGTCCCTATCCCGACGAACAAGCGGCCATACAAGCGAATAACGGAGTTATCCCGCCGGACAATGTAGTGCTACCCGGCAATAGCGGACGAGCCGATCAACCTGAATACTACGTCGTATCGCGGACTGCGGCGGTTTCCGGAAACGATATCCGCGACGCGCAGCCCAGTCGCGATGAAAACGGACGCCCGGACGTGAACTTCCATCTCAGCAACGATGGCGGCCGGCGATTCCAGCAGTTCACACGTGATCACCTGCATGAACGGCTGGCGATCGTACTCGATAACCGGGTACGCGAGGCAGCGGAGATTCACGATGAGATCCGCGACAACGTCCAAATCACGGGCGCATTCACAGAACAGCAGACGCAGGATCTTTCCATGATGCTGCGTTCCGGCGCGCTCCCGGCCAGCATTCACTACCTCGAGGAGCAGACTGTCGGGCCATCACTCGGGGCCGATTCGATCCGCCAGGGCGTTACTGCGGCGATCGTGGGAATGTCGGCGGTGTTGATCTTCATGCTGATTTATTACCGCGGAGCAGGCATAAATGCCGACCTCGCGCTGGTGTTGAACCTCATCATCCTGCTCGGATTTTTGGCATTCTTCCACGCCACCCTCACGCTGCCCGGGATCGCTGGCGTGATCCTCACCGTGGGTATGGGCGTGGATTCTAACGTTCTGATCTTTGAACGCATCCGGGAAGAGCTGCGGGCAGGTAAGGCTCCAGCCGCAGCAGTAGACCAGGGGTTCGCGCACGCATGGCTCACAATCGTCGACACGCACGTGACCACGATCGTCTCCGCGGTAATTTTGTTCCTTTTTGGCACTGGGCCGGTGAAAGGCTTCGCGACGACATTAACGTTCGGTCTGCTGGCAAATCTATTCACCGCTGTGTTTGTGTCGCGAGTGATCTTCGATTCGATCCTGAACCGCAAAGAGCGCGGGGAGGCCTTAAGCATTTGATTTCGCTCTCGGCGTTTGGCGATGGGCAGTCCGCTATTCCACTGGTGGCCGGGTGTAGAAGGCCGAGTGCCGATTGCGTCGGCAAACAGGCAGTAAGGAATAACAATCTTGGAACTATTCAAAAGCACTAATATCGATTTTCTCGGGAAGAAGTGGTACTTCCTCGGCTTCTCGTTGATCTTCAGCATTGCCGGCGTGCTATCGCTAGCCTTCTGGCATCACCTGCCCCTCGGCGTTGACTTCAAAGGTGGAACCGAGGTGGACATCAAGTTTGTGAACACGCCCGATGACGGCAAGATCCGCCGCGCTGTGGATGACGCTGGTTATCGCGATGCCAAAATCGTGCCGCTCGGGGCAGCAGTGAACAACGAACGGCTGGTCAGCTTGCCTGAGCGCGAGACCAGCGAACAGGCACTTGATCGTGGCCGTAGTGCGATCATCGCAGCTATGGAAAAGTATTTCGGCGGCGAGCAGAAAGACAAGCTTGATCTGAACAATGCCGGCCCATCGCAGATTGCCGAATATCTTCTGAATAAAGATCCCTTACGCCTCGGCACTGACGCCGCAGCAAGGTACGGAGATCTCGCGCGTCAGATCACCACCTTCCGGGATAAGAACCGCTCCGGCGTGCTTGGTTCCATCGACGAATTGAACGGCGCCGTGCCCGCGCAAGTGGTTACCGCGTTAAAAGACGGTGGGTTCACTTCGCAATTTAGCGTGCGCAGCGTGCAAATCGTCGGACCTCAGGTCGGAGCTCAGCTGCGCAAACAGGCAGCTCTGGCGACGCTGTATTCGCTGGCGGGAATGTTGGTGTACCTGGCATTCCGCTTTGAGTGGATCTATGGAGTGGCTGCTGTTGTTGCCGTCTTCCATGACACGCTGATCACGGTGGGAGCGTTCTCCTTGACGAATCAAGAGATAACGCTTACCGTTATCGCCGCGATTCTTACGTTGATCGGATACTCGATGAACGACACCATCGTCGTTTTTGACCGTATTCGGGAAAACGTGAAGCTGCTCCGGCGTGAGTCGCTGGCGGAGATCGTGAACCGCAGCATTAATCAGACCCTGAGCCGGACGGTGCTCACTTCAGGGCTGACGTTTCTGACGGTCATCTCCCTCTATCTTTTTGGGGGGGAAGTTCTCCGTGGGTTCTCCTTTGCCCTGGTAGTTGGCATCTTAATCGGTACTTATTCCTCGATTGCTGTCGCGGCGCCTATGTTGGTCGCCTATCAGGATTGGCGTCTGGCGAAGACGGGAACAGCGGTTGTGCCGGGAGCGGCTGGCCGTCGCACCAAGATTCGCGCGTGAGCGGTCGGCAGTCTGAGTAGTAGGTAGAAAGAGAGCAGGAGACAGGTCCTGTTCTGGATGTGCTGTTCCCCCAAAGCCCTGTCCCTGTGGCCGGTTCCCCTGGCACATGGGAGCAAAATCGGCCCCAGCGGTGTCTATAGGTCTATTAGGCCAGAAGTGCCCTGACGGAGATTGGCTATGTTTGAGGACAGCCTTGTCGAATCTGCGGGAAGAATAAAGACTAAGCGCGGCATCACCACGTTTTTATCGTTTGGACTGCAGATGTTGCTGCTGGGCGTGATGGTTCTTATCCCGCTCATATATACGGAGGCGCTGCCGAAACAGCAGCTCATGACCTTCCTGGTCGCTCCGCCTCCACCTCCACCTCCACCTCCACCTCCACCGGCAGCAGCCCCGGTCAAGGTAGTGAAGGTGCAGACAGAGGTGGTCAACAATCAGCTGCGCGCACCAACCAAGATTCCTAAAGAAATCAAGATGGTGAAAGAAGATGAGGCACCACCAGTGACGGCCGGTGTTCCCGGTGGTGTGCCCGGAGGCGTTGCCGGCGGAACAATGGGCGGAGTGCTTGGCGGCATCGTCGGGTCTTCGCTGCCACCGCCGAAAGTCGCGGCGCCGCAGAAGGTGCGCGTGTCGTCGGGTGTCGTTGCGGGCAACAAAATCTCTGGGCCGAATCCCGTATACCCGGCTATTGCAAAGACCGCACGCATCCAGGGCCAAGTCGTTCTCCAGGCGACCATAAGTAAGGGAGGCACCATTGAGGGACTGCACGCAGTAAGCGGTCCGCCAATGTTGTACCAATCCGCTATTGATGCTGTTCGTCAGTGGCGGTACAAGCCCTACATCCTCAACGGTGAAGCAGTGGAAGTGGAGACCACGATCCAGGTGAACTTCACGCTGAGCGGTAGTTAGTCCTAGGCCCCGGGCCACGCACTGGAAAACCTCTTTGCAGAGGTAAGCTTCTGAATCATTGGAGGGCAACATGCCCTCCAGCGGTTTTGTAACTCTTGTTTTTCCAAGTAAAGAAGGAATCAAGCTGTCTCCCGTTGTAGGGAGTCGTTTGAATTCAGTTGGTAAGTTTGTCGTCCGGATGGTTGGGTCGCATATTACGCGCCTCCCCACAATCGGGAACATCTTGTCCGGAGTCGGAGTCGAATCTTGTAGTAAACACGCGGCCCGTGATGTCGGATTCATCGTCGCAATCAAACAGTTCTGAGGAGGACTAACTCAAGTGATTCAATTGGCAACCATTGCAACGGCAGCATATTTCAAGCTGTCGGTTATGGCCATGTGGCTCCAGGCTGAGGCAGAAGTCGGATGGGATCCGATTTCGCTCTGGAAGCAAATGGGCTGGCCGGCGCGTCTCGTCGTCATCGTTCTCTTTATCATGTCCGCGTGGTCAATCGGCGTGATGATCGATCGTTACATCGCCTTCAACGCCGCCCGCAAACAGTCGCGCGCCTTTGCGCCGCAAGTGGCCGGAGCGTTGCGCGACGGAAAGATCGATGAAGCCATCCGCGTCGCCGAGCGCAACAAGAAGTCGCATCTTGCGAAGGTGGTAACTGCTGGGCTGCAGGAGTTCAAGGCTCACGGTGAATCGACTGACATCCCTGGCGAACAAATCGAAGCCAGCAAACGCGCTCTAGAACGCGCAGAGGCTATTGTGCATGCGGAACTGAAGCGTGGCCTCGGCGGTCTGGCAACCATCGGTTCTACAGCGCCGTTCGTCGGCTTGTTCGGAACGGTCATCGGCATTCTCAACGCGTTCCGGCAGATCTCGGCGCAGAAAACTTCCGGACTAGGCGCCGTCGCAGGCGGTATTTCGGAAGCTCTGGTGACCACTGCTATTGGACTGTTCGTCGCGATTCCGGCGGTGATGATGTTCAACTACTTCACGAACAAAGTCGAAGCTTTCGATGTGGAAATGGATAACTCCTCGTCTGAGCTGATCGACTATTTCCTGAAGCGTAGCGGGCGTCGTTAACGTCGCGTCGAAGATGAACGAAGCAGTCGAAGCATCGTAGAGACGCGGCCCTCCCTGGCCCGTCTCTACCATTAACGCAGGTTCCTCCTCAACTGAATCTCGGACCCCGCAATCGGGTCCGATCGGAGTAGGTACAGACAATGGCTTTAGCAAAACGAGACGAAGGTAAGAAGGTCAATTCCGACATCAACGTCACGCCTATGGTGGACGTGATGTTGGTGCTGCTTATCATCTTCATGGTGATCACTCCCATGCTGCAGCACGGCCGCAGCGTGGAGCTGGCAAAGACCACTAACCCTGAGCAGATGCCGGATGCCGACAAGGAAGACGCGATTCTGATCGCGGTCACTCGGGACAACAAAGTCTTCTTTGGCAATGACCTTATCGGCGCCGACCAGCTCAGCGACAAGGTTCGCGACCGGCTGGCAAACAAAGTCGACAAGCGCGTCTACGTCAAGTCTGACGCACGCGCGAAGTACGGTACCGTGGTTGGCGTGGTGGACAATGTTCGCTCCGCCGGCGTGGACCAACTCGGCCTTTTAACTGAGCAGCGCCAACCCTTGGCTGAGCGCAAGAACCCGCCTGCGGGCACCGGTCAGGCAGGCGGCGAATAATTTCAGCTTCCGCCCTCTAAGTGGCGGAATGCAGAGGATTTCTATATGGCAATGGCAGTTGGGGACCACGGTGGAGGTCCCGCGGCAAACATCAATGTAACTCCGCTCATCGACGTGCTGCTCGTGCTGCTGATCATCTTTATGGTGATCACTCCGCTAACGCCTCGCGGTCTGGACGCACTGGTTCCGCAACCGCCCAAAGACAAGCAGAAGCAGCAGGAGCCCAATGATCGCACTATCGTCGTTCAAGTGGTGCAGGGTGCTCCCGGTCAGCGGCCGACGCTCAAGATCAACCAAGACCCGACAACCTGGGATGAACTCCAAAACCGCTTGACCGACATCTTCAAGACGCGCGCAGAGCGCGTGATGTTCGTCAAAGGTGACGACGAAGTTCCGTTTTCCGACGTGGCGCAGGTCATCGACGTTGCACACGCGTCCGGCGTCGACAAGGTGGGCTTGATCACGGCGAAGATCGAAGCAGGGCAGTAAGAGAGCATTCGCCACTCAGCGTTCAGCTCGCTACCTGTTGGCTAAGTCAGCACCTCAAGTTGCCGCAAACTCTTACGGCCGAGTGCTGAATGACGAGTGCCGATTGCTTGCCCATTTGCCGAATTGCCGGAAGTCTGTACAATGCCTTCGTTTCGAACTGGGCCTGTGATCTAGCATCGAGATAAATGTCTCCTTGCCGAATGCTTAAGGAGCTCCGAAAACTTTCATGAATACAAGCGCACGTTTCCTGGTAGTGCTCGCAGTGGCGGCGTCACTTGCCGGGGTTGGATGTAACAGGCTCAGGGCGCGCGACCAGCTGAATAAAGGCGTTCAGTCGTACCGCAGCGCTCAGTACGATTCCGCGATCGAGCATTTCAAAAATGCCGTGAGCCTCGATCCAAATCTTTCGGTCGCGCGGCTTTATCTCGCTACTGCCTACGCGCAGCAGTGCGTCCCCGGAGTCGATACACCAGAGAACACCAGGAACTGCAATCAGGCGATCGAGGAATTCAAGAAGCAACTGGAGAAGAACCCGGGCGAAGTTGGGAGCTTGAAAGGAATCGCTTCGCTCTACTTCAACATGGCCAGCGGCGCCTCCAAACCAGAAGACAAGTTAAAGGATCTGGATGAGGCTAAGCAGTATCACCAACAAGTGATTAAAAGTGATCCGAGCGATCCAGAAGCCCACTACTCGGTGGCGGTCATCGATTGGACTGAAGCCTACAAGACGCGCATGGATGCGAAGAGCGCAGCGGGCATTAAGAACGAAGATCCCATTCGAGACAAGAAGCTTTGCGCGGAAATCCAGGCCAAAAATCAAGACAAAGTGCAGGAAGGCATCGACAGCCTGAACAAGGCCCTCCAGCTCCGCAAGGATTACGACGATGCCATGGCATACCTGAACCTGCTGTACCGCGAAAAAGCGGACCTTGAATGCGGTGATCCAGACGCCCGCAAACAGGACTTGGCGACCGCTGACGATTGGGTGAAAAAGACCATGGACACTAAGAAGGCCAAGGCTGAAAAGCAGCAAGGCCCCGGTGGCATCGTCCTGGAAAAACCCAGCGGCACCCAGTAGAACCGTCTGCGGTAGCGGACGGGGCAGCCGTCTGGAATTACGGCTGGGCTCGGCTCACGAGATCTTTCCCTGAAGCAATCTGCCTGCCCGTGCTCCCTCGCGATCGAACTTTTGCAGCAGGGCTACCTTCTTCTCGGCAGAGAGGAACGAGGCCTCCAATGAATTGCGGGCTAGCTCGCGGATGTGCTCGTCGGTAAAGCCGAATACGTCTTGAGCGAGCTCATACTCGNGGGTCAGGGATGTGTGGAACATCGCGGGATCGTCTGTGTTGANCGTGACCATCAAGCCNGCATCGAACAGTTGTCGCACTGGATGCTCCTTTAGNTNGGGCAAACATCCGGTGCNTACGTTGCTTGACATGCAGATTTCCAGCGGGATCTGGCGCTCNGCCAGCACNTCTATCAGCTCGGGATCGAGTGGCGCGCTGAGCGCATGTCCCAGGCGTTCGGCTCCGATGTTCAATGCCGCCCAAATCGACTTCGGTCCAACGCTCTCNCCNGCGTGNGCAGTGAGCCGCAGTCCTTGGTCCGCGGCGTAGCGGTACAGTTCGCGAAAGAGCTCCGCCGGGGCCCGACCTTCGTCGCCGCCGATTCCGATGCCGACTACGTTGCTTTCGCGGTAGCGAACCGCCAACTCAAATACCTGCTGCGCTGCCTCGACGCCAAAATGGCGAACGGCATCGAAAATCCAAAGCACCGATACGCCAAAGTCGCGCTCACCGCGCTCCCGCCCGCGTTCAATGCCCTCGAACACCTGCGCAAACTCCTGTTTCCGCCACATGACTACCCCGACCGAGATGTACACCTCTGCATGGAGTACCCCCTGCTGGTGCAGGCGCTCAATCATGCGATAAGTGACCAGTTCAAAGTCCTCGGCGGTTAGCAGGCGTTCGGTGACCGACTTGAAGGCCATGAGAAATCCATGAAAGTCGGCGTACTCGTACAAAGTCAGGGCCTGCTGCTGAGAGAGTGGCTCGGCGTCGTGCCGGCGACTTAGCTCAAGCAGCGTGTGCGGCTCGACTGTGCCCTCAAGATGCAAATGCAGTTCCGCTTTTGGGAGGGCACGGATTAGTGACCGGTTCGCCATATACACCAACGATTACTCTAGCTGATGATCTCGATTCGTTTTGTTTGCGTGCAACTTTTTGCCTTACGTGTTAATCAGATGGATGTGCCGCACGAGGAGTCCAAGACGATTAATATGAGTTTGCGCCCCAATGGCGAACTCGAATCTGACGCTTCTTCGGCTTGGAATGACCGTGTTCTCATAGCGCTGGTGATCGCGACTATGTTGCTGTCCCTGGCCGGATACATGCACGTTTAGCCGGATTTCTCCATTCCCATAAGTTCTTTCGAGGATAGTCGCTTTCGTCCCAGCCATGTAGGATTCTGCCGTGGTTCGTGTCGCAATCATCGGCGGCGGCATCTCCGGCCTAACGACCGCGTTTTATCTTGAGCAGGAGCGGCGCCGCGGTGCGCCGGTTGAATTCGTCATCTTCGAAGCCGAGCCACGCCCTGGCGGTGTAATCCAAACCGAGCGCGTGAATGGCTGCATCATCGAAGCCGGCCCTGACTCGTTCCTTAGTTCCAAGCCCTGGGCTCGCGAACTATGTGATGACTTGCGTCTCTCATCGCAGCTGATTGGCTCACGCGATAGCGAGCGCAAAACCTACATCCTTGTACGTGGACGGTTGGAGCCTATCCCACCCGGCATGCAGATGATTGTGCCGACGAAGGCGTCGGCTATGCTTACCTCTCGGCTGTTTTCCAGCCGGACGAAGCTGGCCATGGTTCAGGAGTACTTCGCACCCCCTGAACCGTTATCGGCTGATCACGATGAGAGCGTTGCCAGTTTTGTATCGCGACACTTCACGGCTGAGGTGGTCGAGCGCCTCGCCGATCCACTGCTGGCGGGAATCTACGGCGGAGAGGCCGCTGCCCTGAGCGCGCGAGCAACCTTGCCGCAGATGATTGATATGGAAGCCCGTTATGGAAGTCTGGTTCGCGGCGCCCTGGCGGCGAAAAACACTCATAAGAGCGGGGCGCCGCCACAGCCGTTATTCACTGCCATGCGTGATGGCATGCAGCGCATGATCGAGGCGATCGTGCGGCAGCTTCCACGTGAGACCCTGCGCTGCTCACATAGAGTGGACTCGATTCAACTCCGCGATTCGGCCTGGAAAATCATCTCGGCGGGCATCGGTGAGGATTTCGATCAGGTGATTCTCGCCCTCCCAGCGCACGCTTCCGCCAAGCTGATGGCCGAAGTTCGAGGCGCGCAACGACTCACCGAAATTCTGACTGAAATCCCTTACAGCTCCAGTACCACGGTAGCGCTCGCCTACAAAGCTTCCGAGATAACACTGCCTCAAGGCTTTGGCTTTCTGGTTCCTCGCAGTGAAGGCAAACGCATGATCGCGTGCACGTTTGTGCATAATAAATTCGAGAGTCGCGCAGCGGAAAACACAGCGCTGCTACGAGTGTTTCTCGGCGGAACACGCGATGCTGCCGTAGTCGATTTGGGTGACGAGGAAATCGTACGGCTGGTCAGTGGTGAGCTGAGAGACAGCCTGAACGTCACCGCCGAGCCGCGCCTTGTGCGTGTGTTCAAGTGGCGCGCAGCGATGCCGCAATACGAAGTCGGACATCTGTTGCGGATCGCCAGCCTGGAGATGCATGTGCAGCGTTTCTCCAGCTTGCACCTGACTGGTAACGCCTATCACGGAATCGGAATCTCCGACTGCGTGCGCTCCGGCCGGGCGGCCGCCGATGCGATTGCAAGACGCATGCGGTCGCAGCGCACCCCGGCGTAGAAGAATCGCGCCATCACCAGAATGCGCGAATCTCAAAAACCTGCATTAACAACAGTGCGATAGGAACCTCGGGAAGCCTCTGAGACGACGTTTTCACAGCCGCGATCTGCACAAAAAAATCGGGCGGACCGAAGTCCGCCCAGTCGCTTTTGTCTGCTGTTCGTTTTGCTGTAAATCCCAGAGTAGTCGGAGCGTACGCAGTCCGAAAGTAACTTCGGTCACTTGCACTTCCGAGAGACTAGTGCCGTAGAAAAGCGCACCGGATGCCCCGCTCGACATCGGCCTAGAACGTAGTGCTTACGGTAAAGCGGAATGTCTTTTTCGGTTCACGCAGTACATAGGTGCTTCCATACGTAATCAGCGACTGCTGGTAAGTGAAATCACCGGCCGCTCCAGCCGGGAACATGTCACGTGTGATCGGAGATTGGGGGGTGACGTTGGTGTTCAACAGCAGTGGATTGTAGGCGTAATAGATCCGGAATGGAGCATTCACGATTGGCAGCAACACCTGGAGCTCGAGACCAGTGGACATTCGGGGCGTGTAGTTGGTGCCACCGATCGGCTTCAGTTCCGGGGGGAAGGTCACATTCTGTGTGCCTTGACAGGCGAAGTTGGCGTCCAACGCCGGACAACCGAAGGGAGTTCCGTTCAGGTTCGCGATATTTTGCGGAGTGAGTTTCAGCTGACTCGGCAAGGCGATGAAGTTCATTCCAAAATCATTAAAGGCGGCCAGCGTTACGTGGCTCACAATGGGAATGCGGTATTCGAGATTCGTATTCACGCTGGTGTCTCCACCTGCGTAAATGATGGTCTGCGCAGGCACGGGAATCTGAACCACTCCGCGCCGCGGGTTGGTAGGATCCACCGGAACAAAACTACCGTCGGGATTCTGTAGCGGAACATTCACCCGGTTGGCAATGAAGACATACGGCGTGACCGTACGGATGTCGAAGCCGCGGAGATCATTCTCCCCACCCATGTAATAGCGCTCATATGGCGGCGCGACCTTGCCAGCGTATCCCGTGATGAACGAACCTTGCGCGCGGAATCCAATCGAATTGCGGCCCTTGTTCACAGGAATCCAATGCTTGTATTCAACGATTGGACGAATGGTGTTAACGTTCCCGCCTGCACCGGCAAACTCGCCACCAACAAACAGGCTGGTGCCACGATGTGGCTGGTAAGGGCTGTCGATCGTGTTGAACGTGAAACTGGGTGTGATCTTGCTGGTAATGATTCCCCTAAGCGAATCCGGGCCGCTCACACCGCTGAAGTTCACAGCTTCAAAGTACTGTTGCGATGCGGTGCTGAACGTCTGAACGCTTGAACGCTGGTACGAATACGAGAGCCCCACTCGCTTGAATGAGCGCTTAATCGGATAGCTCGCTGAAACGGTAAAGCCGGTCTGTGACTGGCTGAAGTTCTGCAGCGTGTTTAGAACGTCTGTCGGAAGGTTGAGGTTGGTGCCAGTGAGGATAGAGTAGTTCTTGGCAGCGTTGTAATCGTATCGGCTGGTGTAGACGGTGAACCCGAGCTGCAGTGGACGATCAAAGGCATAAGGTTCAGTGAATCCGAACAGGATGCTGCGTTGCAGGTTCCCGAGATTGGCGGAGACAGTTAGCGTTTCGCCAAGTCCAAGAAAATTGTTGGTTTCATAGTTAATTCCGATAAACGATCCAGCCAGTCCGCTCACCCCTCCCTGCAGTCCGATGCTGTTCTTGCCTTTCTCCTTTACCTTCAGCGTGAGATCTACCGTACCTTCTTGGGCATTCTGCGTAACTACCGAATCCTGTTCCACTTTCAACGGCTCAAAGTAATTGAGCTGGTTGAGCCGTAGGAGGCTGAGCTCCCATAAGCGGCTGTTGTAAAGGTTCCCCTCTTCAAGCGCCAGCTCCCGGCGGATGACTTTGTCGCGCGTGGTGGTGTTGCCCTGGAACTCGATTCTGCGGACCGAGAACTGCTTGCCTTCATCTAAGTCCACGTCCAGCGAAACTGTCTTTTTTTCTTCATTGACAGCGGTTTCGGGAACGGCGCTGAAGTTGATGTAGCCCAGCTCGCCATAGGCTTTGCGCAGGTTATCCAGGCCTTTGCCGATCAACTCACGATTGAAAATGTCTCCGTCCTTGATGGCAAATTGCGCGCGGAGCGCCTTCGTATTCGTGATAGCTTTGCCGCCTTTGAAGGCGATGCTGCCCAAGCGGTATTTGTCACCTTCCTGAATCGGCACCGTGATGTCCACGACCTTGCCGCCGTGCCGGAACAGATATGGAAATCCTGCGGCGGTGTCGCGAATCTTCGTCTTCGGATCATCGACCAGCACCTTAAAGTAGCCTTTCGTCTGGTAAAAAAAACGCACACGTTCGGCATCTTCGTCCAGCTTGCTTGCGTCGTAGGTGCGGGCGAACAGATTCTCGAGAACGAGAGAATGAGGAATGCCAATCGGCTTACTGTTCTTCATCGCCGCCCGGAGTTCGCGGCTCGGCACTTTCTTGTTGCCGTCGAATTTGATGCGGCCTACTTTTACCTTTGGCCCTTCCTTTACCAGGAAGTCGATACTGACCGCCGCCGGCGGAATTCTGTGAACCTCGGTGCGGATCGTCGCGAATTGGCGTCCGTGTTCAGATAGCAAACTCCTCAACACGACTTCTGCCTTCTTCACCTTGGTGGGATCGTACTGGCTCTCCTGCGAAAGTCCGACCTTCTCCTTTTTAAAGCGGTCGAGAACATCGCTTTGCGAGACCGAGTTCAAGCCCGTGTACTTGATCTCCCGAATCGTAGGTTTCTCAGTAACGTAGATGTAAATGATGACGCCTTTGGGAGTGTCCTGACGCTCGAACCGCAGATCGTCATAGTATCCGGTGTTCCACAGTGAGTTGAAATCGCGTTCCAGGGCTTGCGGATCGAACACGTCCCCAGGCCGGCTGAAGATGCGGGATTTCACTGTGTCAGCAGGAATGCGCCGATTGCCCCGAACATTGATGTCTTCTATTAAGGTTTGCTGAGCTCTCAGATTCAGGGACGAGAACAGGTAAAGCAGCAGCAAAAACGCCCAGGGGACAGTGCGAAACGGGTTCAATCGGCGAAAGGCAACGAACCCGTCCGCTTTTTGATGCCAAATAGAAATATGAAGCCCCTCTTCCAGAAGTATGAATTCGTGGAGGAATTCTCAATTATATGAGACGGCAAAGGTGCTATCCAAGCTATCTCACCCGTCTTCGGGTAAAAAGTTGTGAAGTCTAGGCTTAGGGCTGGGGATGAAAGCTACGGCAATTGCGGAATGGGGTAGATGCCGGCACGTCGTGCATCGCTGATTCCAATTTTCGTAATCTGCGTGGCCTGAAAGCGAGCGAGCCCACGCTCAGCGCTGGTCACTGCGGCCTCGAAGGGAACGCGACCGATGAGCGCGACGTCAATATACAACAGATGCCGATCGGAATTCTCGGCACTCTTGACTCCCACGTAGGCATGACCTGGAACGAGAATGATGGCTGGTTCCATGCCAAGGTTCTCAAATGCAGAAGCGAAGAGCACGGCAGCATCGATGCAGTTTGCGGAACTCGCAATCAGACTCTCCCGTGGGGTGCGAATTCGCTCGCTGATGTTGGTATTCGATCCGAACGTCAGCGAACTCTTGACGTAAGAGAGCTTTTGTTTTTGCAGAGCGATGTAGATGGCACGAGCTTGTAGTCGCGTCTCCTGCTCTTGCCCGGAAACGTCTTTCCAATCCTCGTATCCGGGCAGACGGCGTCCGGGCATCAGTTCCTTGGCGCGGCTCAGCATTCCTTCAACGCGCACATCGTGCGGCATCACCCATGACGCGATGAACTGGGCATACTTGAATCCTTTACCCCAGAACATATCTTCGACAGCCCGCAAACGTACTGGAACGGTGGTGCTGTAGACCGGATCACCGGCGATGTCAGTAATAATCACCTGGGCGGTGGCCGCTGCAATCTCGCGGTTCTGGTATAGCCTCGGAAGGAATGTAGGGGCAAAGATGAATGTCCGTGCTGCGCCGGCGCCGACGTTCACGATCTGTACTTCCTGATCGCTCCAGCCTGGCACACGGACGGCCACCCGATAACGCTGCTCAGTGTCAGTGGAGTTCGAAACTTTCACCGACACCACGCCCCACTTCCGCTGGTCAGGAGTCTGCAGAGAGGCATAGTTGGCGAAAGCGGGAAACACGTCACCATCAATGCCAGATTGAATCTTGAATGTCGGTTCGGGACCTCGGGGACCGCGTAGATTGCGCGTGACCTCGGGACGATCGAAGTCTCCGCCAGCAAAAGCTGGCAGCGAGAGCAACAGCGCAAGCGCAGCGCACCCGGTGGCAGACGATCTGGCGGAGAACTTCATCGCCTTCGAGACTACGCGGCTGAGCGGGAATAACAATCCAAGGGAAGCCTTAATCGGGGTGGCGAAAGACTAAGGCATTTAGTAATGACCGCGTGAGTAAGAACGTGAGAGGTGGTCGGCAGGGACCAACGTTCGGACGAGCCGCACTTTAACGACAGAGAGGTTTGGCAAAAGCCAATACCTGAAACACACATCCCTGTTACTTCACTCCATGACCCGATGGGCCGATCACCCGATGGTCAGTGTTCCGCCAAACCATTCACCCCATTCAACTTGCGTTTCGAGCCTAAGTTGCCTCCATTCCCTGTACTCAGTTGATTTACCTAGGCTGCGGGGTTAAACTTAATATGCGACTGAAAAGGTCGTACATTGGGTTGCCGATTGCGGGCGTTTGAATGCTGAAACTTACAAAGAAAGCCGATTATGGACTCATTGCGGTCAAGCACTTGGCCGAGCTTGGTCCAAGGGGCTCGTGCAGTGCGAAGGATATTGCCGAGGCTTACCACATTCCGGCAGAGGCATTGGCCAAGATTCTGCAGAAGCTCGCCAAGTCGAAATTGCTAGTTTCGCATCACGGCACCAATGGCGGTTACGCTCTCGCAATGGAGGCCCGACAGATTTCGGCGCTGCAAGTCATTCGCGCTATCGATGGTCCACTGTTCATCACGTCATGCCTGCCTCATGAAACTGGGGGATGCGAGCAGAGCGGTTGCTGCACGGTGCGCGAGCCGCTGCGACAGGTGAATGAAAGCATCAAGGCATTGCTCGACGACATCAAGATTTCCGATATGCGCGACTCGGGTCGGCCTCACACAGCGCATGAGTCCAACCCTCAGCAGAACGAGGAACTGATTACATTGCGCTGACGCTTTGCGCAGCGACTTTGGGAGAAACAAAGAGTATGAGCACAACGGCAGTAGTGACGAATGGAAATGCCCACGCTTCAGTGAAGCTACCCATCTACATGGATAACCATGCCACCACGCCAGTGGATCCGCGTGTGCTTGAGGCAATGCTGCCCTACTACACCGAACACTTCGGGAATGCGGCCAGCCGCAATCACCAATTCGGCTGGCAAGCTGAGCAGG
>C688J18823_10000949_pt1 | contig 17564 bp, 17 predicted proteins | sample HopSoiMetagenom1_FD_18823 | JGI IMG/M metagenome (IMG submission 18823) | reverse complement strand
ACCAGTGGCTGCCCGCCATGGCCACCGGCGACGTCATCGGCTGCTTCGGCCTGACCGAGCCCGACTTCGGCTCCAACCCCGCCGGCATGCGCACCACCGCCCGCCGAGACGGGTCGGATTGGATCCTCAACGGTTCGAAGATGTGGATCACCAACGGGTCGGTGGCCGATGTCGCGATCGTGTGGGCCCGCTCCAAGGAGGGCATCATCGGCTTCGTCGTGCCTGCAGGCACGCCCGGCTTTTCGGCGCGGGACATGACGCACAAGCTGTCGCTGCGGGCGTCGGTCACCTCCGAACTGCATCTCGACGACGTACGGCTGCCCGCCGACGCCCAGCTGCCCGACGCGAATGGCCTGTCCGGTCCGCTGGCCTGTCTGTCGGAGGCGCGGTTCGGCATCGTGTTCGGCAGCGTAGGTGCCGCACGCGACTGCCTGCAGACCACGCTGGACTACGTCGGCACCCGCGAGGTGTTCGACAAGCCGCTGGCGGGATACCAACTGACACAAGCGAAGATCGCCGACATGGCCGTCGAACTCGGCAAGGCGCAGCTGCTGGCGCTGCACCTCGGCCGGCTCAAGGACGACGGCCGCATCCGCCCTGAACAGGTCAGCGTCGGCAAGCTCAACAACGTGCGGGAGGCTATCAAGATCGCCAGGCAGTGTCGAACCCTATTGGGCGCCAACGGAATTACGCTGGAGTATCCGGTAATCCGGCACGCCAACAACCTCGAATCCGTGCTGACCTATGAAGGCACGTCGGAGGTGCATCAGTTGGTCATCGGGGAAGCGCTGACCGGCGTCAGCGCCTTCCGGTAGACAGCCTTACTGCTGCTCTCGCGGTCCCGGCGGCAGCGGCTGCGGGTTCAACGGCACGCACAAGGTGCCCATGAGCTTATCGGCGATCGTCTGTCGCTTGTGGTAGAAGGCGAGCACCCGGGCGGGCCGCGGCGTATACGCCTCCGCCGGCAGGACCCACTGCGGCGGAGGTTCGGTGATGATGACGCCCTCCAGAACGAAAGTGGCTGGAACAGCCCACATCTGGCAGATGGTCATCGGAAGGTGCTGACCCTTGGATCGGCACCGTCCGATGGTCCGTTTACTGCTGGGGCGGGCCGAACTGCTGTGGTGGTGGCTGGGGCGGCAGCGGCTGCGGATTGAGTTCCGCAATTTGACCGCCGGTGAGGCGACGGTAGGCGTACACCGTGATAAGTGCGGCGACCGGTACCGCGACCAACAGCCCGACACCGCACACGATCGCGCCGACGATCACCGTCACGCCGGCCACGAGCCATGTGAGAAGCACCTGGACGAAGTTCGCCTTGGTGATGTCAATACTCGCCTTGATGCCATCAATCGGCGAGAGGCCGCGATCGACGATGGCGACGGTCGCGAACAGCGTGAAGATAGATATCACGATGCCCAGGATGAAACATAACGAACCGATTATGCCTGCGATGCCGATGATCAGCGTCGCGATGACGACGCTGCCGACCTGTCGGGGTTTGAAAAATGACCCGATTGTCACCGGTTGCCCGTTCGCTATGTCCAGAACGCCTACGAGGTAAGCGGACTGGATCGCGGCGAGGACAACCAACAGCAATATCCCGCCGACAACCAGCACGGCGATGCTGGCTGCGCCGAGGGAGGTGCTCGCCGAGTACTCGAACCCACCGCTGTAAGAGTCGTATGAGCTAACGGCGTCGGGAGCCAATGCGAACGCGAGACCGTAGACGATGCCATACAGCACGCCAACGATCACGGCGTACACCAGTGTCGAGACAATCAGGGGGACGGCGTTATTGGTGAACTTGTTCCATGCCCATGAGAAAGCGTCGCCGATGCTCAACTGTTGCTGAGCGCCGTAGCCGCGTCCCGCTTCAGGTGGTGGGTAACCACCCTGCGGCGGCGGCGGATAGCCACCCTGATGCGGGGGCGGCGGATAACCGCCCTGATGCGGGGGTGGCGGGTAGCCACCCTGATGCGGAGGCGGCGGATAACCGCTTGGCGGCGGTGGCGGAGGATAGCCGCCGGGAGGCGGCGGAGGTTGATACCCGCCGGGAGGCGGGGGCGGTTGATCAGTCATGAGAACCTTCCGGTCATCGGCCTAGAGTGGCAACGCAATCTGGGTAAGGATCTTGTCAACCAGCGTCTGTCGCTTCGGATCCCACAGCGGGAACAGAACGACGACGAGCCAAAGGACGCCGAAGCAGAGCCCGGCAGCTACCCAGTAGATGACCTCGCGCAGGAACGACATCCCGAATCCAACTGGCTGCCCGGTCTTTTCGTTGACGATCTTGAACTTCATGATCGACTTGCCGATGCTCGAGCCTGTGGTGCCCTGCCGATAGCCGAGATTCCAGATCCAGTAGACGAGGGCGAGAATCCCGGTGACTGCGATCGACACCTGACCAAGCGTCGACGCGCCGGACGCGCAGTATTCGCCCAGGTCGTACTCGGAGGTGTCGGTGACGCACGCGGTCTCTTGGGTACCGAGCAGCAGACCCCACCCGATGCCCTCCAGGATTGCCAACGGGATGAAGTCGATCAGCCACGCCAATACCCGGGTGCCCCACGGCGTGTAGGCCTCTTTGGGCAACGCCGGACCCGCAGCGGCGGGTGGGGGCGGGTAGCCGGTCGCCGCCTGCGGTGGCGCTTGGTAGCCACCACCCGGAGGAGGCGGAGGCGGGTAACCACCACCCTGCGGCGGGGGAGGTGGCGGATACCCACCGGGTGGGGGAGGCGGAGGTGGATAGTTACCAGGGGGCGGTGGCGGTTGATCGGTCATGGACGCCTTCCAGTGATGAAATTAGCTGGCAACGAGCGTGCTAACCCTAACCTGAGAGGTACCTAATAACCGCGCTTTCCAACCGCAAGTCGATCAAGAGCTATCGACGGAGGTTGCCGTCGGACAGGAAGCCAAGCAGGTCGTGTCGCGTCAACACGCCCACCGGTTTGCCTTCTTCGACCACCATCACCGCGTCGCATTCGCGCAGCGTTTTGGCGGCGGTGCTGACCAGTTCACCCGCGCCGATCAGCGGCAGCGGCGGGCTCATGTGCACCGAGACCGCATCGGCGAGCTTCGCGCGGCCCTCGAATACCGCGGAGAGCAGTTCGCGCTCAGAGACGCTGCCAGCGACTTCGCCTGCCATCACCGGCGGCTCGGCGCCGACGACCGGCATCTGCGACACGCCGTACTCACGCAGGATGATGATCGCGTCGCGCACCGTCTCCGACGGATGCGTGTGCACCAGATCGGGCAGCGCGCCCGACTTGCCCCGCAGCACGTCGCCGACTGTCGACTCCTCGACAGAACCGTCCAGCCGCGTCCGCAGGAAACCGTAGGACGACATCCACGCGTCGTTGAAAACCTTTGAGAGATAACCTCTTCCGCCGTCGGGCAGCAGGACGACCACCAACGCGTCGGGGCCGGCCTGTTCGGCGACCTTGGCCGCGGCGACGACGGCCATGCCGCACGAGCCGCCGACCAAAAGCGCTTCTTCGCGCGCCAGCCGCCGTGTCATCTCGAACGAGTCGGCGTCGGACACCGCGATGATCTCGTCGGGCACGGTCGGGTCGTATGCCGACGGCCAGAAGTCCTCGCCGACGCCCTCGACCAGGTAGGGCCGCCCGGTGCCGCCGGAGTACACCGAGCCCTCGGGGTCGACGCCGACGATACGCACTGGGCCTTCTGGACGCCGTCCAGAAACCTCCTTGAGGTAGCGGCCGGCACCGGTGATCGTCCCGCCGGTGCCGACGCCCGCGACGAAATGGGTGACCTTGCCGTCGGTGTCGGCCCACACTTCCGGACCGGTGGTCTCGTAGTGGCTGGCGGGTCCCATCGGGTTGGAGTACTGGTCGGGTTTCCAGGCGCCGTCGATCTCTTCGACCAGCCGGTTGGAGACGCTGTAGTAGCTGTCCGGATGGTCGGGCGGCACGGCCGTCGGGCACACCACCACGTCGGCGCCGTAGGCGCGCAACACATTCTGCTTGTCCTCGCTGACCTTGTCCGGACAGACGAAGATGCATTTGTAGCCACGCTGCTGGGCGACCAGGGCCAGCCCGACGCCGGTGTTGCCGGAGGTCGGTTCGACGATGGTGCCGCCGGGTTTCAGTTCGCCGCTCGCTTCGGCGGCGTCGATCATCTTGACGGCGATGCGGTCCTTGACGCTGCCCCCGGGACTCATGTACTCGACCTTGGCGACGACCCGCCCGACGCCGTCCGGGACAACCGAGGTCAGTTGCACCAGAGGGGTATTGCCGATGAGCTCACTGACGTGCCGGGCGATGCGCATATGTCCATCGTCTCAGGCCCGCAACGGCGCCACCAGGCGGCCTCCGGCCACGTGCTACCAGGTGGCCTCTCGGATGTAGTCGCCGATCTGCTTCAGCGAGCGGTTGGCCTCCTGAACCATGGGCGCGGCGATCTGGAATACGTGCATCTGGCCCGGCCAGACCCGAACCTCGACGGGTATACCGGCGGCTGCCAGCATGTGGGCGGCCTTACGGGCGTCGCTGACAAGGACTTCGGAACCCGACACATGAATCAGGGTGCGCGGAAGGCCCGGCTCGATGTGGTCGAGCGGCTCGTAAACCTCCTCGGGCTTTCCGTCGACGATATTCCGTTCGGCGGCCCCCTCGATCAAACCGACAAGCGCGTGAAATGCCTTGGGCGGGAACATCGCATCGGTGCGGATGTTCGGGTGGTTGGCCCGGGTTTCGTTGTCGATCTCGAACAGCGGCGACATGGTGACGATGGCGGCCGGCGCCTCACCTTCGAGGCCTTCGCGTTGCAGCTTCTCGGCAAGGGCCAGCGCCAGGTAGCCGCCGGCGGAGTCGCCGGCCAGCACGATCTGGTCGGGGTCGTAGCCCTTCAGGCGCAGCCACTTGTAGGCGTCGTAGCAGTCGTCGAGCGCCATCCCCACCGAGTGCTTGGGGATCATTCGATAGTTGACGACCAGCACGGGGCTGTCAGCGTATTTCGACAGCGCGGTCACCAGCCGGCCATGGGAGTGGGCGCCGCACGTCAGAAACGCACCGCCGTGCATGTAGAGGATGACGCTGTGGTTTCCGTCGGCGGGAAGCACGCCACCAGCGCGGACCAGCTGCGCAGTGCAGTGCGGCAAAGAAACGGTCGCGCGCACGGTGCCAGGCGCCGGCCGCACGACGCGCGCGAAAAAGTCAACCAAACCCCATGGCCACGGCAGGCGTGGCGCATGGCTTCCGATAGCTAGAGTCGGCCGAATAGTTAGCAGAGCCGCCAGCGCCATGATCCGTCCCGCGACGCTTGGACCGTCCTCGATAACCTCTACGGGGGCGCCGTCACTGACCGGAAATTTGCGCGTTTTGCGCAATCTAGCTGGGCTCACACCAGCATGCGACGCTCTGGATACCTTGCTCGGTGCCGTCATCGCCACCACTCCTACGCCATCGTAGTGCCGGGGTGTACCAGCTTTACTGGGCTAACCCACCTCGGTTAGCTTGACACCCTATAAGCACTTCAACAATCAACTTGTCAAAATCGATACCGCAGTTGATACCGCAACGTGACCGCTGATCGTGTATCGCCACGCGGATAGCCCCGCAATTTCCACTTAAACTTGTCCCGTGCGCATGCGTGTAGGGCGTCGGTCGACCATCGCCCTGGCGGCGGCGGCCGGACTAGCGTCGACAGGCTCGGCATATGTCGGAGCCCGTAACCTGCTGAGCGGGCAGGCTGACCAGGCCCGACGAGTCATACCCAAGTCGTGGGACATCCCGCCGCGCGCCGACGGCGTCTACTCCCCTGGCGGTGGCCCCGCCGAACGGTGGCACCGCGGGGTGCCGTTCGATCTGCACCTGATGATCTTCGGAGACTCCACCGCCGCCGGCTACGGCTGCCAGGACGCCGACGAGCTGCCCGGCGTGCTCATTGCCCGAGGGCTGGCAGAAGAATCCGGCAAGCGCGTGCGGCTGAGCACCAAAGCGATCGTCGGAGCGACGTCCAAGGGGCTGGCGGGCCAGATCGACGCGATGTTCGTGGCAGGGCCGCCGCCGGACGCCGCGGTGATCATGATTGGCGCCAACGACATCACCAAGCCGAACGGCATCGGACCGTCGGCTCGACGGCTGGGCCGGGCCGTGCAGCGGTTGCGCGCCAGCGGCGCCGTCGTGGTGGTCGGCACCTGCCCGGACTTCGGCGTCATCACCGCGATCCCACAGCCGCTGCGCTCGGTGGCGCGCAGTCGGGGGTTGCGCCTGGCGCGTGCCCAGGCGGCGGCGGTGCGGTCGGCGGGCGGCGTGCCCGTGCCGTTCTCCGACCTGTTGGCTCCTGAGTTCCGCAAGATGCCCGACGTGCTGTTCAGCCACGATATGTTCCACCCGTCCGCGGCCGGATACGCCTTGGCGGCCAACCAGTTGTTGCCCGCGCTCGGTAAAGCGTTGGGAGAGTTCATCGATCACCCGATGGCCGACGAAGCATTGCAATCACGATCGCCCGACGGTGCTTCCCTGCTGGCGCGGGTCGGCAACCTGAGCAGGCTGTGGCGGCGCTCGACAGGGGTACCCGCGCCCATCGTGGTGTCCGCGAGTTAAGTTTCACTCAGGTTTTTGGGTTCACCCGATTTTAGGAGCCGCCATGACTGAAGCCGTCATCGTTTCGACCGCGCGTTCGCCGATCGGCCGCGCCGGTAAGGGTTCGCTGGTCGACATGCGGCCCGACGACCTGGCCGCCCAGATGGTGCGCGCAGCGCTGGACAAGGTCCCTGCACTCGACCCCCGCGAGATCGACGACCTGATGATGGGCTGCGGGCAGCCCGGCGGTGAGGCCGGCTTCAACGTCGGCCGCGCGGTGGCCGTCGAATTGGGCTATGACTTCCTGCCCGGCACCACGGTGAACCGGTACTGCTCGTCGTCACTGCAGACCACGCGGATGGCGTTCCACGCGATCAAGGCCGGCGAGGGCAGCGCGTTCATTTCGGCTGGGGTAGAAACGGTTTCGCGGTTTTCGAAGGGCACATCGGACGGCTGGCCGGACTCGCACAACCCGTTGTTCGGCGACGCAGAGCAGCGCTCGGCGCAGGCCGCCGCGGGCGCCGACGAATGGCATGACCCGCGCGAGGACGGCGTGCTGCCGGACGTCTACATCGCGATGGGCCAGACCGCCGAGAACGTCGCGCTGCTGACCGGGATCAGCCGCGAGGAGCAGGACCATTGGGGCGTGCGCAGTCAGAATCGCGCCGAGGAGGCGATCAACAGCGGCTTCTTCGAGCGTGAGATCGTGCCGGTCAAGCTGCCCGACGGCTCGACGGTGTCGAAGGACGACGGGCCACGGGCCGGCACCACCTACGAGAAGATCAGCCAGCTCAAGCCGGTGTTCCGGCCGAACGGCACGGTCACCGCGGGCAATGCGTGTCCGCTGAACGACGGTGCCGCCGCGGTGATTGTCATGAGCGACACCAAGGCTCGTGAACTGGGGCTGACGCCGCTGGCGCGCATCGTCGCGACGGGCGTGTCCGGGCTGTCACCGGAGATCATGGGCTTGGGTCCGATCGAGGCGACGCGTAAGGCGCTGGCGAACGCCGGGATGACGATCGACGACATCGACCTGTACGAGATCAACGAGGCGTTCGCCGTCCAGGTGCTGGGGTCAGCCCGCGAATTGGGCATGGACCTCGACAAGCTCAATGTGTCCGGCGGTGCCATCGCGTTGGGTCACCCGTTCGGCATGACGGGCGCACGGATCACCGCCACGCTGCTGAACAACCTGACGACACACGACAAGACGTTCGGTCTCGAGACGATGTGCGTCGGCGGCGGCCAGGGCATGGCGATGATCATCGAACGGCTCAGCTAGCTTTTATTTCGCCGAGACTGCTGACAGATCGCGATTTCACGAAATTTCGCGATCTGTGAGCAGTTTCGCTGACCATGGCCGCTCAAGTCGACGCAGAATGTCGGCTTGACGGTTCTCCTTGACGACGCGTATCCGCGTCCAGCCGAGCTCGTCGAGGTCCTCGGATCGCTGGATGTCATACGCGAATACCTCCGGGTCGGAGCGATGATGGTCGCCGTCGTATTCGAGGGCGAGCTTTATGTCTTCCCACCCCATGTCGAGGCGATACCACCGACGACCATCCGGGCTCAGCACCGGAATCTGCGTCCGTGGTCGCGGGTAGCCGGCGCGAATTATCAAGAGGCGCAACCACGTTTCCTTCGGCGATTCCGCGCCGGGGTCATACAGGTCGAGCGCGGCACGTAGCTGACGGAGCCCGCGGGCACCGCGATGGCGATCGGCGGCGGCAAACACATTGTGCGCCTTGAGGCCCGTCGCGTTGCCAAGTGCATCAAGGCGGGCAATCGCATCGTCAAGTCGGCCCCGGCGGGCAAGGTCGAACGCGGTGCGTTCGGCCGTTGTGACACGCATCTCGTCGAGCTCAACGAATTCGTTTGACCAAAGCCGCATGTCGTAGGTGCGCAGCCCGCGTGGACGCCTGGCGTTCGACCAGATCAGTTCGATCGGCAACGCATCGTCCACCCATTTCGCACCGTGCAATGTCGACGCCGTCAGTCCCGCTATGACGCCTTCTCGATGCGAGTACAGCCACGCCGCCTTCGCGCGCTGGGGCACTGTCAGCGGTGCATTCTTGGGGACGTAGACATCAGGGAACACTGCACGGTATCGGGCACGAAGTTCATGCTTACGAATCGCTCCATTAGCAACGGCCTCACTGCCGACGAACGGCTTGTCGAGCATCTCCATGACTCGACTCTCGCGCGTCCGACCCCTCGAAACTGCTTACAGATCGTAATCTGTGGACGAATTGCGATCTGTGAGCAGTTTCGGTGCAACGAAAAAGGGCGCCCACATTCGTGGACGCCCTTTCTCTCGTCGGGCTGCTAGTCGCTGTTGAAGTAACTCAGCAGCCGCAGGATCTCGAGGTACAGCCAGACCAGCGTCACGGTCAGGCCGAGGGCGACGCCCCATGCGGCCTTCTCCGGAGCACCGGCGCGGATCAACTGGTCGGCCTGATCGAAGTCGATCAGGAAGCTGAACGCCGCGATGCCGATCATCACCAGCGAGAAGAGAATCGCCAGCGGGCCACCGTCGCGCAGCGGCCCGGCGCTGTGTGTGAACAGCCCCACCACCAGGTTGACGAGCATCAGCACGACCGCGCCGAACAGCGCGCCAACGATCCAGCGGGTGAACTTCGGCGTCACCCGGATGGCTCCCGTCTTGTAGACGACGAGCATCCCGAAGAACACACCGAAGGTTCCGACGACCGCCTGGCTGATCAGCGCTCCGGCACTAATGCCCTGGACCGCGAAGTTGGCGACGATGAACGAAATCGAGCCGAGCACCAGACCCTCGAGCGCGGCGTAGCTCAGCACGATCGCCGGGTTGTCCTGCTTGCGGCCGAAGATCGCGACGAGGATCAGGCCAAGCCCGCCGAACATGCCGACCATAGCCAGCGGTCCGGCCAGATTCGGGTTCTGCGCCACCAAGAAGTAGGACACCACCGACACCGCCGTCAGCACGGCCAGCGTGATGCCGGTCTTGGTGACGACATCGTCGATGGTCAGCGGCCGGGAAACCCCGGTCTGTCGCTGTTCGGGGTACTGCGTCACATAGGGGTCGGCCTGTACCGCCTGCGCACCGTAGCCGGCCGCTCCGGTACCGAATTGCGCATAACCGCCCTGCGTCTTAGGCAGGGATCGAAATACCGGATTGCTGGTCTCCCGCACCGTCGGTTCCTCTCCTGTGCTGTGGTTCGACAAGTTGCGAACACACTCTCAACGTTCGACGACCTGGTGTTGGTTCCCGGGGAAGCCTCCCAGCTCATTCACAGAAAACCCTACCCGGCGCTGCCCTTCTCCGGTCAACGATCTACATTGCATAAGCGTGGCGGAAAACGAGGATGTCCTAGTAACTGTCGAGAACGGCGTCGGCCTGATCACCCTCAACCGTCCGAAGGCCATCAATTCCCTGACCCACCCCATGGTCACCGCGATGTCCAAGGTGCTCACCGACTGGGAGCACGACGACGCCGTCCGCGCGGTGGTGCTGTCCGGCGCCGGCGATCGTGGACTCTGCGCCGGCGGCGACATCGTGGTGATCTATCACAGCGCACGCGCCGACGGATCCGAGGCGCGACAGTTCTGGTACGACGAGTATCTGCTCAACGCGCAGATCGGCCGCTTCAGCAAGCCGTATGTCGCGCTGATGAACGGCATCGTGATGGGCGGCGGTGTCGGGGTCAGCGCTCACGGGAGCGTCCGCGTCGTCACCGAAACCACCAAAATGGCGATGCCCGAAGTGGGTATCGGCTTCATCCCGGACGTCGGTGGCACCTTGATCTTGTCCCGCGCGCCCGGATTCCTCGGTTATCACGCTGCGCTGACGGGCGCCCAGTTCGACGGCGCCGACGCGATCACGCTCGGCTTTGCCGACCATTTCGTGCCCCACGACGAACTGCATGCATTCAAAGACGCGATCGTCGCCGACGGCATCGACGCCGCCCTGGCCGCGTATGCTAAAGAGCCCCCGCCGAGTCAGTTACTGGCACAACGCGACTGGATCGACCACTGCTACGCCGGCGACACTGTCGAGGACATAGTCGCGGCGCTGCGCGGACACGACGCGGGTCCCGCCAACGACGCCGCCAACCTGATCGCCAGCCGCTCCCCCATTTCGGTGTCCGTGGCGCTGGAAGTCCTCCGCCGCGCCGCCAAGCTCGACACACTGGAAGACGTGCTGCGCCAGGAGTACCGGACATCATGCGGAGCGTTGCGCAGCCACGACCTCGTCGAGGGCATCCGCGCCCAGGTCATCGACAAAGACCGCAAGCCGAAATGGTCGCCTGCGTCGCTGGCGGCCGTCACCACCGCCGACGTCGAGGCCTACTTCGCGCCGGCCGACCGCGAACTGGAGTTCTCATGAGCTACGAGACCAGCTTCTCCACCATTGTGGTCACCCGCGACGAGCGCGTCGGCACCATCACATTGAACCGGCCGAAGGCACTGAACGCGCTCAACAGCCAGATGATGAACGAAGTCACCACGGCCGCAGCCGAATTCGATAACGACACGGGCATCGGGGCGATCGTCATCACCGGCAACGAGAAGGCCTTCGCGGCGGGCGCGGACATCAAGGAGATGGCGGACCTGTCGTTCGCCGACGTGTTCGCCGCCGACTACTTCGCGCAGTGGTCAAAGTTCGCCGCCACCCGCACACCGACGATCGCGGCGGTCGCGGGATATGCGCTCGGCGGCGGCTGTGAGCTGGCGATGATGTGCGATCTGCTCATCGCCGCCGACACCGCGAAATTCGGCCAGCCCGAGATCAAGCTCGGCGTGCTGCCCGGTATGGGCGGCTCCCAGCGGCTGACCCGCGCCATCGGCAAGGCCAAGGCGATGGACCTGATCCTGACCGGCCGCAACATGGACGCCGAAGAAGCGGACCGCGCGGGACTGGTGTCGCGCGTCTTGCCCGCCGACAAACTGCTCGAGGAGGCCAACGCCGTCGCCAAGACCATCGCCGGCATGTCACTGTCGGCGTCGCGGATGGCCAAGGAGGCCGTCAACCGCGCCTTCGAAACCACGCTGGCCGAGGGACTCCTCTACGAACGCAGGCTGTTCCACTCGGCGTTCGCGACCGACGACCAAACCGAAGGCATGAACGCGTTCACCGAGAAGCGCCCCCCGAACTTCACGCACCGATAATCTGCCGATGTGACCGACACCGCGGCGGAGGCGACCGAACAAGCACCACCGCGCGTGGAAACGGCCAAGCGGCCGTGGTGGCTTCGCCACTACACCTTCACCGGCACCGCGGTCGGTCTGGTGTTCCTGTGGTTCTCCATGACGCCCTCGCTGCTGCCGCGCGGACCGCTCTTCCAGGGCATCGTCAGCGGAGCGGCCGGTGCGACGGGATACGCCATCGGCGTGTTCGCCGTGTGGTTGGTTCGCTACATGCGATCGAAGGACACCAGCCCGCCCGCTCCGCGGACGGCGTGGATTGCGCTGCTGGTCATAGGCATCATCGGCCAGATCCTGATGATCGTCTGGTTTCACGTCTGGCAGGATGACGTCCGCGACCTGATGGGCGTGCCTCGGCTTGGATTCTGGGACCACCCGCTGGCCGCGATCCTGTCGATCGTCGTGCTGTTCGTCTTCGTCGAAATCGGCCAGCTGATTGGCAAATTGGTGCGGTTCCTCGTGCGCAAGCTGGATCGCTTTGCACCGCCGCGGGTTTCGGCTGTCATCGTCGTCGCACTGCTCATTGCGTTGACCATCGCCCTGCTCAACGGCGTCGTGGCCCGGTTCGCGATGAGCACTATCAACAAAACGTTCTCGGCGGTGAACGATGAGACCGATCCCGACTTCCCTGCGCCGATGTCGACGCTGCGGTCGGGCGGCCCGGAATCGCTGGACAGCTGGGAGTCCCTCGGCCACCAGGGCCGGGTCTTCGTATCGGCTGGTCCGACGGTCGAGGAGCTCACCAAGTTCAACGGCAAGCAAGCAATTGAGCCGATCCGAGCATATGCCGGCCTGCATTCCGCCCCCGGCATCAAGGCGACCGCCGCACTGGCCGCCCAGGAGTTGCGCCGCACCGGTGGGCTGAACCGCGAAGTCGTCGCGGTCGCCACCACCACCGGCACCGGATGGATCAACGAAGCCGAGGCCTCCGCGCTGGAGTACATGTACAACGGCAACACCGCGATCGTGAGCATGCAGTACTCCTTCCTGCCCAGTTGGCTGTCGTTCCTGGTGGACAAGGAGAACGCACGCCAGGCGGGCCAGGCGCTTTTCGAGGCCGTCGACGCGATGATCCGCGACATGCCCGAGGCACAACGCCCCAAACTCGTCGTGTTCGGCGAAAGCCTGGGCTCCTTCGGCGGTGAGGCGCCGTTCCTTGCCCTCAACAACCTCGTCGCCCGCACCGACGGTGCGCTGTTCTCCGGGCCGACGTTCAACAACACGATCTGGGAAGAGCTCACCCGCAACCGCGACGAGGGCTCCCCGATGTGGCTGCCGATCTACGACATGGGCGACAACGTCCGCTTCTCCGCCCGCGCCGACAACCTCGGCCGACCCGCCGATCCGTGGGGCCATCCGCGGGCGGTGTATCTGCAGCACGCGTCAGACCCGATCGCGTGGTGGAACGTCGATCTTCTTTTCGCCAAACCGGATTGGCTGCGCGAGCCCCGTGGCTACGACGTGTCACCGCGGATGGAATGGATACCTATCGTGACGTTCCTTCAGGTGTCCGCCGACATGGCGGTCGCAGTCGACGTGCCCGACGGACACGGCCACGTCTACGTCAAAGACGTCGCCAACGCCTGGGCCGCCATCCTGCAGCCGCCGGGCTGGACGCCGGAGAAAACCCAAAAGCTGCGACCGCTCTTGTCCAACGACGAAAACGCCTAAACCAGAATCCCTTCGGCCTTCAACGCGTGATATCCGCCGACGACGTCGGTGGCGCGGTGCAGCCCGAGGTCGAGCAGCGACGCGGCGGCCAAGCTGGAGGTATAGCCCTCCGAGCACAACACCACCCATTCCACGCCATCGCCGACTGCCTGCGGCAGCCGTGCATCGCTGGTCGGATCGCAACGCCACTCGAGCACATTGCGCTCGATCACCAGCGCGGCGGGCACGCCGCCCTCGAGATCGCGCTGGGCCTGCGGGCGGATGTCGACCAAAACGGCACCGCGGTCGAGTGCTCCGGGTACGTCGCGCGCCGACAGCCTGCGCAGCCGTGAACGCGCTTCCTCGAGTACCCGGTCGATTCGACTCATTACCGCCCCTCCGGTACATCAGTGAGTTCGGTGCGCTTGCGGCGCAAGGTCTTTCGCTCGGTCACCTCGTAGTACGACATGGCCGTCAACGGCGGCGAATAGGCGTGCACGCTCATCGTCGGAGTAAGGGGAGCCGACAAATCGCATTCTGGCGTCCATACGACGTCATGCACCCAGCCCAGCGGGAAACCGGCCTGATCGCCGGCCCGAAGGCGTCGCCGCCGCAACGCTTCTCCGTCCCAGCGCGTTTCCCGCAGCGCGCCGGATACGACGGTCAACGCACCCAGCGAGCCGCCGTGGTCATGCAGTTCGGTCGAGCGATCCGGCACCCAGCTGATCAGCCAAACGTCGAGTTCGTCGTCACCGTGCAGGCGCGCGAACCACCGGTCGTCTGTCGGCGGTCCGTCCGCCGACAGCAGGCGGTCATAGCGGCCGGACAGCACATCGTCGGCGTAGCGGTCGGTGGCTTGCAGTAGATCCGGCAGCCGCAGGCGGGTCGGTGCGGACACGGCGGGGACGGCAGACGGCAACACAGCGGGCTGTGCGGAAACCATGGTGGAACTCCAGAAGTGACGGGGACGGGATCAGGGCGTCGGCGTTAGGCCCGACAACACTCCCGGAATCCGGTGCTCTCCATCACGGCCGCCAGTGTGGCATAAGACGTGGGAAAGCGCATCGTGCCACCGTCCGATGGCATTCGCTGACAGGCCGTCGACGCGGCGGCCCCTAACCGGGGCCGACTGTTGCATAGATTGGTCAGCATGCGAAGGTTCCCCGAGCAGGTCGCACTGTGTACCGCACTGCTGGCGCTCACGGTCGCTGGCTGTTCGTCGAACGAGCAAAAGTCGACCCCGCCGCCGACAACCTCCACCAGTGAACTGCCGCCCCTGCCCGCCGAACCGGCCCAGCCCGGCGCGGTCGGTGTGTCCCCCGGCGGCGTCACCACCAAGGTCGACGTGCCGGCCGACGCCACGGAATCGCAGTACGGGCAGGCGTGCCATGCGGCCAAGGTGTGGATGGATGGCCAGCAGGCCGACCCGCAGACGCTCGTCGAGCCGTACCTGAAGATGGTGCAGGCACCCGATTTCACCGGCCCCGGGAACTTCAACACGCCGTGGGCCAATCTGACACCGGCCCAGCAGGCGGGCGCCATCATGGCGGTCACCGCCGCCGCCAACGGCGAGTGCGAGTAGCGCGGCACTTAAAATCTCGCTGCGAGTAAGCCGGCCTGGCGCAAAATGGCGGTATGGCTGGGAACCGTGTCGCGCTGGCGCTCGGCAGCGGCGGCGCCCGCGGATACGCCCACATCGGCGTGATCGACGAACTACGCCACCGCGGCTACGACATCGTCGGGATCGCCGGGTCGTCGATGGGCGCGCTCGTCGGTGGTCTGCAGGCGGCGGGCAGGCTCGACGAATTCGCGGAGTGGGCCAAATCCTTGACACAGCGCGCGGTGCTGCGGTTGCTGGACCCGTCCATCGCCGCTGCCGGGGTGCTGCGGGCAGAAAAGATCCTGGATGCGGTCCGCGACATTCTCGGTGAGGTGACGATCGAAGAACTGCCGATCCCCTACACCGCTGTGTCCACCGACCTGCTCTCGGGTAAATCCGTTTGGCTGCAACGTGGTCCGGTCGACGCGGCGATCCGGGCGTCGATCGCGATCCCCGGCGTGATCACACCGCACGTGTTCGACGGGCGCCTGCTCGCCGACGGCGGCATCCTCGACCCGTTGCCGATGGCGCCGATCGCCGCGGTCAACGCGGACCTCACCATCGCGGTCAGCCTCGCGGGCAGCGAGGCAGGCGGCCGCTACGAGCCGACCGAGACCGAGCCAAGGGCGACGACGGAATGGTTGAGCCGGATGTGGCGCAGCACCACCGCGTTGTTCGACACGAACCGCTCCCTCGCACCTCCGGGCGAGACAGGCAGCGCCGAAGAACTCGTCGAAGTGTCGAAAGACGAGGCGGTGCCGAAGCTGGGCAGCTTCGAGGTGATGAACCGCACCATCGACATCGCACAGGCCGCGCTGGCCCGCCACACCTTGGCGGCCTATCCCCCCGACGTGTTGGTCGAGGTGCCGCGCACCGCCTGCCGCAGCCTCGAGTTCTACCGCGCGGCAGAGGTCATCGACATCGGCCGCGAGCTGGCCGCTACCGTGCTCGATGAACTCGAAAAGCCAACGGCGGAAAGCTGATTCAAACGCCGAGGAATTCGGCGACCGCCTCGGCGACCCGCTGGCCCTGCTCACGACCGGCAAGTGCGGAGGGCTTTCGGCACGCAGGATCGAGTGGGTTGCGGCCGAACGCGGCGAGCGACTCGTCGTCGGCGAACACCGAGAATGTCGACCCGTCGAACGCCTCGACCTCCTCGGCGGCGCCGCCGCCGAACGGTGACGGTGCCGATCGGCCCGACGGCACCAGCACCACCGCGAGGTCGCAGTCACCAGCCAGGGCCATGTTGACGCTGCTGCCCACCCCGCCGTCCATGTAGCGGCGATCGCCGATCGTCACCGGCGGCCAGACGCCCGGCACCGCGCAGCTGGCGGCGACCGCGTCGACCAGGCCGACGCCCGAGTTCCTGTCGAGCGTGATCAATTCGCCGGTGGCGGTGTCGATCGCGGAAATCCGCAGCACTCGGTCCGGCCAGTCGTGCGATGGCAGGCGTTGGGCGATGACGTCGCGGCGCACCGCTTCGGTGACGGTCTGCGTCGATAGCGCGACGGCCCCGATCCTCTGAAGCTTGTCGGCCGTTGTGACGTTGGGCGTCATCATCGCCGTGACGAACAGCTCCGTGATGTCGTCGATGCCGACGTCAGGGTTGATCTCGGCCGACGACCCGGTGGTCTGCCGGTCGAAGAGCGCATCGAGTCCCAGACCGCTGCCCAGTTGCGCGGCGACTGCAGAGCCCGCCGACGTGCCGATCAGTACGTCCGAGTCGATCAGAGCTTGCGCGGTGGCGGGCAACTGGTCGGCGATACCCCGCAGAACGCCGGTCTCCCACGCAATTCCCGCCAATCCGCCGCCCGCGAGGACCAGCGCCCGTTTCGTCGTCACGACAGCGAGTGTGCCAGGGTCACCGAAGGGCGTTGACGCGTGGTTGCCACTTTCACGACAGCTCAAATTTGTATTCCGCCGCGGATGAACCGAAAATAGTGGATTCTGGAATTACCGAAATGGCTGCGACAGGTGAAGTGGGCGTACACGCAGGCCGGTACAGAATCCTGCTGACGCAGGGCACTTTCTACACGACCGGCGTGCAGCTCTCCAATGTGTCGGTTGTGTTGCCCTTTATCGCTGCTGAGCAGGGAATCTTCTGGGCTGCAGGCCTGCTCTATCCCGCGTACAGCCTCGGCGCCATTTTCGGAAACTCGATGTCGCCATTCATTCTCGAACGTTCACGTCACCACAAACATCTCGTCGTCTCGGCGACGTCGTTGACTATGGCGACATTGATTCTTTGCAACGCAATAGTGGCTATGTCCGGTATCGGAATTGCCGGGATGTTCCTGGCGACGTCATTGGCAATCGGGGTTGCCAACGGGATATCGAAGGTCGCTTCTTCCGAAGTCGTGTCGAGCAAGCTGACGGAGGTGCGACGCGGTGATCTGCTACTGACCCAGGGCGCCACAGGCGCACTGCTGGCCATTGCGTGCACGCTCATGCTCCTGCCCCTGATAGATGGGCGGAATCCGTTCACCTGCCATGTGGACCTGCTGTGGCTGGGAGCCCTCGTACTGGCGGCCGCGGCAATTACGTCAGTTTTCGTCGGCCCCGTCCATCCGCGTTCCGCACGG
>C688J18823_10000948_pt1 | contig 17565 bp, 17 predicted proteins | sample HopSoiMetagenom1_FD_18823 | JGI IMG/M metagenome (IMG submission 18823) | reverse complement strand
CCATTCACGGGCACGCGGCGAATCTCGCCCTTCGCCTGCAGCCGCCCGAGCGCGAGCGGCAGCGTCGTCGTCACTCCCTTCTTCTTGCCTTCCTCGCCGAGGTTGCGCGACGCTTTGCCGGTTGCGTCGCGAATGGCGTCCGGCTCCATGGCGTCAGGTCCATCCAGCGCGTCGAGCACCGCGCGCTCGAGCTTCACGATCTCCTTCTCTGTGACGCCGAGCTTCATCGCGACCTTCATTGGCGCAACCGCCGCGTCCTCGCCGACCTTGAGCCCCAATGCGTAGTCGCGCGCGGGGAGGACGTACGTGCAGCCGCGCGCTGAAGGCAGCTCGTGGATCTGGATTTTCGCCGCCGCGGCGTCCGCGGCCAGTCGCGTCGTGCGCGCGCGAGCGAAGAGGGTCAGGTATGGCCCCACACCTCCGACCGACCGCGCCCACCCCGCGCGTTCGAGAACCTGCGCGGGCGTGGCGTCCCGAAGCGAGCCGTCGAGTCCCTGCCGATGGAACCACCACGCGCGCAGCTTCGGTGTCGACATTTAGTCCTCAGTTGGAGCATCGTACTCAGACTGAGACCTAAGATCTCAGGGCTGAGATCAATCCTTTTCGATGTAGCGGGCGGGCATCTCACCCACGACAGCGAGTCCAGAATCGAGACGACAGCTCCGAGTCCTAAGACGTGAGAGTCTGCATCTCGATCTCACGTCTGCCGTCTCGAGGCCGAGGTCTCGATTCTGGACTCGCCGTACCGGGTGAGATGCTGGCTCGGCACACGGAAAAAGCTGGATCTCAGCTCTGAACACTGAGATCTCAGTCTCAGTCGCAGCATCTGATTACGCGTACCGCTTCTGCGCTCGTTCGCGCGCCTTTCGCGCCTCCTCTTCCCGGTTCCGCGGCGGCGCGTTGATCTGGAGTGCCCGGATCAACTTCTCGGCCGCTGCTGTGACCTCGTCGACCGCGACGTTGAATGCTTCCTCATTCGCGCGCGACGGGCGTGTCGTTCCACTCAGCTTCCGCACGAACTGCAGCGCCGACGCGCGGATCTCGTCGTCCGTCGCGGGTGGAGCGAAGTTCGCCAGCGTCTTGATGTTTCTGCACATCGGTCAAAGTCTCCAGATAAATCAGAATGCCTAACGTTTGAGCGGCGTCGCCGGCGTCGCGTGCTTGGCGAAGAGCAGGCCGTCGTAGTACGCGGGAAATTGCAGCGGCGTCTCGAAGGTGCCAAGAGGGCTCTCCGAGTAAATGCCGCTCACGAGGCGCGCCGGATGCGGGCCCTGGAGCCAGCTGGCCGCGGTATCGCTCGCGACCCCCCGGAAATCCAGGAAGAGCGTCTCGCCGCTCGAGCGATTCAGAACATACTCATAAGAGTCCGGACGCGGCGGGCGTAAATTCATGTTCGTCTCACCGCCGGGCTCGCGCTGGCCGACGTTGATCGGCTGGGCCCGGACCGTGCCCGCCCCGGCGGTGAAGGCCAGGTTCCGATAGCGGTCGCCGAGCGTGCTCGCGAGTGGTACCGCCGACTGGACGACGTTGCCCTCGCCCGTTAGGCGGCCCGATTCGACGTCGCGTCCCCAGACGAGCAGGTTGCTCTCGGGCCCGAGCTGGCCAGCCAGCCAGAGCACATGGTCGGCCACCGTCTGGTGGCGCGGCAGGTGCTTGAGCCCAACGTCGGCATCGTGGTGCGCGACGCGCGCCATCAGCTCGGCGAAGGCCACTGTCCCCTGCGCGCCCGGCCGCGACGTCCCGAGCCGGCCACGAAGTGCGACCAGCGTGTCGACGATTGCCGCCGTCGCGCCGCGGCATCGGTTCCAGAAGGTGCTGTCCGCGGCCGGTCCATCGCGTCCCCATGCCGCGCTCTCGCCCGTGGTGACGCAGCCGATCTCACGATGGAGGAAGGCATTCACGCCGCTGCCGACGATGCTGTCGGGAAGCGACGCGACGACCTGCACCGCGTGCGCCGCAGTCGGCAGCTCGAAGCCATAGAATCCGATCTGCTCCGCGGCGCCATGGGAGCGGTTATAGGCGTGAATCCACTCGACGAGGTTCAGCACCTCCTGCGTGTTCCAGTGCGGCCCGAGCGCGCGAAGCGTCTGTCGTGGGCTGCCGATACCCGTGCGAACGTAGCGGTCCAGCTCCATCGTCTCAGCCATGGGCGCCTGGATGGCGATGCCGCGAAATCCACGTGTGCTCAACGCCGCGAGGATCTCCTGCATGATGCCCGCGAACTGATGCGTTCCTTCCGTGAGCTCGCTGACGCCGAGCACACGCGCGTTGCCGACGAAGGTGAGAAAGGGCGTGCGGTCGGCGGCCGGCCGGAGGGTGTCGAGGATCGTGATGGGAATCGCGTGCGACTCCACCCAGCGCAGCGCCGCGGACTGGGCCTCGTTGAGCGGCGGTGGTGGAAGTACGACGGCGGGCGGCTTGCTCGAGTGGCAGGCGCCGGCACCGACGAGGGTGGCAGTGAGGAAGAGCGCGACGCAGCTGCGACGTATGGACATCGGATCGTAGTGAGAGAGTAGGCTGGTGAGCGGGCCGCTATAAAACGTACAAAGCCCGGGCCAGTGGCGTTGGTCCCGGAGCAGCGCCGCGGGTCGCTTCCCGGCCGACGCCTCTGCTCTTAACCTTTCAAGGGACCAGCACTTCCATCATTCTATTCCCTGGCGCTCATCCTGTCGTGACCCACGCTGCTCCACCGAAGCGGGACTTCATCCGCGAGCTCGTCGCCGAAGACGTCGCCACCGGCCGCTTTCACCGCGCTCCGGCGACACGCTTCCCGCCCGAGCCTAACGGCTATCTGCACATCGGACACGCGAAGTCGATCTTGCTCAACTTCGGCATCGCGCGCGAGTTCGATGGCCGGTGCAACCTGCGCTTCGACGACACGAATCCGGCGACGGAGGACATGCGCTACGTCGAGTCGATCCAGGAGGACGTGCGCTGGCTCGGCTTCGAGTGGGACGGGCTGTTCTTCGCGAGCGACTATTTCGAGAAGTTGTACGAGATCGCCGAGCTGCTCGTGAAGAAGGGGAAGGCCTACGTCGACTCGCAGAGCGAGGAGGAGATCCGGACGAATCGCGGCACGGTCACGACGCCGGGGGTGGACAGTCCCTACCGGAATCGGAGCGTCGACGAGAATCTCGATCTGCTCCGGCGGATGCGGGCCGGTGAGTTCCCGGACGGGGCGCACGTGCTCCGCGCGAAGATCGACATGGCGCATCCGAACATGATCATGCGCGACACGCTGCTGATGCGCATCCGCCATTTCGATCACTACCGGCGCGGCGACACGTGGCCCATCTACCCGCTCTACGACTTCGCGCACGGGCTCTCGGACGCGTTCGAGGGCATCACGCGGTCGTTGTGCACGCTGGAGTTCAAGGACAACCGGGAGATCTACGAGTGGCTCGTCAATGAGGCGGGCTTCGAGAACCCGCCGACGCAGATCGAGTTCGCGCGTCTCGAGCTCGACTACACGGTGTTGAGCAAACGCAAATTGCTGCGGCTGGTGAATGAAGGCTTCGTCAGCGGCTGGGACGATCCGCGCATGCCGACGATCGCCGGCCTGCGGCGTCGCGGCGTGACGCCCGAGGGACTGCGCAACTTCGCCGAGGCGATCGGCGTGGCACGGAAGCCGGCGCGCACGGAGCTCGCCACCTTCGAGCATTACGTGCGCGACGACCTCAACATGCGCGTGCCGCGCGTGATGTGCGTCGTCAATCCGCTGAAGGTCGTGCTCACCAACTATCCCGAGGGTGAGGGCGAGCAGCTCGAGGCGTCGTACTATCCGCACGACGTGCCGCTCACGGGGTCGCGCCCGGTGCCGTTCTCGCGCGAGCTCTACATCGAGCGCGAGGACTTCATGGAGAATCCGCCGAAGAAGTTCTTCCGCCTCGCGCCCGGGCGGGAAGTGCGTCTCCGATATGGCTACTTCATCACCTGCACGGACGTAGTGAAGGATTCGGCCGGCGAGATCGAAGAATTGCGCTGCACGTACGATCCCGCGACCCGCGGCGGGGACGCGCCCGATGGCCGCAAGGTTCAGGGGACGATCCACTGGGTATCGGCGCGCCACGCGCTCGACGCGGAGCTTCGGTTGTACGACAAACTCTTCACGGTGCCGAACCCGGACGATCTCCCGGAGGGCCAGGAGTTCACTGACGTCCTGAATCCCAATTCGCTCGTCGTGGTGCCTAACGCGAAGATCGAGCCGAGTGTGGGGGCGGATCCGGTGGGATCACGGTACCAGTTCGAGCGGACGGGCTACTTCATGACCGATCCGGTGGATTCGCGGGAGGGGCGGCCGGTGTTCAATCGGACAGTGACGTTGCGGGATACGTGGGCGAAACTCAAAGGTCAGCCAGGCTGAGAGCTTCGCTTGCGCTCGAATGGGAACGGGCCTATATGAGGTCGTTACGGCGACCACACCACGGAGCGACAATGTCGATAAAGCTACGAGCCGCAATCGGCTTACTCATCATCGCCTTACCCCTCGGCGCCCAGCAGCAGCAGGGCAACGCCAATAAGCAAGTTTATAACCGCCCCGACGCGCGGCCGGGTGTGCTGTCGCCTGCGGTACGGGTCGGCGACATGCTCTTTCTCTCCGGCGTCATGGGTACGATCCAGGGCGGCGGGATGGCCGAGGGCGGCATCGAGGGTCAGACTCGTCAGGCACTCGAGAACGTGAAGTCCGAGCTCGCGCTCGCCGGGGCGACGATGTCCGACGTCGCCAAGTGTACCGTCTTTCTGACTGACGCGGCGAACTTTCAGGGGATGAACAAGGTCTATCGCGAGTTCTTCCCAACGGATCCGCCGGCGCGATCGACAGTCGCCGTCGCGGCGCTCGTCGCGCCGGGCGCCCTGCTCGAGATCGAATGCATCGCCAGCGCCCACAAGTGAGTGATACCAGCATGACTGCCACTGCAACCGCGGCCGAGCCGCTCACTCTCACGCTGCGCGATTTTGAGGAAGTGCGCGCGCGGATCGCTCCGCACATCAAGCGCACCCCGCTCCTCACGTCCCGCCAGCTCAACGAGCTCACGGGCTACGACATCCGGCTGAAGGCCGAGATGTTCCAGCGCGTTGGAGCGTACAAGATCCGCGGGCCGCTCAACAAATTCGCGCTGATGTCGGAGGAGGACAAACGGCGGGGCGTCGTCTGCTCGTCGGCGGGGAATCACGCGCAGGGCGTCGCGCTCGCGGCGCAGATTCACGGCATGCGCGCCGTCGTCTGCATGGCGAAGAACGCGACGCCGGCGAAGATCGCGGCGACGAAGGGATATGGTGCCGAGGTCGTGCTGCACGGCACGATCTGGGACGAGGCCAACGAGAAGGCGAAGGAGCTCGTGCGGACGGAGGGGCTCATCTACGTCCATCCATTCGACGACGCGCAGCTGATCGCGGGGCAGGGGACGCTCGGTTTAGAGATCGTTCAAGACTGGCCCGAGGTCGACGCGGTGATTGTCCCGATCGGCGGCGGCGGGCTGATCTCGGGCGTGTCGATGGCGGTGAAGAGCCACAACCCGAACGCGAAGGTGATCGGCGTCGAGTCGTCCGACGGTCCGGCGATGCAGCGGAGCGTCGCGGCGGGCCATCTCGAAACGATCGATTGCAAGACGATCATCGACGGCCTCCGCGTCCGCCGCTGCGGCGAGCTGAATTTCTCGGTCGTGCAGCGGTTCGTCGACGACATCGTCGCGCTGCCCGACCGCGAGATCTTCGACGCGATGATCTGGATCATGGAGCGGTGCAAGCTCGTGGTCGAAGGCGCCGCTGCCGCGCCGGTGGCGGCGCTGCTGCATGGCCTCGTTAGGCTGCCGAAGGGGTCGAAGGTGGCGGTGGTGCTGTCGGGTGGGAACGTGAACCTCGACCAGTTGCGAGGGCTGAGCTGGAATTAGCGTCGCCCCAGCGATCTCGCGGTGGGTTGGGCGTCGGGAGCCTCGCGGATCGAGTGTAACCAGAGCTCCGGGGACAACGAAGGGGTTGTCGGTCTGACGCTCGGCTCGTCAGCGCGTCCCTCGCAGGTTAGGCTGTGAGCGCCCGGAGTTAGACTGCGAGGGGTGACGCATCCGTCTGCGTGCAACTCGAGCGGTGCATTGGAGTTGCTCCCGGCGTCGGCAGATTAGACTTCGAAACGCGCGGTTTTATTGTCATTCGTGTTTGTGAATACCGCTATCTAATTAGCGTGAGACAGCAACAGACATCGAGGACGATCGTGCTCGCTTGGAATCAGCGGAAGGTTCGCCAGCTCACGCCGGGCGAGATCTGGCTGTTCATCGTCGGCCGCGGCCTCGCCGCCTTCGGCCTCGGTGCCCTCGCCACGCGCTACGTCCCGACGCTCGCCGGCACGCCCGGCGTCGTCGTCGTCGCCCTCGGCGTGGCCGCCCTCCTCGTGGCTGGCAAGGGATTCGCGCGCCGCGCGCCGGACGAGCAGCCATCGCGACCTGCTGTCTAACGTTGCGCTGCAGCTGACAAGGCGACCGGCATCAGGTTGAATCCGTGGACAATCGCTGCGATGGCCCACATCATATCGCGCGCTCGGCTCGAAACCTTGCAGCTGAGCTGGGGCGTTAGGTAGCCATACCCTATCAATGACCGTCGAGATCCGGAACGCCGCGCTCCTCGCGGACCTGTTTGGCCACTGGCCCGACTTTCACGACGCCGAGGTGCACTCAATGCGCCTCGACGCGCCTCGCGGCGGCGCCGGCAGTCTCGACGCCGACATCGAAGTCGCCGAGATGAGCCGCGAGTTGGACGAGCGCGGCTATTACCGCGACCGACAGCGATGCCGAACCACTCTCCGCTTCGACCGGGTGTTGGACGTACGGATCAATGGCTTCAGCTACCAGAACGTCCTCGATGCGTTGGAGATCGAGGAGCTGTCAGGCACCGAGCGCCAGCAAGCGGGAGACGAGCGGCGTACCCGTCGCTATCGCGTGCGCTTCGTGCCCATTCCGGCTTTCTGCGCGGTCGAGCTCCTCTGCGACGTCATCGCCGTGGTTGACGCAGCGCCCGTCGCGCGGGCTACCTAACGTGGCGCTGCAGTTGACAAGCGCACCGGAATCGTTGGGTTAAGTGGCTGGACGCTGCTCCGACCTACAGATTGGCGAGTCGACTGGCGAGCCAGTCGCTTGCAACTGAGCTTGAGCGTTAGGCCGCGACGACAATCAGTCTATCACGACGATTCTATGGACAGCGTTGAGGAAGTCGCCGGGTTCCGTCTACGGGACCGCGTGCTGTTCGGCCTTCGCGCCGGCGCGCGGCTTGGTGCTTACCTCGCGGCGCTCACCGCCGTCGTCGCAGTGGTGAGCGGCCGGGTGCGGGGAGACACCGTGTCGGCGATCCCGGCCGCGGCCCTCGTGTTCTCGGGCGCCGTGGTCGGCGTAGTCGTGCTCGCGATCGGGCGATCCTCAGTTCGACACTCTTGGGGCGCCGCTCTCCTCGGCGCCGCGTGCCTCGCGCCCACCACGTACGGGGTGGCCATTGCCGGCCGGAGCCTCTCGAACTTAGACTGGGGCCTGGTGCTGGCGATCGGTGCCTTTACACTGATCCTCGGAGCCATCCTCGGAGTGATGTCGTGGCGTGGGTGGACGCGTCGGTTCTAGCATCGCGCGCCCGCGGCCTAACGTTGCGTTGCAGCTGACGAGCGGTTCATGAATGGCTCGCTTCGCTCGCTGCTTATTCGGCCCGCTCGCAGCTGAACTCAGGCGATAGGCATCACACAAACCTGATTTGTCAGCCATCTTGAACTCGGAAGAAGCACTCTCCCAGTTCGCAGGCCTCGCCGAAGAATACTGCTCATTCTTCGAGTCGTGGCCGGCGCGCGAGCGCGACTCCTTCCTTCGTGAGGCGCATCGCCGCCTGCCGCCACTCTATGCCGCAGCACTCCAGTTGCCCGACGTCTACTCCGAACCGCCTGAGAGCATCGGCGAGGAGAATGAGGAGGAAGACGACGACTATGTCGTCCCCTCGACGCCAGACCCCGATCTTGTGCCTACGGAGGAGTGGATGGCCACATGGCGTGCACTTGGGAAGCACCTCGGTGACCGCAAGTATTACCACGAAATGTTCGCGCCATTCAAACTCGACGAGAAAGAGCCAGTCGTTGGAGACTTATCGGACGATCTGACAGACATCTACAGCGACCTTGCGCGTGGGCTGGCCAAGTGGCGCCGTGGGGAAAGGACGACTGCCGCTTGGGAATGGCAGTTTCACTTTGCGTGTCACTGGGGCGAGCACCTTACTAGCGCACTGCGCGCCCTTCACGCGCTCGCTTTTGATGAGGGACTTGGGCCGCCACCGCCGCGCAGTGAAGCCTAACGGGCGTTGGAGCAGTCGAGCGCAGCTGCGGTAGCGGCGGCTGCGCCACCGCATTTTATATGACGCGGTCGCAGCTCAACTCGGGCGTTAGGCAGGAACGGTTCTCTTTGTGAATTCTGATATCACGAAGATCAAAGCACTCGTCGGCGAAGAACTCGCTCGGATCCGAGCCATTGAGCGACGCAACGAACTCGCGGCGTTCTTACGCGAGCCGCGGCCCACCACGCTCGGGTGGGACTACGGCGCTCCTGATGAGCGCGTCCCGGTCTGGATCGTCGCGCAATCGACCGACGGTGAGGACACCCTAGTATACGCGCAGCCACCGGATTCGGTACGGCCTTTCCTTGGGGCTATGTGCGGATCAGCCAGGACTCATGTGGAATGGATTCACAGTGGCACTCGGGCCTTGAGGACGCCGCCATCGCTGCCGGCCTCCTCTCAGTGCCACCGGGCTATGTTGTGCCAGGGCCGCGAGAATGAGATCGACCTGGCTGCAGCCTCACGGACGTTGCAGCTGACAGGGGAGCTTCGGAGTTACGCGTGGCTGCGCCACGCGCTGTTATTTGGATTCCGGCAGCTGAACTTGGGCCTTAGGCAGCAACACACTTCAGAGTTAATGAAGGCTGATGTGGGTCCCCCGACTGCCCTGGCGGCATGCCTCTCAGCCATTCGCAAAGATCTGAATGCGTCCACTTCCATGGCTTCAGGACCCCACCAGCGCACCGTCTGAAGGCATGACGCTCAGTGTTGAGTATCGAGACGGTCGCGGCGAAGGAGGCTGGCGTGTCCCGGATCTGAATCCGATCTTGGCGCCGCTTTTCGGGGCCGATCTGTTCTCAGGCTCACTCAATCTTTGGGCCGACCATGGGGTGACCCTTCCGAATCCAGCCGCCCGTGCGGTGGGCGATGAACTTTGGTGGTTTTCACCGATCATCCTAGGCGCTCAAGCAGCTGGTATCGCGGCTCGCAGGGCAGACTCCGGGAACATAGAGTTCATCGAGGTATATGCTCCCAGACGACTCGCGCCGCAGCTCGGGCTGATCAATGGAAGCCGTCTCACCATTCGTATACTTGACGGCCGCCATCTCGCGCCTGCTGCCTAACGTTGCGTTACATCTGTCGGGCGCTTTGCGCATTCGGTAGTGCCCCTGGATCTCACTACTAGCCGCGAACCGGCTACCGCATATTGAAACGACCGCCTGCAGCTGAACCAGGCGTTAGCCAGACGACACAGTCCGTGGACCACCATGGGAGTATTCGCCACGAGCGTCATTGCGCTGATGTTTGCCGTTCTGCTTGGTCTCGAATGGCGTTTCAGCTGGAGAACCGTCCGCGTTGGGATAATCATCCTGGCACTGATCGTCTATTGGGTCTTCCCTACGGGACCGAACTACACGATCGCCGGGCGGCGAGCCATGGCCGTGCCCGTCGATGAGCGGATAAAGGTCCTGCGCGGCGACACGCTGTCAGAGTACTTCACCGGCGTCGACATCATGCGGGAGTATCTTCGCGAGTCGGAGGGGAGCTCGGGTCCGCGGTTGATTGTTTTGGGCGCTCTCGTGTGGCTCGCCTGCGTTCCGGTGTTCCGGAGAGAACCCGTGCCCAGGCAATCCTCGGCCCCGCGTAGCGACGCAACGTGACCCGCTGGAATGTGCGGCGTCTGGAACCCGCGTGGCCGCTGGCTAACGTATGTTGCAGCTGACAGAGCGTGTCGAGATGCTCGCTCCGCTCACAATCCTATGGTGCTGCAGCTGAGCGTTGGCGTTCGGCCGCCCGCTCAAGGCCACGTGTCACAGCCTCACAGCAACCTATGGATGACATCGTATCGCTGGAAGGTCCATTAGAGATGTTCAATGGGCAGCTCGCGCTGCGCATCCCACTCAATGCTGGTGGTGACAGGCTGGCGCCATTCGCCCGTGGCATCGGCACTGTCGATGGCGAGTTCCTGACTGTAGTGATTCTACCGTGGCTCGCCGAAAAGCTCCGAGTCAAAGATGGCAGCCTCGTTTTTGTGGACAACAAGGGCGGCAAGTTCAACATCACGCGCAGTGCGGCGAATGACGCCTGAGCAACACGCGGGCCGCAATGTGTCTGGCCGCGCGCGTTGCCCGATTCGTTCGCCCGTCAGCCTAACGAATCGCTGCACCCGAGAAACGCTTGAAGATGGCGCGGACCGCTGCCCAGCGCTCTATTAGACCGGCTTGCAGGTGAGCTCGAGCGTTAGCTGGCTCTGGACAATACACTTTCGCGTTCGCGCGTAGAGAGATCCTCTATGTCTAAGTCGCTGGCATTCGGAGCCGTTCGGCGAGCGTTACTGTCTTTGGCGCCGCTCCCACTGTTCGCTCAGCAACCGCGGAGCAGCAACGCAACGCTCCCATCCGGGACCTGGTTCATCGCCCAGCCAGTCGGCGCGGATACAAGCGTCTTTCGATTCACGCTGCGATTCGATCGCGATAGCGTCATCGGAGCGAACACCGACGGGCTACCCATCCGCGGCACCGTTCGTGGCGATTCCGTCACCTTCGAAGTGCTTGGTCGCACCGATGGCCCGAGCGTTCGGTTCTTCGGCGTCGCAAAGAACGGGACCATTCATGGGAAGCGTCTGGTGACACCGCGAGATCCCTCGATTCCGGGTCGCGCCGGCGAGTTTCTGGCGAGTTTTGCGACGCCTACACGAGCCCCGCACCTTCAGCTCTTTGAACCCAAAGACTTCTCGCGTTGGTTTTCAGGCTCCGTTCCACCAGTGCTCCACATCATTCCCGGCGACACCGTGCGCACATGGACGCTGGACAATGCGGGACGTGATTCCACAGGCGCAGTTCGTGGGCGGGCCGGCAATCCGCTCACGGGTCCGTTCTACATCGACGGAGCACTTCCTGGCGACATGATTGCCGTCCGGTTGCACCGCGTGCGCCTCAACCGCGACTACGCGATCGCCGGAGACGAGATCGAAGGAAACGCCCTCACACCGGATTACTTTCGCCGCATGAAGGAAGTCCCCGGCTTCAACGCGCGATGGCGGCTCGACCGCGAACGAGGCGTTGCCATACTGGAGCAGCCGACATCCGCTCTCGCTACGTACACGGTTCCGCTTCGGCCGATGCTCGGCTGCATCGGAGTCGCTCCGCCTGCCGGGCAAGTCATCGATGCGCGTGAGTCGGGAGTCTTCGGCGGGAACATGGACTTCAACGAGATCCGCGAAGGAGTGACACTATACCTCCCAGTCTTTCAACGTGGAGCGCTGCTCTTTCTCGGAGATGGACACGCGGTGCAGGGCGACGGCGAACTCACGGGCGATGCGTTGGAGACGTCGATGAACATTGAATTCAGCGTCGATGTTTTCCCGTCGAACAGCACCTTTCGGGGACGGATCGGCAGCCCTCGAGCCGAAAATGATGAATATCTAATGGCCATCGGCATCAGTGGGGACCTGTCTGACGCGCTGCGAGCGGCGACGACTGACTTTGCCCGCTGGCTCGAGATAGACTACGGCCTCAATGGGCCAGAGGTAGCCGCCGTCCTCGGCACCAGCATGCGCTACCATGTCGCCGAGCTGGTAGGTTCGGAGGTGAGCATCGTGGCAAAGATCCCGAAGAACGTGTTGCGCCAGCTACGCCGGCCAACCGCGCCCCGCGGGATCGAATCGCGTGTGACTCCACCGCCGCGCGGCCCGACAATGCAATGATGCTGTCGAGCGATCTGCGGCATGCAAGGGGTGGGGTGGCCGAGAAAAATGCTTTTCTTCTCGAGCCGATGGTGGCATAGAGGAGAGGCACGCGCGACAAGACTTCCGCAGATGGGGTATCGTCCTGACACAACCGAGCGAGGACCTTCGCCGCGAGTTCGGCGACATTGACATCTACTTATTCGACCAACTGCATCGCGGGCGTATCGCCGAGGGCATGAAGGTGCTCGACGCCGGGTGCGGCGCTGGCCGGAATCTCGTCTATCTCCACCGGCGCGGCTTCGACGTCTGGGGCACCGATGGCGACGAGCAGGCCGTCACGACGGCGCGTGCGCAGGCTGCGATCCTGTCACCGTCGCTTCCCGCCGACCACTTTCGCGTCGAACCCGTGGAACGGATGTCGTTCGACAACGAGACGTTCGATGTGGTGATCAGCAGCGCCGTGCTGCATTTCGCGAGCGACGAGGAGCAGTGGAACGCCATGCTTCGGGAAATGTGGCGTGTGCTCAAGCGTGGTGGAATCTTCTTTGCCCGACTGGCAACCGACATCGGGCATGAGACGCGGGTCCGACCGTTAGGCAATCGGCGGTTCATCATGCCAGACGGCCATGAGCGTTTCCTCGTCGACGAAGCGTTCATCGTCGAGGCGACACGGCGGGTGGGCGGAACGCTCGTCGATCCGCTGAAGACGAGCGTCGTCCAGAATATGCGATCGATGATGACCTGGGTGGCACGCCGAACCATGTAGGCCATCTCCGCGCTCTTCCTGACCCGCTGGAGCTTTCATGAAACGCACAAAAGCGTTGACGATGATTCAGGTCGCTGGCCTCGCCGTCCTGCTCTCCTGCGGGGGAGAGCCGAACTCGCCCGTTTCTCCTTCAGTCACGCAATCGGACATCCCGATCACGGGCAGTGCCGTGCCGGGAATGGCGTCATTCGACCTGTTCGTCACCGATTTCATGCGGAAGCTCGCCATTCCCGGCGGCGCCGTTGCCGTGATGCGCGACGGGAAGCTGATCTACGCGCGCGGCTTTGGTTACGCCGATGTCGAGAACAAGACGCTGGTGCAGCCTGACGCGCTGTTCCGGCTCGGCAGTGTCTCCAAGACGCTCACCGCCACCGCCATCATGAAGCTCGTCGAAGAGGGCAAGCTCAAGCTCGACGATCGCGTTGCGCCGCTCATTGCCCAATTCACTCCTGCACCGGGAGCGACCGTCGATCCGCGATGGGACCAGATCACCATTCGGCATCTGCTCAACCACGCCGGAGGTTGGGACCGTGACAAGCCGAATGGCGGATTCGATCCGATTGATCGGCCGGAGATCGCCGCCGCCGCGGTCGGCGCGCCGGCGCCTGCGTCGAGTGAAACCCTGATCCGCTACATGAAAGGGATGCCGCTCGACTTCAATCCGGGCGAAAGATTCGCGTACTCTAATTTTGGGTACATCGTCCTCGGTCGCGTGATCGAGCGTGTGAGCGGCATGCCGTACAAGGACTATGTGCGCACACGCGTGCTCGAGGCCGTGGGCGCCACTCGCACGCAGCAGGGCAGATCGCGCATGACCAACGCCCTCGCGGAGGAAGTGAAGTACTACTCCCCTCCAAGTTGGAACGTCAACGCATTCCTGGTGCCTTCCGTTTTCCCGGGAGAAGGGCTGGTGCCGTTGACCTATGGCGGATTCCACCTCGAAGCGGGTGATGCAAGCGGCGGCTGGGTCTCGTCGACCATCGATCTGTTGCGACTCGTGGGCGGTATCGATGGCCGCCCCAGTCGTCCGGACATCCTCAGTGCTGCACTCATCGCCGAGATGACCGGCACCGGCCCCGCGGTATGTCCCGGCGGTGCGTGCTACTATGGAGCTGGGTGGTTCGTTCGTCCAACCCACGGCGATGCGAACTGGTGGCACGGAGGATCGCTGCCCGGCACGACCGCCATGCTCGTGCGCACGTATGACAACGTCGCGTGGATCGGGCTGTTCAACGGTCGCGTCCTCACGCCCACCTTCGACTCAGTGGCCGAGCTCGATGCGACACTATGGAAAGCGTTCGCGGGAGTCACATCGTTTCCGGCGCAGGACCTGTTCGCGACTTTCCGATGACGATGAACTAAGGGTGGACGCTAGCGGTTTCCTCACGCCTCCCACGCCGTACTCAGAGCTCAACCGCGTCCTTCGCGTCCTCGTCGACGAGATTCGCGCGGTGCTGGGCGATGACTTCGTGGGTGCCTACCTCCAGGGGTCCTTCGCCGTCGGCGATTTCGATGAGCACAGCGACGTCGATTTCATCGTGGCGGTCCGGGCGGAGCTCACAGACGGTCAGGTCGCTGCATTGCAGACTGTCCATCCCCGCATCTACAGTCTCGAATGCGAGTGGGCGCAACATCTCGAAGGTTCGTACTTCCCAACCGAGGTGCTTCGAAGCCACCGACAAGCCGGGTCGCCGGTCTGGTACCTCGACCACGGCAGCCAAGCGCTCATCCGATCCAATCACTGCAACACGGCAGTCGTGCGCTGGGTTGTGCGCGAGTGGGGCGTCGTGCTGGCCGGACCGCCGGCTTCGACGCTCGTGGATCCGATTCCAGTCTCCGATCTACGGCGTGAGATCCTCGAGGTCATGCATCGCTGGGGGAAGGAGTTGCTCGCGGATCCGTCTCCGTATCGAAATCGGTTCTATCAGGCGTTCATAGTGCAGACCTACTGTCGCATGCTGCACGACCTCGCTGCCGGGCGTCCCGGGTCCAAACGCGCGGGCGCCACGTGGGCCAAGGCACACCTCGATCCGCGGTGGTCCGCGCTCATCGACCGGTCGTGGAGCGGACGCCCGAACCCAGCGGTGTCAGTTCGCGAGCCGCCGGACGCCGCTGATTTCGAGAGCACGCTCGCGTTTGTGCGATACGTCATGGGCGAGAGTGCGAGCGTAGCGCGCCGAACGCTGCCACCGTACAATCGATAGTCATGACCCAGCGTCGATATGGCGAGGAGGAGGTGCGCGAGATTTTCAGTCTCGCGACGACGGGCAGCATACGCGATCAGGCGCTGCCTAACGAGTCCGGCGGGCTGACGCTCAAAGAGCTCCAGCGCATCGGCCAGGAAGCGGGGATCGAGCCGGCGCGAGTCGCGCACGCTGCCGAGAGACTCGACTCTCGGGGGAAGCCGGCGCCCATCCGGCGGTCGTTCGGGCTGCCGGTCGGCGTCTCGCGGGTCGTCGATCTTCCGCGCGCCCCAACTCATCGAGAGTGGGAGCAACTGATATCGGAATTCCGGTCCACGTTTGGAACGCAGGGCCGCGTTACGACAACGGGCGGACTCCGCGACTGGTCTCAGGGCAACCTTCACATCTCGATCGAGCCGACGGAGCATGGTGAGCAGATCCGACTCAGCACGTTGAAGGAAGACGCCGTCGCGATCAATGGGCTCGCGGTCGTGCTCACCGGAATGTCGGCGCTTTTTAGTCTCGTGGTTGCTGCCAGCGGCAAGCCGGGGAAGGCGCTCCTGATCCTCGGCATGTTCGCCGGAATGGCGTTGTTCGCGTTTGGAGCGAACGTGATCCGCTTGCCGCGGTGGGCGCGCGAGCGCGAGCGACAGATGGAAAAGCTTGCCGAGCACGCGGTGAAGCTGCTCTCCAAGCCATAGGCGAATTCGGGGAGCCGTCCGGAGTAGCCGAACGGCGCATGTGTCGGAAGCGTGCCCTCATGTAGCGAGTGCTCGTCTTTTCACTCGTAAGGCTCGTTGCGGCTTCCCACTCCTTGCCCTGGCCCATGCGCGCTTCCGTTCCCGATTCCGCCTTTTCCCCGACCACGTTGCGCGCCGCCGCCTTCGGCTTCGCGGTCTTCTTTGCGCTCGTCGTCACTCTTGGCTTCATCCCCGCGCTGAATGGCGGGATGGATCACGTCGCCATGAAAGCATCGGGCGAGCACATGATGATGGGCCTGTACATGATCGGAGCGGCGGACGACGTCACGCATGGTCTCACCGCCGTGATGTTCCTCGCCGCGGGTCTTGCTTCGGCCCGCGCGTCACGGCTCGCGCTCACTGCCTTCGGTTGGTACTACGCGACGGACGCGGCGATCTATCTGGTGACGGGCGTGATCCAGCATCGCGCTCCGGTGTCGAACGTGTTGCTCAATCTGCCGCACGTCGTGCTCAGCGCGACGATGCTGTGGCTTGCGTACCGCTCGCGTCCTGAGGTCGTGGCCAAAGCGGGCGCCGCTTCGGCGGCAGCCGCGGCATGATCCGCGCGCGCCTCCGGCGCGCCGCGATCCGCCTCGGGATTGGAGTGGGCGGGCTCGTCGCGTTCGGCATCGGCGTCAGCGTGCTCGGAGTCGCGCTGTTGCCGCACACCGCCGTGGCCGTGCGTCGCGATTCCGCGACCGTCGTGCGCGAGATCACGGGCCTCTATCCCGTGACAGTCGCGCGCGTGCTCGAGCCGCGCAGCGTGTCCGAGATCGCGACCGCGGTTCGGGCGACAGCCGGCCCGGTGAGCATCGGGGGTGGCCGGTACAGCATGGGTGGGCAGACCGCATCACCCGGTGGTCTGCAGATCGACATGCGCGCGTGGCATGGCGTCGACTCGCTCGACACGGCGCGCCGCATCGCGTTCGTCCGCGCGGGCACGACCTGGCGTGAGCTGCAACAGGTGATCGACGCGAAGGGTCTCGCGGTGAAGATCATGCAGACGTACGACAACTTCACCGTCGGCGGCGCACTCGGCGTGAACGCGCACGGCCGCTACATGGGCCAGGGGCCGCTCGTGCGCTCGGTCCGCGGCATCACACTCGTCCTCGCCGATGGCTCGGTCGTGCATGCGAGCCGCACCGAGCACCCGGAGCTCTTCCGCGCCGTCGCCGGCGGCTATGGCGCGGTCGGTGTAGTCACGCAGGTCGAGCTCGAGCTGGCTGACAACTCGCGCGTGAAGCGGTCGTCACTCGTGATGCCGGTTTCCGACTACCTCGGCTGGTTCCGCGCGCACGCGCGCAGCGACAGCACGATGATCTTCCACAACGCCGATATGTATCCGCCGGCGTTCACCACGCTGCGCGCCACCTCGTACAGCACGACGCACGACTCGCTGACCGTCGCCGAACGGCTCCAGCCTCCGGAGCAGAACAGCGCGCTTCGGCGCGGAGTCTATGCGATGATGGCGGGATCGGACGTCGGCAAAGGTGTGCGGCATTACGTCGTCGATCCGATTCTCTTCCACGGCGATCATGTGAGCTCGCGCAATTGGGAGGCGAGCTATGATGTCTCCGAGCTCGAGCCCAGCTCGCGCGCACACGACACGTACGTCCTCCAGGAATACTTCCTTCCCGTCGACAGCCTCGCCGCGTTCGTGCCACGCATGGCGCGCGTGTTCAGACGTCACCACGTCGACGTCGTCAACGTCTCCATCCGTCACGCGCTGCCGGACACCGATTCATTTCTCTCGTGGGCACCGACGGAGTCGTTCGCCTATGTCGTCTACTATCGGCAGGCGACGAATCCGGAAGCGCAGCGCGAGGTCGGACGCTGGACGCGCGAGATGCTCGACACGGTCGTGGCGAGCGGCGGACGCTGGTACCTGCCGTACCA
>C688J18823_10000947_pt1 | contig 17566 bp, 20 predicted proteins | sample HopSoiMetagenom1_FD_18823 | JGI IMG/M metagenome (IMG submission 18823) | reverse complement strand
GAGTCGAGAGCGAAGCTCGAGGCGATGAAGGTGTAGGACAACCTCTCAGGTTGTCGGCGGATGGGGGGACAAGCTGAGAGCTTGTCCTACACGCCGAACTGCCGCAGATGGTGGTCCATGTGCCGCCAGGCGAGCACGCCGAATCGCTGCACAAGCAGGTTCTGGAGGAGTCGAGAGCGAAGCTCGAGGCGATGAAGGTGTAGGACAACCTCTCAGGTTGTCGGGCGGACGGAGGGACAAGCTGAGAGCTTGTCCTACACTCCGAACTGCCGGAGATGGTGGTCCATGTGCCGCCAGGCGAGCACGGCCAGTCGCTGCACAAACAAGTTTTGGAGGAGCCGAGAGCGAAGCTCGAGGCGATGAAGGTGTAGGACAACCTCTCAGGTTGTCGGGCGGACGGGGGGACAAGCTGAGAGCTTGTCCTACACGCCGAACTGCCGGAGATGGTGGTCCATGTGCCGCCAGGCGAGCACGCCCCATGCGCGCGTCGTCAGCGTCCCGAACACCGGATGCTCGACGAGCGTGTCTTTGCGCGCGAGGACGGACTCGATGCCTTTGTGCAGATCGGCGCGTGCGGCTTCCACCGACTCTCCGTCGCCTTCGAGCAGCTCCGGCGCGGTCGGCAGTCCTTTCGCGAACGGCAGCACATAGATGGCGAGCTGCTTGAGCGGGAAGTAGCGGATCGGCAGTCTTTTCGGTTTCACCGGCAGCTCGCCGGTGGCCATGAACATCGATTGCGCGAGGTGGCGCAGCATACGCGTCGCGGTCATCTTTCCCCACAGCGGCTTCATCTCCGCGTTCACGTTGTCGATTCGGCGGAGAATCTCCAGGCGCGCATCGTGCTGCCAGATCGTTTTCATCGGAGTCTCTTCATCTTATGCGAATCGAACACGACACCCTCGGCGAAGTGCAGGTTCCGGACGACGCGCTTTACGGCGCACAGACGCAGCGCGCGGTGGAGAACTATCCGATCAGCGGACTGCGCGAGCATCCAACGTTCATCCGCACATTCATCACGCTCAAGCGCGCCGCGGCGCTCGCGAACGGCGAGCTCGGCGCGATGCCGCGCGACAAATCAGAGGCGATCGTCCGCGCGTGCGACGAGCTGCTGAACGACTTCGAGAAGTACCGCAAGCAATTCGTCGTCGATGTCTTCCAGGCCGGCGCCGGCACGTCGTTCAACATGAACGTCAACGAAGTCATCGCGCACATCGCGCACCTTGCACACGTGCACGCAAACGACGACGTGAACATGTCGCAATCGACGAACGACGTCGTCCCGACCGCGATTCGCATCTGCGCGCTGCTCCTGCTCGGCGAGCTCTTTCCGCGACTCGACGAGCTCGCAATCGCATTCGATGCAAAAGGCGACGACTTCGCGGACGTGATCAAGTCGGGACGCACGCATCTCCAGGACGCGGTGCCGGTGACGCTCGGCCAGGAATTCCATGCGTACGGCACGACCGTCCATCGCGCCACGCACCTTCTCCGCGAAGCCGCCCGCGAGCTCCGCATCCTCGGCATCGGCGGCACCGCGACCGGCACCGGCCTCAACACGCCGTCCGGTTATCGATTCGCCGTCGTGAAGCAGCTGCGCGAGATGACCGGCCTCGATCTCGAGCCTGCCGAGGATCTGCGCGAATCGATGCAGTCGATGATCGCGGTCGTGGCGGTTTCATCGGCGCTGCGCAATCTCGCGCTCGAGCTGACGCGCATCACGAACGACCTGCGCCTGCTCGCCTCGGGGCCGCTCACCGGACTCGCGGAGATCATCCTGCCGGCCGTGCAGCCGGGCTCGTCGATCATGCCGGGCAAGGTGAACCCGTCGATGCTCGAGTGCATGAATCAGGTGCTGTTTCATGTCATCGGCGCGGCGACGGCGATCGATTACGCGTCGCAGGCGGGACAGCTCGAGCTCAATGTGATGATGCCGCTCGTCGCGTTCGAGCTGAATTTCTCGATCGAGATCCTCAAGAATTTCATCCCTGTGCTGACCGCGAAATGCATCGCCGGGATCGAGGCGGATCGCGAGCGATGCGAGTCGTACTACATCACCTCGCCGTCACTGGCGACCGCGCTCAATCCGATCATCGGCTACGAAAAAGCGGCCGCAATTGCCAAGGAATCGACGAAAACAAAGACGCCGATTCCGGATCTGCTGCGCGCGAAGAAGCTGCTGAGCGAGGACGAGATCAAGCGGATCTTCTCGCCGGAGTTCCTCGCCCAACAAGCAGAGAAGGCGTAGCATTACCGCTCACGTCCATGCGCCTCTTCATCGCGATGTCCTTCCCCGAAGCGGTGCTTCGTCCGGTCAACGAGCGCGCAATCCGAGTGAAGCCGAAGCTGCCGCCTGCGGCGTGGGTGCGCCCGGAGAGCCAGCATCTGACGTTCGCATTTCTGGGCGAACAGGACGAGTCGCTGGTGGACAAACTGGGGCCGCTGGTCGAGAAAAGCGTCGGCGCGGTGAAGCGATTCGAGGGGACGATCGCGGACTGCGGCTTCTTTCCGAATCCGCGGCACGCGCGCGTCGGCTGGGTCGGCGTGCGTCCGGAAAATGCGTTCAACGCGCTGGCGAAAGCGGTGCGCGATGCGGTGCAGGCGGCGGGCGTGACGCTCGATCGCGCAGAGTTCCGCGCTCACCTCACGCTGATGCGCATCCGCAATCCGTGGCCGCCGGCGTGCGTCGAGACCTTCAACAGCGCGCTGCGCGACTTCGTGTCAGCGCCGTTCCCGGTGGAGCGGATCACGCTTTTCTCGAGCCGGCTCGACCCGAACGGCGCGGTTCATACGCCGCTGCGGGATTTCGCTCTTTCCGCGTAGCTGTCCGCACGCGGCCGCGATCTCCCGTCCCTTCGAGCGCCGCACCGTCACGCGCACGCCGTTCTTCACCAGCGTGTCGACGAAGCGATCGATCGCCGCATCGCTCGGGCGCTTCATCCACGGCGGCAGATTCGGATCGGCGTTGAACGGAATCGCGTTCACCTTCGCCTTCAGTCCGCGCAGCAATTTCGCCAGCGCGACCGCGTCCTGTGGCGAGTCGTTGTAGCCGGCGAGCAGCACGTACTCGGCGGTGATCTCGCGATCGAGCCGCTTCAGCGCGGCGATCAATTCATTGAGCGGATACTTCGCCGTGATCGGCATGATCTCCTGCCGCCGCTTCTGATCGGGCGCGTTGATCGAGATCGCGAGATGCGGCGGATGCGCGAGCTGCGCGATCGCGTCGATGCCCGGGATGATGCCCGAGGTCGAGACGGTCATGCGCTTCGGCGCGACGGTGCGGGAGAGGATGTCGAGCGCGATCACCAGATTGTCGAAGTTCAGCAGCGGCTCGCCCATCCCCATGAACACGACGTTCATCAGCTCCGGCGCGACGTGATGCTCGCGGCGGATGGTGAAGAACTGTCCGACCATTTCCGCCGGCGTGAGGTTGCGGCCCGCGCCGAAGAAGCCGGTGACGCAGAACGTGCAGCCGACTGCGCATCCGGCCTGCGATGACAAACACACGGATGTTCGTTCGCCCATCGGCATATAGACCGATTCGATCCGACTGCCATCTTCCAGCTTGAACAGGTACTTGCTGCTGCCGTCGTTCGCAGGCGGCGTGTGCTCGATCGGCTCCGGGAATGACAGCGAGAACTGCGACGCGAGCGATGCACGCAGCTCCTTCGGCAGACTCGTCATCGACTCGAACGAATCGACGCCGCGGACGTACATCCATTCTTCGATCTGGCGGATGCGAAACGGCGGCGACACGACATCGCGCAGCGTCGTTTCGAGCGAGGCCGGGGGAAGGTCGTAGAGATTATTCGTCGCCACTGGATTGCGCGAGTGGCTCGACGCGGCGCGCGCTGCGCACCTTGCGGGTCGGATCGATGCCCAGTCCGCGGAGGAGCGAAAGGTCGTTCACGTTGATGCGGAACTGCACTTCCTTCGTCTCCTGCGGCACGACTTCGGCCGGCGCGTCGTCGCTCTCGCTCTCCTGCTTGTTGAGGCCGATCGTCGCATCGAGAACGACGTAGAGATCGTAACCTTCGTCGCGGATGCGCTGGATGTGGCGGCTCACGTCGTCGGAGCCTGAGATCGACTCGTTGATCGCGGTGCCGAGGTCGCGGAGCAGCTGTTTGATTTTATCGTCCACACTATACCTGCAGCTACACGTAAACTACTGTAAAACAACTACTTAAGCTCTCGTGCAGCGAGACCATTGTGACAAACGGCACTCAAATAATCAATATTCCGGAGGCAGGCTCACCGGAGTAGACTATTACGCCTTCCAAAGTTCAGACCAGTACGCCAGGTACTTCCACCGCCCCCACTTCTCGTAGCGTTTGAGCATCGTCGCGTCAGCCACTTTGCGGCCCTTGTGGTAGGTCTCGCGCACGAAACGGCGGAACTCGGTGTCGACGGCGATGAAGTCGTGGCGGCCGTCCATGGCGAGCAGATGCGCGGCGGCGTAGGGGCCGATGCCGGGGAGCTTGCGATAAGCGTCGTAACACTCGAGTGTCGTACCTCGCGGCACGGCCAACTCGACCTCGGCGAGCTTGCGGATCGATTTCGCGCGATAGCCGAGGCGGCACTCTTCCTGAAGCTCTTCCGCGCTGAACCGGGCGATGTCCGCCTGTTCCGGAAACGCGCCGCGGCGTCCGCACTTCGCGACGAGCAGCTCCGACATCCGCACCGTCTGCCGCCACATCGTGTTCGTGGTGAGGATGATCTTCACCGCGTCTTCGAAGAGCGTCGACCCGCACAGCAGTCGTCCGAATCGTTCTTCCGCCGCCCATGCGTGCGCGGGCGATGCCTTCGCCTTCGCGTGAAACTCGGAGACATCGACATTCAGCTGAAACATGCGCGTCAGCTTCGCGCGCAACTCCGGTGAGTCTTTCGCGCCTTGCACGTGCAGCGCGCCGTCCGCGCAGGTGATCTCGAGCGCGCGCGGCTTGCCGCCGAGGAGCTCGGTGCGATGCAGGACCGGGTTCTCCCAGCGGAACGGCGGCATATGACGCCATCCGTGCGACTCGACGGTCGCGATGAAGTTGAAATCGGGAGGGATGGGTATGGAGGCGACGGCCGGAATCGAACCGGCGGATAAAGGTTTTGCAGACCTCTGCCTTACCACTTGGCTACGTCGCCTCACTCTCAGGCGGGACAGCGAGTGTAGTGAACCGCCTGGGGAGCGTCAATATTCAGAGGCCTGCAAGACCCGCAATGCGCTACGAACTGACGGTGTAACTCTGCGTGTCCGAGTACTGATCGCCCTCGTTCGTCTGCACGAACGCCCACGCCTCCACCTGGTTGCCGTACTGGCTGATGCTGAACGTGCCGGAGTCGGTGGCGAGGTTGTACGGGACGCTCTCGGTCGGGTTCGAAGGAGCGAACGTGGCGTCGGAGAGGATGTACTCGTCCGGCGTCTGAATCACGACGACGGCGTACGTCACGACCACGCTGCTCGAATTCGGGACGATGCCGACGTTGACGAAGATGTCCGGCTCGGTACCGAAGAAGAGCCAGTCCTGAAACGTGACGGGATTCGTCGTCGTCAGTGACGCGGACTTCGAAGCGGCGCCACCACCTTTTGGACGATTCGCAGCGATCTTCTTGATGCGATCCTGATTGTTTTGATTCATGATTTGCCCCTTTCCGGCAGGGTAGCAGAAATGATCGCGGCGCCGCGCCGCGCTTAGACTGATGTTCACAATGAAGACACTGATCATCACCGGAGGCACCGGCGGCCTCGGCACGACCGTCGTCGCGCGGCTCGAGCGCGACTATCGCTGCGTCCTGCTTCGTCACGAACAGACCGACCTTCACGACGCAGCGAGCGTGCGCGCCGCACTCGCGCAGATCGATGAGCCGTACGGACTCGTGCACCTCGCGGGCGGCTACGCAGGCGGAAGCGTCTCCGAAACGAGCGACGACACGTGGCAGCAGATGATCGGGCTCAATCTCACCGCGTCGTTCAACGTGATTCGCGAAACGCTCGCGCGCATGCGGCGCGATCGGCCGGGGCGTATCGTCGCGATCAGTTCCGAGGCGACGCGGACGAAGCTCGCGGGCTCGGCGGCGTACACGATTTCGAAGACGGGACTGAACACGCTGATCGAGTTGACTGCCGCGGAGCTCGCAAGCACATCGATCACGGCAAACGCGCTCCTTCCCGGCTCGCTCGACACGCCGGCGATGCGCAAGTTCATGCCCGACGCGAAGCTCGTTCCGCTCGATCGCGTCGCGGAGTCGATCGCATTTTTGCTGTCCGACGCCGCATCGAGCATCAACGGCGCGCTGATCCCGCTGCAACCATGAGTCGCGGCTTCATCGCGGCGCTCGTGGGACTGGCAATCACGTTCGCCGCGTGGTGGTCGCCGTGGATGTGGCCCGCGTGGCCCGGCATCTTCGCGCTGAAACGGATCCACGATTTCTACGAGTATTCGCACCTGCAACAGACGATCGTGACGATCCTGTTAATCGCGTGGAACGTGGCGGTGTGGGCACTGGTCGCACGCGCGCTGATCTGGATTTTGAGCTGGCGGCCTCGGCGTTCCTGACGCGGCGAAACCATCGCCGGCGAAGTTCGACGAGATCATGGTGCGTCCCTGACGGAGCGCGGGCGTCCCGCCCGCAGTGCGCGGGCGTCCACGCCCGGGCACAAAACCGGTCGTCGAGCGAGACGCTCGCCGACTGCGGACGAGACGTCCGCGCTCCTCGGCGTCCTCTCGAACGCGGCAAGGAGAAGCCGAAGGAAGATCGCCCGCAAGCCGGAATGCTGTTCTTCAACGACGAAGGCTCGGAGAACGGCGGACTGATTTTCGGCGGACACAAAAACGAGAAGGGCGAGGTCGTGAGCTCCGGCGGAAGTCTCTCGTTCGATCGCTGGAACGACGGCGTGACGATCGAGACCCTCATGTCGAACAACTTACCAATTTCGCACGCCAAAAACGCAACGCGTGTCGCGAATGGTGAGCGCAATCACAGCGGCAGTCCTTCCACCGACAAATCTTTAAGCATTTCCCGAACTGCCTCGGTCGCAGCACGTTCCCAAATCAATTGAAAGGGTCCTACATGCGTAAGCTGTCTTTCTTATTCGCGGTTCTTTTGTTCCCGCTCGCCGCGTGGGCTGACTCGCCGGGCGAAGTTACGTCAGTATCACCAACAACGTTCACGTTCGGAGTTCTCGAGCAGTTCCTCACGATCCACGGCACAGGTTTGTCCGAGGCCGATCCGGAGGTCGGCTCGACGATCGTGAAGTTCAATGGTGCGGGCCTTTCCATGGACGTCGAGGCGACGTTCCGCACGCCGACGAAAGTGGTCGTCGCCGTGCCGGATCAGGTCCTGACGAGGCTCGGGCACTGCAACGTGCATGTCTTCGTGACCTACGCCGACGGCAGCACGCGCAACGTCGGCCTCGGCTCGTTCGACGTGGTACTGGCGCCGCCTCCGCCTCCCGCTCCGCCGATCATCCTCGGCCCGGATGTGATCACGGAGGAAGCGACCGGTCCTGACGGCGCAGTCGTCACATGGGTCGTGGTCGTGCAGAGCCAGGTTGATGAGAATCTCGAGGCGCAGTGCACGCCGTCATCGGGCAGCTTCTTCCCGCTCGGCGTGTCGAATGTCCACTGCACCGCGACCGATGCGAACGGCAGTGCGTCGCTCGACATCGAAGTGATCGTGACCGATACGACGCCGCCGGTGCTCACGCTGCCGGAGGACATCACCACGACCAATGGCGTCGTGACGTTCACCGCGACTGCAACCGACATCGTCGACGGCGCGATCACGCCGGTGTGCGAGCCTGCATCGGGATCGACGTTCGATACCGGCACGACGACGGTCACGTGCACGGCGACCGATTCGAGTCTCAACGAGACGACCGGCACGTTCAACGTGACGGTGATCGCCGATACGACGCCGCCGGAAGTCGTGCGCATCAGCGCATCGCCGGGCATCCTCTCGCCGCCGAATCACGAAATGGTGGCGGTGACGGTGACGGTCGTGGCGACGGATGACATCGATCCGAATCCGGTGTCGCAGATCGTGTCGGTGACGTCGAATCAGGCGATCGACGGAACCGGCGACGGCGACCAGTCGCCCGACTGGGAGATCACCGGCCCGCTGACGCTGAACCTGCGCGCCGAACGCGCGTCGGGCGAAGACCGCGTATACACGATCACCGTGGTGACGACGGATGCGGCGGGCAACGCGACGATGTCGACAGTGACGGTGGTGGCGAATAATTCGAATGCGTCGATGAATTCGGCGCGGTGGTAGAGTGAAACGCGAGGGCGAGCGCGAATCGCCGCTCGCCCTCGCGTTCACGCCATGAGCACACTTCCTCGAGAACGCCGGCACACCTACGCGGAATACCTCGCGTATGAACTCGTCAGCGAGCTGAAACACGAGTTCGAAGACGGCGAAATCATCGCGATGGCTGGTGGCTCTCCGCGGCACAGCGCCCTTGCGTCGCGCATTTCGGCCGCGTTGGAGAACACACGCCCTGCAGGTTGCATCGCTTTCCAATCGGACATGCGACTGCGCATTCTTGCCGCGAACCGCGCAACCTATCCCGATGCGTCGATGGTTTGCGGCCCGATCGAGCTCGATCCCGCGGACAGCAGCGGCACCACGATTACCAATCCAACCTTGATCGTCGAAGTGCTTTCGCCATCGACCGAAAGAGTCGACCGCGGCAGCAAGTGGCGCGACTATCAACGCATCCCATCGCTGCGCGAGTACGTCCTCGTCAGCCTCGATCCGCGCGTGGAGGTTTATCGCCGCGAGACGGCGGAAACCTGGGCGTACATCGACGTGAGCGAAGGCATCGTGCAACTCGCGACCGGCCCGACGTTGGATCTGGCGGCGCTGTACGGCGGCCTGCCACATTGAGGAATTTGGCTGTGGCGCGCGCACTGGACGCCAACATCCCGCGAGCTCGGAAGGCTCATCAGTGACCATCATCACACCTGTACCGTGTGCTATGGCACGCTGCGGAATCGTGCGTCGATGCGCTGCTGTATCGTCCATAGCCACGGTTTGCCTGAACCTACGATAGATTGCGGCGCCTTTGGCTGCGCACAAGCAACGAGAGCGACGAAGCACGGCAACAGTAGATTCCGCAGTGATGCGACGGGCGCGACGGCGAATGTGATCCGGTGTCACATTCATGCGACCGAGCATGGCATTCATTCGATCGGCGATCGCATTCATTCGATCGGTGCATCCGATTATTCGACCCGAGATCGCACTCATTCGACCCCTGATCGCATTCATTCGACCGAGCATCGCATTCATTCGTGCCGCCATCGCATTCACGTGTCCGCGCATGGCATTCGCCCATTCGGCCGACGCATTTCCCCATTCACCGGTGACATTGATGCGATCACCGATCACGTTCATCCGATCGGAGATCGTATTCATTCGATCCGGCGTCGTATGAATCTCGCCCAGAGGACAGATGAATCGATCGGCCGTCTCATTCATCGGCACGACGATCGGGTGAGCTTGGTCGGACGACAGCGGCAGCCGAAGAGTGCCAGAATTCGCTTGATTCAGTACCGGGATAGAGCCGAAAAAACCGCGGAAAATGGCCATTCGACGCGGTTTTTTACCTCAAATATCCCAGCCCAACAGTTGAGTCGCAGTTTTTAATCGGATGCTGTCTTCACGTCGATCGAAGCGGAACGCGTTGTCGCCGGCGATTGCGGCGACCATCGCGCGTGCCGTAGTGAGTTAATGACTGCCATCCGCACCAAGTCGAAACGCCTGCACCACCCCGGACAACGATCCTACGTAAAGCATCCCGTCAGTTGAGATGCCCAAACCGCGCGGAACTTGTCCGACCGATCGGCACCAGCCAACTTTTCCGCTTGACCGATCGAATGCGCAAAGATTCTTCTCTTCGTCCCCAACGATGATGTTCGGACCTGTCACGAGCGGCCGATATGTCGTCCATTCCTTCGGTGTTTCCTTCTTCCATCGGATCGTGCCGCTCTCCGCGTCGAGCGCGACGAGATTGCCTTTCGCGCCGGCTGTCAGAACGTAGAGCAACGGTGAGGCGAGAATCGGCGTGCCGTACGGCCGCCCCTCCTCGATGTGGATGCGTTTCTTGATCTCGCCTGAGTCGATCGCGATCCAGTTCAGGTAGCCGTCCTCCGTGCCGAGAACGAGCGTGTTTCCGACGACAACGAGTGCACTGCTCGACCGCGCCGGCAGTGTCTTCTGCCAGGCCGTCGCTCCTGTCGCAGCGTCCAGTGAAAACAGCTCCTTCGTGTTGTCGGCGACAAAGACGTGTTTCTCAGCGTGTGCAGGCGAAGGAACGTGCGGCAGCGGCTTCAGTGCGCCGGCCGGGACCTTCTGCCACAAGAACGCTCCATTCTTCGGATCGATGGCGACGACTGCGCCTTCCGCGGAAACTGCGATGACCCGGCCATCGATGAGCAGCGGCGTGGTGGCTACTCCTTGGCTGAACGCGACCTTCCACACGACATCGCCCGACGCGGAGTCGAAGCAGTAGATGTGTCCTTCCGGATCGCTGTCGGTCGGAATGATGACGTGATCGCCGACGAGGAGCGGTTCGCCGTGAAACTGCGCCGCGGAGCCGTCCGCCTTCGTGTCGTAGCGCCAGATCGGAGTACCTGTCGTTCCGTCGAGCGCGTACAACGTGCCGGCGCAGGAGCCGACGATGACCGCTTTGCCGACGACCGTCGGCGAGACGAAGACTCACCCGTGCGTCTCGAAACGCCACAGCGCATCCCACGGCTTCGGGACGTCCGCGGCTCCAGCTCGTTCGGCGGCACGGATCGAACCAACGTGTAGGAGCAGCAGTGCGGCAACGGCAACGGCAACGAAAGATCGTTTGCGCATCAGGCCTCCCGAAGTGACGCCATTGTCTTCCACTTTGGGACGGCGCAGCTTTCGAAGCAGTTACGGCGGCGTGATCCGCGGAGACGCGCTTTCAATCAGACCAGCTGCGTCTCCGCAATCACGGCGCTGGTGACCTGACGTGCCGCGACTTTCTTCCTTGCGCGGAAGTTCACGCCGAGCGTTCCGAACGCCGCCGAGTTCTTGTCCTGCGGTGCGCCGCGGAATACGTCCGCTCGCCATGGAATGTCGATCTCGTCGAAACCGCATTCACTCAGGAGCGCGATGAGCTCTGCTTCCAGCAGAGCGCCGGCGATTCAGCCGGCCCAGAGATCGATTTTGCGTTTTGCCGACTCCGGCACCGCCTTCTGCACGATGATGTCGCCGATCTGCAGGCGGCCTTCGGGCTTCAGCACGCGGTGCATCTCGCGGAACACTCGCTTCTTGTCAGGGGCGAGGTTGATCACGCCGTTGGAGATGATCACGTCTGCCGACACGCCGGGAAGAGGAATGTTCTCGATGTATCCAAGATGGAAGTCGATGTTCGTCGCGCCGGCTGCGGTGGCGGCGGCGCGCGCTTCGTCGAGCATCTCCGGCGTCATGTCGATGGAGATCACGCGGCCGTTCGGGCCGACCATGCGCGAAGCGATGAGAGTGTCCATGCCTGCGCCACATCCAAGCTCGACGACCGTTTCGCCGGGTTGCAGCGGCCCGAGCGCAAACGGATTTCCGGTGCCCGCGAGACGGCCGATCGCTTCTTCGGGGATCCCTTCCAACAGTTCATCCGAGTAACCGAGAAGCGCGGCCAGCGTGCGCCCGGTGTGGAAGTGAAATCCCTTAGTCGGGTTCGACGCGACCTCGGCATACTCGCGTTTGATCTCGCAGCGGAGCGTTTCGAGGAAGAGTTGCGGCGCCGGCGCAGTGGGATCGGGGACGTAAACCAGCTTGTCCGGCGACGAATAGACGTACGTCGGCACCGCGCCGATACCGTCGTATGTCTCCTCCCCTTTCGAGAGAAGCGTGAGCGGCAGTTGCAAGTCGTGCTGCGCCGCCTCGGTGAGCAGCACGTACTCGCTCAAACCTACGGAGTTCTTCAGCAGGCGGTGCACAACGATCACGTCAACACCGGAAAGCTCGGTGAGGTTCGCGATCTGGTAGAACGCGCATCGTCCGCTATGCACAACGACCTTCAGCTTCAGCGTCTCGATGTTCGTGCACGCTCCGCATTTACAGAAGCTCGACAGCGTCAGCTCGGCCACCTTGTTCGCGAAGACGTGGAAGAAACGCAGCACGCGTGCGCCAAGGTCTTCGGCGCGCGCGGCGAAAGAATCGTCTTTGACCGCGTAAAGGAAGATCGCATCGCCTTCCAGCTTCGCGAGCGTGAGCGGAAGCTGGACTTCGTTGAGAATCGTTTCGATCAGCTCACTGATGATGATGTGGCTGTGCTCCAGTGACTTTTCGTTCGCCAGCATGAAGTCCGTATAGCCGCTGATGTCGGCGATCAGCAGAAGGACTTTCTCTTCGCGCAGTGCCATGAGAGGCCTCCTCGCGGGCAGGGTTCGCTGTTGTGGATCATTCATTTACGGCCGAGCAGTGCTCGCGGCCTGCTGCTGGCCGCTAATGGCAGCGTCCTGGCGGGCGACGATGTCGCTCTTGGTCGTGCCGACGATCGTCAACAACTCCGCTTGCTCGGCCTTTGGCACCTTGAACTGGTCGAGCACCTCGACGAAGTCGTGCACCATCGCATCCCATTCAGGCTCGGTGATATTGAGCTTGCGGTGCGCCTCCTTCATGGATCGGCCGGTATACGTCTGCGGGCCGCCCGTGACCTGGCAGACGAGCGCGGTGACCTGGAACTTCAGGCCGGCTTTCGGCACGTGTGCACGCGCCTCACGGATGGCCACGTTCGCGTTGAGCGCGTCGTTCACCAGGAGCTTCTCGATGAACGCATCGACGACGGTGGCGATTGCGTACGCACCTCCGAGGCGGTCGTAGAGCGACTTCTTCTCCCCGGCGGCGCGAATGGCGAGAGTGTTGAACAGGACGACGGCGGTAAGAACGGCGGCAATTCGGTGCTTCATCGGTTCCTCCTCACTTGGATGGAGACAGAGTAGGAAGCAGACCTCCCGCGTTTCTTACCCGCTAAACTCCTGCCGTTGACACTCGGAATTACTCTCTTCGGACGGTTTGAAGTGTCGCTCGGCGATGAGCGAATCGAGGGCGAAGCTTTCCGCAAGCGAGCCGCCGATCTGCTCAAGTTGCTGGCGCTCTCGCCGAAGCACATCCTGCACCGCGATCAACTCATCGAGATGTTGTGGCCGGGCAAGCCGCCGGCCGATGGCGCCAACAATCTCTATCGCGCCGTTCACGACCTTCGCTCCCTCGCCGGCGAGGAACGCGTGACGTTCCGGCAGGCACTCGTCGAGCTTCACGATGCCGTCGTCGATGTGGATGTATTCGAGGCCGAGACGCGATCGCCGGACAGCGAGCGTGTCGCTCGTGCACTCGATCTGTACGCGAATGATTTGCTTCCGGAGGACTACGACCTCGAGCTGGTGACGCGAAAGCGCGAACTGTTGCGACGGACATTCGTCGATGCGTCGCTTCGCGTGGCGGCGTCGCGCACGCTCAATGACGGGCGGACCCTCGACCTCCTGCGCCGAGTCGCGGCGGTCGATCCGACGAGCGAAGACGTAGCGACCCGCATCGCCGATCGCGTACGCGCATTCGAGCGTCCATCCCTGCCGAGCGCGCCGGCGCTCGCCATTCCGAAGACTCGGTACACGAAGAGCGGCGACGTGAACATCGCCTATCAAATCGTCGGCGACAACGGACCCGATCTCGTCTTCGTGATGGGCTGGGTCTCACACGTCGAATACTTCTGGACGCACCCGCGCGTGGCGAGCTTCTTCCGACGGCTAGCGGAGTTCTCGCGGCTCATCCTGTTCGACAAGCGCGGCACCGGCCTCTCCGATCGCGTGACGACGATGCCCGATTTGCGTCAACGGATGGACGACGTCCGCGCGGTGATGGTCGGCGCTGGTTCGTCTGAGGCGTTCGTCATGGGCGTGTCCGAAGGCGGGCCGATGTCCGCGCTCTTCGCAGCGACCTTTCCCGAGCGAACGAAGGGACTGGTGATCTACGGCGGATATGCGCGCCGCACCTGGGCACCGGACTACCCGTGGGCGGCGAAGCCGGAAGCACGCGAGCGATTCTTCCGCGACATCGAGCAGAATTGGGGCGGCGTGGTCGATCTCGACATGATCGCGCCTTCCGAGATGAACGATCCGTCGTTCTGCGATTGGTGGGCAACGTATCTGCGAATGTCGGCCAGCCCGGGAGCTGCGGTCGCCCTGGCGAAGATGAACACGAATATCGACATTCGGGCAGAGCTGGCGTCGATCCGCGCGCCGACGCTCGTGCTGCATCGGAGCGGCGATCGCGACATGAACATCGAGGAGGGACGTTACCTCGCCCGGCACATCCCCAGCGCACGTTTCGTCGAGTTGCCAGGGATCGATCATCTTCCGTTCGCCGGCGATCAGGAGCCGGTGCTGCGCGAGATCGAGGAGTTTGTCCGGACTGCTGGACGGCTCTAGGAAACGACCGAGGCATTTCCGCGCTCGTGGTCGCGAACTGCAAGCTGTCCATCCGCCAAATGGAAATCACGACGCTGGCTCCGAAAAGGTAGCAGCAGCATCTTTCCGATTGTCACGTCGGATGCTTCGGAGTACGCGGGAACGCCAATGGTGATCTCAGATTGCGGCACGTTCAGCAACATCGTGTGGTGCAGATAGTCCCACCACGAGAGCAAGCTGGACCAGTTGCTGTTCGTCTCGTTCAGCCGGTCGGAATGATGAATGCCGTGCATGCGCGGCGTGACGAACAGTCGGACGAGCATCCGTTCGAAGCCGATGGGCAGGCGAACATCGGAATGGTGGAAGAGGATCGAACCGAAAAGAATCGTCTGCCACAGCCACAGCGTCTGCGAATCGACTCCCACGATGATCATCTGCACGGCTCGAACCGGAATCGAAAGAAGCAGCTCGCCGAAGTGGAACCGCAGAGCGGTCGAGGTATCGAGGTCGCGATCGGCGTGATGGACGAGATGGAAGCGCCAGAGGAACGGGACGCGGTGATTCGCCCAATGCCACCACCACAACGTGTAGTCGAGAAGCGCGATCGCCACCAACGTCTCAATCCATCGCGGCCAGCTCGCCGCCTGGAGGAGACCAACGCGTTCGCGCACAATCCATGAAGCTACGGGCTGCAGAAGCGGAGCTTGAAGGAGCGGCGTGAGCGCGAGCGAAACGCCACCGACCGTGAGATTGCGAACGACGCGACGGAACTTTGATTCCACGGATCGCCGCAGCGGAGCGAATCGCTCGGCGAAAAGCATGGAACCGCCGGCGAGAATGATGACGATGGCAGTGATCGAGGACGGCGCGGACCGAACCCGGTCCACCAGTTCTACTCAGCCTGAGCACATGCGCGGAAGATTACTCCGCGCCGTGCTTGAGCGCCAACGAACGGCGGCTGATTAAGCGAAACAGAAACACGTCGAACGGCTCGCTCGACATGGAAGCGATCGTGACCGATACGACGCCGCCGGTGCTCACGCTGCGCTCACCTTCACGGTGTCGGCGGTCCTTCCGTCGGCCATCATCTTCACGACGACACGTTGCCCGACCGCGAGCTCGGACTGTTTCGCCGCGTGGCTGTCGGAGTGCAGCCACTTCGTTCTCGGCGAAGTCTGGATCGTGAGCTCCTTTCCGTCCGTCGTTTTCATCATGAACGCGTTGCCGCCGTGAAGCATCGTGACGCTGCCCATGTACGTGTGAATGTGGCCGGCGTGCGCGAAGGCGCTGGTGACCGCGAGGAGGAGGAAGAGAGAGACAGCGGCGAGTTTCTTCATGTGGTTGTCCTTTTTTACTGGTGGTGTGAATGCGTGGTTGAGGCGGGAGCGGGCGTTGACGAAGCGTCGCCGCCAGCGAGAAATGCTTCTTCCTGCTCCATCTGCTGCCATTCTTCGGGTGACTTCGGATTGAGCTTTTCCATCTCGCCGATTTCCTCGGGCGTGATCTTCGGCAGATGGCGAATGAAGTGCACGAGCGTCCAGCTTCCTGCCGCCGATTCGGCGGTGCCCTCGCCGAACGCCGGCATGCCGGTGAGCCTCACGCCGTTTTCGATGATCGAGAACAGCTCGCCATCGGAAAGCTGCTGCGTCGCGGGGAGCGTCATGTCGGGTGTCTGCGGATACATCTTTCTTCCCATGCCGCCCTGTCCCTTGCCGTCGTTGCCGTGACAAGTCGCGCAGTGATCGGCGAAATGCGCGCGTGCTTCGGTCAGCACGTCAGCCGTGAGCGGAATCGGGTTCTTCCGGTCGCGCAGATCGGACGGTGCCGCCCAATGCCGCATCGTGCGAGCGACGGTGCGCTCCATCGCGGTCGGCTCGTCGTGCGCACTGAATCCGTAGCGCAGCGTCGTGACCAGCGCGACCGCGGCGACGAGCAGTAGCGCCGCGACCACGCCGACGACGAGCAACGTCCGCCGCTTCATTTGCCGTGACCCTCATGCGGATTCGGCGCGGCTGGAACCGACATCGAATCGACCCGGTACGCGGACGTGCCACGCGGCTGCTCGTACCAACCGGGATCGCGGCCGTAGTCGATCTGCTCTCGAATCTTCACGACCGTGAACATCCCGCCCATGTCGATCGAGCCGTAAGGGCCGTCGCCGCCGCGCATGGCGATGCTGTTGCGCGGCGTGGCCAGCACCTGCTGCATGTCCGACATGTCGCCCATGCCGGTCGTCCCCATGACCATCGTTCCCGGCGTGAGCGCGTTCAGTCGTTGCTCGGTGTTCGTCGCATCGACGCCAAGCAGGTTCGGAAGACCGTGGCCCATCTGATTCATCGTGTGGTGCGACTTGTGGCAGTGGAACGCCCAATCTCCCGGGTTGTCCGCGACGAACTCGATATCGCGCGTCGCACCGACCGGGACGTTCGTGGTGTTCTCCGGGATCCACGCCGACTGCTGAATCGGACCGGCGTCGGTGCCCGTGACATAGAACTTGTGCCCGTGAATATGCATCGGGTGCGAATCCATCGTCAGATTGGCGATGCGGATGCGCACACGATCGCCGATGCGAACGAGCATCGGATCGGTACCGGGAAAGACTCGGCTGTTGAAGGTGAAGACGTTGAAGTCGAGCATCACCGTCGGATCGGGCGTGGCCGTTCCCGGCTTGATCGACCACTCGTTGAGAAAGATGGCGAAGTCGCGATCGACGCGGCGCACCGCGGCGTCGCGCGGATGAATGACGAAGAAGCCGTGCATCCCGAGCGCGATCTGCGTCATCTCATCGAAATGCGGGTGGTACATGAGCGTGCCGGTCTGCTTCAGCGTGAACTCGTAGGCGAAGGTCTCGCCCGGTGCGATCTTCGGCTGCGTCAGGCCGGAGACGCCGTCCATTCCGTTCGGCAGGATGAAGCCGTGCCAGTGAATCGACGTCCCCTCGGGCAGCTTGTTGGTGACGTAGATGCGGACGCGATCGCCTTCGAACGCTTCGATCGTCGGGCCGGGAGTCATCCCGTTGTAGCCCCAACAATTCACGGTGAAGCCGTCCGTCCCGCCAGGGACTGTCGGAGAAAGAAATTCGCGTTTCACCGGCTCGGCCGTGAGGTGAAAAACCTTCACGCCGTTCTCCATCCGAT
>C688J18823_10000946_pt1 | contig 17567 bp, 15 predicted proteins | sample HopSoiMetagenom1_FD_18823 | JGI IMG/M metagenome (IMG submission 18823) | reverse complement strand
CCGGCTGATTTTTGGGCCGACACATAATCAGAGCTACAGAACTAAAGCATTTTCCTTTCTTTTCAACTGCTTGACCAGATCGCAGCGCTGTCCGCGACGATTTTCACCCCCTCCCCCGGTACAGCAAGGCAGTACTGCCTGAACTCATGCTGTACCGCCTCCTCCGCGTTAGTCTGCGATACTTTCCTAGCGTGCGGCGGGCTTGACTCTACTGGCGTGTCCAGCGGGCAATCGGGACGCCGATCAGAATCAAAAGCAAGATAGTTCCATGCCTAAAGCGCGCCTAGGGCCGCAATGCTCCGATCGTAGATTCGGCGCTCACGTAGTAGGAGAACTTGCACACGGCGCGAAGAAGAATGCCGGAAGCACCTGGAAGTGTTTGGTCGCACCATCGGCGGCGAACCATATGCACGTCCGCGTCGACAGCACGCACACTTCGTGTTGGTTCGTTGTGACTGGAACCGTCCGTCAGCCACAGCGAAACCGGGCCTCCGGAAGGCCCGACACACCAATGTCTTTCAGGGTGAAAACCGAGCCACCGTCCGGATGTTTCGAAACGGCTCGGCCACTCCCTGAGTCTTTGATGGACGTGACAAAGAGCGTGTCGAGGTTCGGCCCACCAAAGGCAGGACAGGACGGCATGTCCACCGGTAGATCGATGATCCGGTCGACCATGCCTTGCGGCGAGATTCGTGCGAGGCGGCCGACACGCACCAGAGCTACCCAGAGATAACCTTCGGCATCGACGGTTGCCCCATCGGGTCCCGATTCAAACTGATTGGTGTCGATCAGTTGGCGCGGCGGCCCGATGCGGTCGCCATCGACGTCGTAGTCATAGGCCCGGATTTCGCGGCTCATGCTGTCGGCAAAATACATCACATCGCCGGCTGGGCTGAAGCACAGCGAATTGGAAATACGGATACCATCGGCAAGCCGCTCGGCCGGACGGCCATGTCGGAATCGGTATAGTGCGCCAAGCGGCTCGGCATGAATACCCATGCTGCCGCAGAGAAAACGTCCGGTGCGATCCAGTTTGCCGTCGTTGAGGCGGGCACGCGCTTCGTGAGTTTCGACGCGCCACAGCAGTTCGACCAGCGACGTCGCCAGCGACAGCCGATAGAAGCCGTCCTGCAAGGCCGCGATCAGGCTGTTGTTATCGCCGAGCGCGATCGAGCCGACCAGGCCCGGCGTCGTCCAGCATTGTTCCCTGCCAGACGCCGGATGCCAGGAACGCACCTTCCGGCCGACGGTGTCGACCCAATAAAGTGTCGCGGCATCTGGGTCCCACACCGGACTCTCGCCCAGCATATCAGGCGCAACGTCGAGCTTTTCGATCCGCAAGGTCCATCTCCGCAGCGCGAGGGCCGTGGCCGAGCCTATTCCTTCAAGGCTTCTGCACGGCCGGAACGAATGTTGGGCAGCGCGATAAGGATGACGGCCACGGCGACCGCGGCCAGCAGGCTCGCCGACAGGGGCGACGTCACGAACGCCGTGACATCGCCGCGCGAGAGCACCATGGCGCGCCGAAAGTTCTCCTCGATCGCAGGTCCCAGCACCAGCCCGAGCAGCAGCGGAGCCGCCGGCAATTCCAGCTTCATCAGGAGGTAGCCGAGCACGCAGAACAGCGCCGCCTCGTAGACCTCGAAGGTGCCGCCGTTGATCGAGAACACCCCGATCGAACAGAACACCATGATCGCCGGAAACAGATAACGGTAGGGAATGGTGAGCAGCTTCACCCACAATCCCACCAGCGGCAAATTGAGGATGACCAGCATCAAATTGCCGACCCACATTGAGGCGATCAGGCCCCAGAACAGCGACGGGTTCTTGGTCATGACCTGCGGACCCGGCTGGATGTTGTGAATGTTCATGGCGCCGACCATCAGCGCCATCACCACATTGGACGGCACGCCGAGCGTCAACAGTGGAATGAACGACGTCTGGGCGCCGGCGTTGTTGGCGGATTCAGGACCGGCGACGCCTTCGATCGCGCCCTTGCCGAATTGCTCCGGGTATTTCGACAGCTTCTTCTCCAGCGTGTAGGACGCGAATGAAGACAGCACCGCGCCACCGCCGGGCAGCACGCCGAGAATGGTGCCCAGCGCAGTCCCGCGCAGGATTGCCGGGATCATGCGGCGAAAATCTTCGCGGGTCGGAAACAAATTCGCGATCTTCTGGGTGACAAGCGAGAGCTTGTCGTCCTGTTCGAGATTCTTGACGATCTCGGCGAAGCCGAAAATGCCCATGGCAAGCGGCACGAAATCAAGGCCGTCGAACAATTGCGGAATGCCGAAAGCGAAGCGTTGTGTTCCGGTGCTGATATCCGTGCCGACGAGGCTGAGCAACATGCCCAGGACCACCATCCCGATGCCTTCGATGAAGGGGCCGGAGGACAGTACCGAGGCGACGACGAGCCCAAGGATCATCAAGGCAAAGAATTCCTTCGGTCCGAACAGCAGCGCCGTCGCGGCGAGCGGCCCGGCCAGTGCGGCAAGTGCCAGCGTCGCGACGCAGCCGGCAAAGAACGAGCCGATCGCCGCGGTGGAAAGCGCCACACCTGCGCGCCCCTGCTTTGCCATCTGATAGCCGTCGATGGTGGTCACGACCGAAGAGGACTCGCCCGGCAGATTGACGACGATCGCCGTGGTCGAGCCGCCATATTGCGCGCCGTAATAGATGCCGGCCAACATGATCAGCGCCGCTTCCGGCGGCAACGCATAGGTGATCGGCAACAGCATAGCGATGGTCGCGAGCGGACCGAGGCCCGGCAGCACGCCAATCAGCGTTCCCAGCAGGCAGCCGAGGAATGCGTAAAGCAGATTGGTCAACTGGAATGCGGTGGAGAAGCCAATTGAAAGATTATGAAGGAAATCCATTCGCGCAGGCCCCGTCTCAGTTAAAAAGCGTCGGCCAAAGCGGGAATTGCAACCCGAGGCCATAGACGAAGACGGCGACGCACAGCAGGGTCAGCACCGCGGCATTCGCCAAGGCGCCCTTCCAGGTGAATTCGTGGCTCGCCTTGCTCGACACCAGGACCAGAACCAGCAGCGAGACCACGAAGCCGAGCGGATAAAGCAGGAAGGCAAACAGCATCACCGAGCCTGTGATCCATAGCAGCCCCTTGAAATCCCACTTCGCGAGTGCCCGAAGTTCCGCTTTCGGCGTCACCGCGCCCGCCATGACAGCAAGGCCGATACCTCCCAGGATGAATGTCAGCAAGCGTGGAAAATAGCCCGGCCCCATCTTGGCCGCCGTGCCCATGGGATAGTCCCGTCCCGCGACGTAGAAGAAAACGGCAAAGGCAACAAACAGCGCGCCCGAGACAAGGGCCCGCTGATTGCGGATCCGGAAGCCTGTCATTGCGATCATCCCCTTTGCACCTTCACACTTCGTGACTTGTTCGGCATTCATGATCCAGCGGCCCCTGACGAAGGCGCGAAGCCCGCCCCGGTGGCGGTTTCGTCGAGCGCCGACAGCAGTACCGGCACGCCGACCGCGCAGGCATGGACGCCGAGATGCGCTGTCATCTGCAACACCTGAAGGACCTCCTTGTGGTCGGTCCCGAGCCGCAAGGCGCGTCGGATCTGCAAGCGCAGCCCTTGCGGATTGAGCGCCGTGAAGCAGGCGTTGAGGGCGAGCGAAATCAGGCAGCGCGATATTTCGTCAAGACCGCCAGCTGGCCGCGCACCGGCGACCAGATCGAGCATCACGGCAAAATAGCCGGGGTCGAGCCGCAGCAACTGGTCGCAGAAACCTGGCCAGTCGCCGAACCGCGCCTCATAGGCAGCACGCAGCTTTTGCTGATCGATGGAAATCTCTTTGGTCAGGCTTCCCGGTTCGAGTCCGGCGGCTACGAGTTCTTCGACCAAAATCCCGACGCCGAGATGGCAACCGTCCAACCCTTGTGCGGTCGCCAGTTGCAATACTTCGACGATCTCTTCGGCCGACGCGCCCGCTTCGAGCGCGAGCTTTGTGTGCAGTGCCAGGCCCGATCGGAACAGATGCGTCGCCGATCCATCCAGCGCGACATAAATCAGTTCGCACATCTTGCGCGACAAAGGACCTGTTGCCGCGGGATATCCGCCATAATTGGCGTAGGTTTGGAGAAAGCCCGGATTGAGCCGCAGCAGCCCCTCGGTCCATGGCCGCCAATAGCCGCGGGCCTCGATGAAGGCTTCCTTCAGGGCTTGCTCTGCGGGCGTCAGATCCATGGCGGCTCCGATGTCAGGCGATGTTGGTGGCGGTGATGCCGCCATCGACCGTCATAACCTGCGCGGATACAAAGCCACTCTCGTCACTTGCGAGGAAGCAAATCGCCTTGGCGATGTCGTCGACCGTGCCGAGCCGCCCCAACGGCGTGCGCGCGATACGGCGAGCATCGAGCTCGACGTTGCGGTTTCGCATCGTGCCTTCGGTCGGAATGGCCGACGGCGCCACCGCATTAACCCTGATCCCGCGCGCGCCAAGCTCCGCGGCAGCCGCCCGCGTGATCCCCATGACACCCGCCTTGATACCGCTATAGACGATGCTGTTCTTCGCCGAGATCAACCCTGCAACCGACGCGACATTGATGATGGCGCCGCCACGCTCGGCATCCATGGCTTCGGCCGCTGCCTGAATGCCCCAGATGATAGCCTTGAAGCCGATATTGAGCATGCGCTCCACCGTCTCCGGGGCAATCTCGGCGATGGACTGGTAGCGGACCCACGCGGCATTGTTGACGAGGATATCCAGGCGTCCCTGCTGCTCGGCGAAGCCAAGCACCGCCTGCCGCATGCCGTCGCGGGTCGAGACATCTTGCGGGATCGCGACTACATGGCCACCGGACGCCTTGATCGCGTCCACCACCGCGTTGACGAACTCCGGCTTCAGATCGTTGACGCCAACGACGGCGCCGCGCGCAGCGAGCTGGAGGGCCGTCGCGCGCCCGATCCCGTTTCCGGAGCCGGTAACGAGTGCAACGCGACCCGCCAATGCCTTGTCATGAGTCTCGATCATCCCAGTTCTCCTATTGTGCTGCCGCTGCTTCAGCGACCGGCGCGATCTCCGCGACGTCCGACGCGATCTCCGCGACGTAGCGACGGCCGAGCGCGGCGATGAGACCGCCGGCATCGCCTTGCGCCTGAAGGCTGCGGATTCGGCGCAGGTGACGATGCACCGGCACGTCCCACGTGAAGCCCATGCCGCCGTGGATCTGCAGCGCGCCCTCGCTGATCGATGTGCCGTACGTCACCGCGGCAAGAAACGCCGCATCGCGTTCGAGCGCGCCCGCCGGCTCGCCCAGGCTCCGCGTGATCGCATGCCGCATGCCTTCAAGTCCGAGCTTCTGGCGGGCCAGCGCATGACGGATCGCCTGGTTGTAGGACAGAGCGCGGCCGAACTGACGCCGGGTCGAGGCGTGCTCCTGCGCGAGTGACAGGCAGGCCTCGGCGGAGCCGAGGATGGCGGCGGCGCGCAGCACATTGGCGTCAGAGCCGAGGCCGGTCCACAAATCATCGCGCAAGATGCTCTCGTCGGAAACGGCGACGCGTTCCAGTCGGATCCCATGTTCTGGAACGGTCAGATCGAGGCCTGCGCCCTCCTCCACGACGACGCCCTCAGCTTTGGTCGGAACCAATGCGGCCCCTCCCGCGCCAATGCGCACCAACACGTAGTCGACTTCGGCGGCGCAAGGTGCCCGGGCGACCGCGCCGTTCAGCACGACGGAACTTCCCTCGCGCTCGGTAACAACGCTGCCCTGCCAGGCGATCGTCCCCAATACATCGCCGCGGACGATCGATTCGGCCATCCGTGGCAGGGACTGTTGCAGCAGGTGGCCCAACAGGGTCATCTCCAGCAGCGGAAAGCGCAGCAATCCCGCGGTCGCGGCAGCGACCACCGGCGCAGCGAATGCCAGCGGCAAATCCAGTCCGCCGGCGTCTTCCCGCGCGATGATTCCGAGCAGCCCGTCATCGGCAAGTTGCCTCGCCTGCTCCCGCAAGCCCAGACCCGAGCAAGCCGCCACGGCGCGCGCGGCAGTCACGGCGAAATCGGCCGGCTGCAATCCTTCGCTGGTCAGCGCCATCATTTGCCTTTCGAGAGTTGCAGAATTCGGTCGGCGATGATGCCGAGCTGGATTTCAGTGGTGCCGGCGTAGATCGTCTCGGCGCGCGCCTGCAAATAGATCGCTTCAAACCGTCGCCGTGCGACCTTCACCGCCGGAAGCAGCGGCAGCGAGGCCTGCGCGAGCAGTTCCAGCGCCAGTGCTGCAAAGCGCTGATGCGCCTCGCTCCAGTGCAATTTCGCCAGGCTGCCGCGGGCGCCGATCCTGTCGCCGTTCATCAGCGCATCGACGACGGTTTCCACATGCGCCTTCAGCACCTCGATATCGACGACGACTTCACCGAGCTTGGCCGCGTAACGGGAATCGGTCACGGACTGCGCCAGCACCGGATCGGTCTTGCAGGCAGAAATCAGGTGACGCAGTTCGTTCTCGAAACGCCAGGCGCGATACATGCGGTTGGTCGCCCGCTCGATCTCCAGCACGCGGATGGCGGCCGCCCAGCCTTCGTCGGGCGCACCGAGCGCGTCGGATTGCAGCACCGCGACATCGTCGAAGAAGACCTCGCAGAAGCTCTCGCGCTCGTCGATCGACTTGATGGTGCGCACCCGCACCCCTTCGGCATCCAGCCGCACGGCAAACATGGCAAGGCCGCGATGCCGGTCCTCCAGGGGCCCAGTGCGCGCGAGCACCAGGCAGCGCTGGGACCGGTACGCACCGCTGGTCCAGATCTTCTGGCCGGTGATCCGCCAATTGTCGCCGCTACGCGTGGCGCGCGTGCGAAGGCTCGCGAGATCGGAGCCGGCTTCGGGCTCGGAAAAGCCCTGACACCAGATGTCGCGCATCTCCAGGATCGCCGGCAGGAAGCGCTTCTTCTGCTCCTCGGTACCGACGGCAAGGATGATGGGACCTGCGAGTTCCTTGCCGATGGAATTGACGCTTTCCGGCATCGCGAGCGCGCCGATTTCCTGGTTCGCGATCAGGTGCTCGCGCAAGGTCCGACCGTGACCGCCATAAGCCTGCGGCCAGGTGATGCCTGTCAGCCCGGCACGATACATCGCGGCCTCCCAGGCGATCGACTGTTGCAGCGTCGACGGCGCGAACGCCGCGCTGTCGCTGCGAAAGCCCATCGGCAGGTTTGCGCGGAGCCAGCGGCGCATCGCCACACGATAGGCCTCGCCGGACAGGTCGGTCACCGTGATGGCTTCGGGCGGTTCGGTTTCAATCACTGTCATCGTCGATTTCCCGCTTAGCTGCGTCACCGCAGCTGACGTCGGCCGCGAAGAGATTGTCCGTCGGCCGACGCGGTTTCTCTCTTTTGCCTCGTCACTGCGACTTGAGCAGATCGCAAGCGCTCTCGGATGCCGGCCGCCACGCATCTTCTGCAGCGATCGTCCCCGTGATCTCGTAATAGTCGAAAGCGTATTTCGACTCGGCCGGCGTCTTGATGCGGGCAACGTAGAGCGGACGCATCACCTGCCCGTCGGCCCGAATGCTCACGTTCTTCATCTCGAAATCGTCGATCGGCGTACTCTTCATCCGGCGCATCACGGCGTCGCCCTCGTCGGTACCTGCCGCGGCGACCGCCTTGAGGTAGTGCGTGACGGCGCTATAGGTGGCCGACTTGGCCTCGTTCAAAANCTGACCGTTGGCNGCTTCGGAAAATCGCTTGGCAAAGGCNCGGCTCTCGGGAGTCCTGTCCCAGTAGAAGGGCGTGGTCAGACGCACGTTCTGAAGGTCTTGCAGNCCGATGCCATGGGTCTGGTTGACCATCAGCCCCAAAGGGACCAGCATTTGCTTCTGCGTAAGCCCGAANTCCCGGGCCTGCTTGATGGAATTGGCAAAGTCCGCGCCGGAGTTCGCAAGCGCGATCACCTTCGCNCCGCTCGCCTGCGCCGTCAGCAGGAATGAGGAGAGGTCCGANGAATTGAGCGGATGCAGCACCGAGCCCACGACGGTGCCGCCACCGGCCTTGATGAAGTTCGTTGCGTCGGCCTGCCATACCTTGCCGAAGGCGTAGTCGACGGTGAGGAAGAACCAGCTATCCATGCCCTGCGCCAGCAACGCTTTCACCGTGGCTTTCGGCTGCGCATAAGTGTCCACCATCCATTGCGTGGTCATTGGTGAGCATTTGTCGTTGGTGAAGAACGACCCTGCCGTCCCGGCAAGAAGGTAAGGCTTCTTCCGGTTCTTCATAATGTCTTGAACGGCGAGCGCAATCGAAGAGGCCGAGCAACCAACGATGGCATCGACGCCTTCATTGTCGAGCCATCGCAGCGCGACGGCGACCCCGATGTCCGGCTTGTTCTGGTCGTCAGCGATGACGAGTTCGATTTTCTTGCCGTTGACCGCGCCGCCGAAATCGCCGACGGCGAGCCGGGCCGCAGCCACCGCACCTGGCCCGCAATTATCGGAATAGGGGCCGGTCTGGTCGTTCATGATGCCGATCTTGATCACATCGCCGGAAATTCCCTGCGCTGCCAGCAGCGGCGCGGTCAGCAACGTGGCCCCCAACATCACGGTCGTCACGAGAGAATAGATAGCCAGCTTGTTCATATGGATCCTCCTCCTTTGCCTTTTCGTGCCGACTTCGCGGTTCTTATCGATTAACGCTAGCTGCGTTGCTGCATCGCGCCGCCCGGACGTGGGATCAGGAGGGCGTCGAGCGCCACGGCGCCCTCTCCTTCCGCTTTCAGCAGCAGCGGATTGATGTCGATTTCGGAAATGGCTTCGGCATGGGCGGCGGCAAACCGCGACAGCGCGGCGACGGCCCGCGCCGCAGCCTCGAGATCGGCGCGCGGCCGACCCCGTGCACCGTTCAGCACTGCGAACGCCTTGAGCGATTTCAGCATCGCCATGGCATGCGCTTCGCTCACCGGCGCCATCTGCACCGCGGTGTCCTGCAGAATTTCCGCGAAGATGCCGCCGAGGCCTACCATCACCACCGGCCCGAAGATCGGATCGATCCGGCTGCCGAGAATGAGCTCGGCCACGCCCTTGGCCATTGGCGCCACGATCACACCATCGATCGCCGCCTGCGGCGCCTTGCACGCGACGCGCTCGAGCATCTGCACGAACGCCTGCCGCACCTCGGCTTCCGAGGCAAGGCCGAGGGCCACCCCGCCAACTTCGGTCTTGTGCGGCAGATCGCGTGAGGCGATCTTCAGCACCACCGGGAATCCGATCTCGGCCGCCGCACGCGCCGCCGCATCGACATCCGGCGCCAACCGTTCGGTGAGCACCGGCATGCCGGCATCTGCCAGCGCCGCCTTGGCCCCGAGCTCATGCCGGAATGCCTCAGGCGAAAGCGGCGCTCCGGGTTCGACCGCAGGCTGGCTTTCGTCCTTTGAGCATTTCGCCGCAGCCTGCAATCTCGCGAGCGCGGCGACCGTTGCACAACAGCCGTCAAAACTCGCAACCGTCGGATAACCCATCGCGTGCAATTCCGCGAGAGCATCCTCCGGACCGTCAACGCACAGGATCACCGGGCGATCCGGATATTGCTCGCGAATGAAACGCAAGGCTTCCATNTAGACCGAGCGCAATCGCGGCATGTAGAGCGAGAACGGCAGCGGCACCACCACCGCGTCGGTGCGATCGTCAGCCACGACCGCCGAAAGAATCTTCTGCAGCAGATCCGGACGGCTCGACATTTGCGCCGTGGCGTCGACCGGNTTGCGCGCGGANGCAAACGGCACCANTTCCAGCACNGTTCGCTGCGTCGCCTCGCTCAGCTCGGGTAGCGTAAGGCCGACGGCCTGTGCCGCATCCGCCAGCAGCACGCCAAATCCGCCCGAAGCCGCCAACAATGCGATGCGCGATCCCTTGGGCAAGCGATCCGGCAACAGGATCGAAGCCGCCTGACCGACGTCGATCAGCGCCTCGATGCTGTGCACCCGCACCGCACCGGTGCGGGCAAACATCGCGTCGAAAACGGCGTCCGATCCGGCAAGCGCTCCGGTGTGGGATGCGGCCGCGGCCTTCCCTGCCTCTGATGTGCCGATCTTCAGCGCGATAACCGGCTTTCCTGCATCGCGCGCCTCCCCGAGCGCTGAAATAAGACGACCGGCATCCCGGCAGGTCTCAAGCGCGCACAGGATAACTTTTGTGGCGGGATCGCGTGCGAACCAGGCGATGCCATCCGCGATATCGATGTCGCACTCGTTGCCGGTCGTGATGAAGCGGCTGACGCCAATGCCGCGCTGGCTGGCGAGCCGCATCGTGAAACTGCCGAGGTTGCCGCTTTGCGATACGATGCCGAGCGAGCCGGCCGCTGGCAGGCTGTGTTCGAGCACGATCGAAAAGGTCGCGATGGACTTGTCGGCGATACTCACCGCGCCGAGGCAATTCGGGCCCAGCACGCGCATTCCGGTTCGGCGCGCGGCCACGCGTAGCCGCTCCTGCATCGCGCGCCCCTTCTCGCCGAGCTCGGCAAAGCCCGAAGAGAATACAACGACACTACGGACGCCGCGGGCGGCGCACTGCTCCACTGCCTCCGGTGCCTTTTCGGCGTCGACCGCGACGATGGCGAGATCGGGCGCTTCCGGCAACGCCTTCACCGACGGGTAGGCCTGGAGACCCTGCACCATCGCGGCCTTCGGGTTAACCGGATAGATCTGGCCCGCGTAGCCGTAGCGACGCAACAGCTCCACCGGCCGGCCGCCGATCTTGGTCGGATCCTGGGACGCACCGATGATCGCGACCGAGCGCGGGCGCATCAGCGCGTCGAGACCTTCTCCCGGGCGCATCGCTAGCGCCCCTTGAAAACCGGCGTCCGCTTTTCCAGGAACGCCTGCCGCGCTTCCTTGGCGTCGTCGGTCTTCGACAGCGCCATGGTGATGTTCTGCTCGAAACGGTAGGCGTCGCGCGGTGGCATCAGTTCGACCATGTTGGCCGCCTGCTTGGCATATTCGAGCGCGATCGGACTTTTCCCGGCGATTTCCCTCGCGATCTTCATCGCCTCCGGGATAAGATTTTCGCTGGTCGTACAGGCCTCGATGATGCCCAGACGATAGAGTTCGGCGGCGGGCACCCGGTATCCGGTGAAGAACATGCGGCGCATCAGCGAACGCCCGAACAACGTGTTCAGCATGGCCGCGCCACCTGCCAGCCCGACATTGATCTCGGGCATGCCGAAAACCGCCTCTTCAGAGGCGTAGAAGATATCGCACGAGGCCATCAATCCGACACCGGCCCCCAGGGCAACGCCGTTGATCGCCGCGATAACCGGCTTGCTGCACTCGCGAATACAGTTGCCGGTCTCGCGGGTGATCCGGTTGTGGCTGTGAAAGGCGCCGAGCTGCGTTGCATCCGGACGGTCCTTCAGATCGGCGCCGCTGCAAAAGACCTTTCCGGCCCCGGTGAGGATCGCAACCCTGACATCGCTGCGCTCGGAAATCTCGTCGAACACGCTGACGATACGCTCGCGCATCGCGCGATTCAGGGCATTCACCGGAGGGCGATTGAGTGTCACCAGCGCGACGTAGTCCGATACTTCGAGGGTGACGATATCGGCGGACATTGGCTTCCTCCTGGCGCTCTTGATTTTTACTGACCGATCGGTCAGCGTATCCGCTAGTATCACCGCAAGTTCTCGCTTGCAAGTCCTGCGTCAACATAAACGTTGACTGACCGATCGGTCGGGACTTAGAGTTGGTGCAATCACAAGAACGATTTTTGGAGGAACCGACATGGCAGATATCAATCGCCGTCAGGCCGCAACGCTCATCGCCGGCGCCCTCGTCGCGCCATTTGCCGCGCCTTCGATCGTGAAAGCGCGTTCATCACAGACCGTTTTCATCATCGTGCCCTACGCCAGCGGCGGCTCGATCGACAGCATGATGCGCTCGATCGCGAAGGTCATGTCGGAAGCGCTCGATCAGCCGGTCCTGGTCGACAACAAGCCGGGCGCCAACGGCATCGTGGGATCGCAATACGTGGCGCGCGCGCCAAAGGACGGATCCGTCCTGCTGGCCGGCGGCACCGGGCCGATTTCATTGAACGTTCTGCTGCGCAAGAACCTGCCCTACAAGCTCGAGGATTTCACGTCAGTCGCGATGCTCTGCAACGGGCCGCTGTCGCTGACGGTGAACTCGAAGATGCCGGCCACCGATGTGAAGAGCTTCGTTGCCTATGCCAAGACCCGCGACAAGCCGCTGTTCTACGCGACACTCGGCCCCGGCAGCGTGACGCATCTGTTCGGGATCATGATGGGCAAGTCGATGGGATTTGCCGTAACCGACGTCGCCTATCGCAACAATCCGCTATCGATCATGGACACGCTCTCGGGGCAGTGCGACCTCAATTTTGCGACACCCTCGGCGGTCATGGAGCATGCCACGGCCGGCACGCTGCGCATTCTGGCGCAATCGTCGAGCAAGCGCCTAGCGAACCTGCCTGACGTGCCGACGCTGGCGGAGTCCGGCTATCCCGACCTGGCCGCCTCGTTCTGGACTGCCCTGCACGCCCCCGCCGGCACCCCACCCGACGTCATCGCCAGACTGAACGCGGCCGCCAACAAGGCAATGCAGAGCCCCGAGATCGCCAAGCAACTGGTGATCGACGGGCTGCTGGCAGATACCGGCGCGCCTGGTGTGCTGGATGCTCAGCTGCAAAAGGACGCGGCGCTCTGGGGACCCGTGATCAAGTCGCAGAACATCGTCCTCGAATAGAGTCAGCGCGGCTTCTTCCGGCGCGGCGTTGGCGCCTTAACGCCCGGCCGCTTGACGTCAGGAATTTGCGCGACATCGCCGCTTGCGAGACCGTTGAGCAATATGTCGAAGAAGACGTCCGCGATCTGCTCGGGCGTCGCCGATTTGTTTGGGTTGTACCAGCGATGCATCCAGTTCAGCGATGACAGGATGAGCCGTCCGGCCATCGGCACATCGACATTGCGAAATTCTCCGGCGTCGATCGCTTCCTGGATCAGGCCGCGCAGGAAATGTTCATAGCGGTCGCGTCGCGTCAGCCGCTCCTTCTGGCGATGGCGGTTCGGATCGTTCCAGAATGCCGTCGTCGATGTGATCCAGACCCAGCGATAGCGGCGAAAATATTCGGCCGTTGCGAGCATGAAGGCCCTGATCTTCTGTGACGGCCGCCCTTCCGGGACACGTTCACGGACGAACAGATACAGTTCGAGGGTCGAGCCGACCGCCACGCGGGAATAAATCTCTTCCTTGTTGGCGAAGTGGTGATAGAGCAGCGACTTGGAAATGCCGCAGGCGACCGCGATGTCGCGCATCGAGGCGCCCTCATAACCCTTGCTGGCGAATATGCGCGCGGCCTCCTCAAGGATCTGTAGAACGCGGTCGGAGGATTCGCCGTCGTTCAGCGGCCCTTCCTTGGTGGTCGAAATATCAGCCATCACATTCGCCCCGGAACCTGACTTTGAATCGAAGCGGCGCCGACCCCGCCTGGTGTCTTGAAACCGAAGGTCGCTAAACGCCGCCCTTCACACCCGCACGACCTTATTTTTGGCTGACCGATCGGTCAAGCAATCATGTCCGGACACTTGTCGATTCTGATTAAATCAGAACCGACAAAACTCCATTTTTGTTATGAGCGTTTTCCCAGCGCTAACCGGCATCTACTTTGTTCGAAAACGCTATAGTCACGCGCGCTTCGATCCGCGCGGCCTGACCTCACCCGGCACATTCGCCGCCATGAAATCGAGGAACGCGCGGATCTTGCCGGGCAGATAATTGGTTTGCTGGAAGATCGCATAAATGCCTTCGTCGAAGGTGGAGTTGGTTACGCGATAGGCCGGCAGCAGCCGCTGCAGTCTGCCGCTCTTGATCTCGCGCGACACCGTGTAGTCATCGAGCAGCGCAATGCCGTGCCCCATGATGGCGAGTTGGCAAAGCACATAGCCGTTGTTGGTGCTGAACGAGGAAGGAACTGCCATCTCCTTCAGCTTGCCCTGGCGCATGAACGTCCAGACCACGGCGTCGGCGCCCATCCAATAGGTCAGGCAATGATGCGCAGCGAGATCGCCCGGCTCGCGAATGGCCGGCATCCGCGCGATATAGTCCTGGGACGCTACCAGGATACGGTCGGTGGCGAGCAGCCGGCGCTGCATCAGGCTCGGATCCTTTGGCGCCGCGATCTGCAGGTCGATGTCGAAATCATCCTCGCGAAGCTGCACCCGCCGCTCGGAAAGCCGCAGTTCGACCTTGAGCTCCGGATATAATTTCTGGAATCGCGGCAGCAGCGGCGACAGGACGGTCATGCCGAACAGCATGCGGGAGTGGATCCGGAGCGTTCCGCGCGGCGTGCTTTGCAGCGCCAGCGCCGCAGCCTCGGCGTCCTCGATGCCGTGAAGCGCGGTCTCGAGGCGCGCCAGATAGGCCTTGCCGGCTTCCGTCAGCGCCAGATGGCGGGTGGTGCGGTTGAGCAGCTGAACGCCGAGCCGGGTTTCGAGATCGCCGATATGCCGCGACACCGAGGCGGGCGACAACCCGCAGCGGCGGCCGGCGGCGGAGAANCTNCCCTCCCTNACCGCCGCNACGAACAGTTCCATGGATTGCATNCGGCTCATTTGATCTTTGCGTTTTTTGCAAAAGACATGATCAGAATACGCCAATTGTTCTGAAAACTTCAAGGCATTANCGTTGCCCGGTAGTGGCGGGACGGCCACGCAGTTCAACCTGAGGGAACGCAGTCATGGAATTCGGCGTATTCATCCTGGCCCAGCAGCGCGGCTATCACCAAACCTCCCGGCAGGTGATCGGCAACGCCGTCGAGCAGACGGTTACCGCGGAAGCCGCCGGCTTCGATACCGCCTGGTACGCCGAGCATCATTTCAACAATTACAGCCTTTGCCCTTCGCCGCTGATGATGGTGGCGCACTGCGCCGGGCTGACCAGGAAGATCCGACTCGGCACCGCCGTCTGCGTGCTGCCGCTGTATCACCCGGCCCGGCTTCTCGGCGAGATCGGCTTTGCCGACACGGTCTCGAATGGCCGGCTCGATCTCGGCATCGGCTCTGGCTACCAGCAGTTCGAGTTCGATCGCTTCGGCGTCGACCTGAACGACTCGCATGCGCTGTTCGCCGAATTCTACGACGTGCTGCAAGCCGGCATCAAGGATCGGATATTCTCCTATTCGGGCAAGCATCTTCAGATGCCGCCGACCGCGATCGCCGTGCGCACGGTACAGACACCGATGCCGCCGATCTGGGTGACGTCGGGGCATCCGGAAACGCTGGGCCGCGCAATCGGCGACAATCACAACCTGTTCGTCACCGCGCTCCTCAACGGTCTCGATGCCATCAAGGCACTTCGAGAACGGCTCGAAGGCATTGCAGCCAAGGAAGGGCGTTCGATCGACGACACCCATTTCGGTTTCCTGCGTTGCGCCTATGCCAGCGACAATGAGGGCGAGATCCTCTCCTATCTCGACAATGCGCGCTTCCAGCGCCGGCTGTCGGAAAGCCTGAAATTCCGGCGTGCCCAAAGCGACGACGGCTACCTGATCAAGGAGGAAGCCGGCCCCAACGACATGAGCCTGGAGACGATGCGTAGCAATCTGCCCGTCGGCAGCGTCAACCAGGTGATCGACCGCATGCTGGAAGAGATCAGCATCCTCAAACCATCCCATATTGCGCTCCAGACCCAGCTCGGCGACTTCGACCAGCGCACGATGTTGCGGCAGATCGAATTGTGGGGCAGCCGCATCATTCCGGCGATCCGGAAAGAACTGGGATCGAGTCAGGCCGGCAAACGCAAGGTCTCCGGCGACGCCATTTCAGCATGAGGCAGCCACTCAAAGCAGGGTGGATATCCCGGAGACGCGAACCATGGGCTGTCAATTGCTCCCCCAGATAACCGATTTTCGTTCGGTCGAAGCGGCAGAATTTCGCAGCGCCATGCGAAGCCTGGCAAGCGGCGTCGCCATTGTTGCTACCGGCAAGGCAACGGGACGGCGCGGATTGACGGTCAGTTCGGTCACGTCGCTTTGCATGGATCCGCCCTGCCTGCTGGTCGGCATCAATACCAGCTCCGAAACGCACGAGGCGATTCTCCACAGCGGTCGCTTTGGCGTAAGTCTCCTCGGCATCGCCGAGCAGGACCTCGCCCTGCGATTCGCCGGCCGTGGCGGCGTGAAGGGTGTCGACCGGTTCGAGACCGAGGCCTGGGACCAGGGAATCCTGGACGTGCCGGTGTTGCGAACGTCGATCTGCGCGCTTGAATGTGTCTTGCACCAGCATCAGGTGGTCGGCACGCACGGCCTTTTCATCGGGAGAATCGTGGCGACGCGGGACGGCAACGGTGCTCCTCTCGTCAATTTTGACGGCGAGCTGCGCTCGATAGCGGCATGCTGATCGCATCACGACGGTTGCGTCGGCGTTTGCGCGCCGATTGAGCGTTACTCGAAACGCCAGCGTCGGCAAGGGAATTGAGAGATGATCGTGGAATGCACGCCCGAAGGTGAGGCACGCCTCACCGAGTCGTTCGACTTTCGGAATTTCAAGCTGTTGCTCAAAGGCACAACCGGCGACCGGGCCTGTTTCGATCGAGAACATCGCTTTCGTCGATCCCCGCAACGCGCTCGTTCCGATCGACCTCGTTCTTGCCTTGCCGGGTCGACCCGATGACAGGGCCTGGGAGGCGGCCTACGCCGACATGATCGAGCAGGCGCGCAAGCACGGATGGATTGATGCGGAGGCAAACGCGATCCGCGCCCACGTCGAAAGAGAGCAATGAGGATCGGAGTGAGATGCCGGAAGGATCGCGGGGCTAGCTAGCGCGGAGTTCCAAACCAGCGGCGCAACAGTAGCGAAGTAGTTGCGCTACGATGGCCGAGAGATCAATCGTCTCGCCGGCGCCATTGCCGAGAATGGACCCTTGGCGACGCGCGGAGCCAAGCGGATCGTCAAATCAAGAACAGAGTCGGGTCGGCGTGCTGCCCGCGAATTATCCAACGCGCTTCGCGCCACACTGGAATGGACTCACGACGTTGATGAAGGCATTGCCGCGGCTCGCGAGGGTCGAAAACCGCGTTTCACCGGGCGATAATCTGTTCGCAAAGGCGACTGTCTCGGGCTCCAGCATAGCCGCATGCTAGCTGTGTGTATCGAAAACGGAGCAGACGTTCGACCTGACATCGCGAAGAGAGCGCTCAATCACGTCAGCTCCCGGTAACATTCTCACATATCTCAACGGCTCATTTGCGCCAGAAGCCGCCATTCCCGAAAGGCCGCTTTTGGCATAAAGACTGGGCCATCTCTCAACGGCCATGATACCTCGGTCAGAAATCTCCCCCGTCGCGCGCGAACATCAGAACACTGTTTGCCGGCAGTGTGATTTCCGCTGAGGTCGGCAGACCATCCCATCCCGGTCCGTCGGCCGTGATGCCGCCGGGATTGCCCTGCGCGTTCGGATTGAACCACTGATCGTAAATGTCGCTGTTGAACACCTCGTTCCAGTGGCCACCGCCGGGAAAGCCGAGGCGATAGCCGTGATTGTAAAACGTGCTCTCGTTCAGGCTCGCGACCACGACCACATCGCGGCCAACCCCCGGCAACCAG
>C688J18823_10000945_pt1 | contig 17568 bp, 37 predicted proteins | sample HopSoiMetagenom1_FD_18823 | JGI IMG/M metagenome (IMG submission 18823) | reverse complement strand
GCGCACGTGACGGTCGAGACGGTGGCGAGACTCGAGCGCGTCGTTAGAGGCGGGGTATCGGCCAACTCGAATCCGTCGCTCGAGACGTTGGTGAGGTTGGCGCATGCGTTAGGCGTTGAGCCGTGGGAGCTATTTCAATGACGCCCAAGATCGGCGCGCGCTATTCGATAAACGCCGGCAAGGGACTCAAGCCGAGCGTCTACGAGCTCGACCGCGTGGAGCCCGACGGAACTTATCAGTACGTGCTGCGGCTCGTCTCCGCGGACCCACAGAAGAGGCGGACGCCGGGCGACGAAATGACGGTCGAGGCCAACTGGTTCGCCTGGCGCGGAGCACTTGCGGCGAGCGCCGAGGGCTCAGTGAGGGAAGTGCCATGAGCCACCGCCGCCCCACCCCCTCGATGCGCGCCTTCGTCGGCTGCATGGCGATCGAGTCCGGCCGTGGCCTTCACGAGTCACTGATCCTCGCCGGCTACAGCGTCGACCTCGCGTGCCCGATCACGATCTACAAGGGCCGATGCTATCGCCGAGCCGTTGGCGTTCGCGCGCTCGTGCGTAACGGACGACTCGTGCGGACGCGCAACGACCATGAGCTTGAGCTTTGGTTTCGACGGCTCGGCTCGAGGCTCTCAGGCTTTGCGGCTCGACGAACGGAGGCGGCGTAGATGTTCCCAATCAATGGCAAACTGACGAAACTCGACATCGCGTTCCCTGCGTCGGTGCAGCGCATGATGCCTGCATACGACGCGATCCCTGAGGACTACAAGCGCGGCAGCAAGCCGGCATGCAGGATCGCCTCTCGCTGGTTCTTCGAGGGCTTGCCGAAAGCCACCGAGTTCAAGCCACGCACGGGCGTCGACGTCACGCAAGCGCTCGCGCAACTGAAGTGCATCCTGGGGTCATTCGAGCCCAAGCACGAGCACAAGAAAGCGGCTGTCGCGTTCTTGCTCGACGAGTGGTTCGAGGAAGTGCGGATACCATGATCGGCTTCCTCGGCTGGCTTCGCGCCTTCGCGTTCGCCAAGCCCGCTCCCATGCCGGCGGACGAGCCGTGGGATCACGAGGTCACGGTCTGCTCAGGATGCCATCGGCGGCTCGCGCGCTGCACTTGCGAGGCCAAGTGATGGGCCACTGCACCAAGCTCGGCGCGCTCTGCCTCGAAATGTCCGAAGCCCTCGACGCCGGCAGGCGTCACACGGATGGCCCCGTGATCACGCTCATCCCTCCGGCTGATGACACGCGTGGCCTACCCGTTGCGATTGCGTATCACGTGCCAGGCCTCGGCAGGGGCAAGGCGCGAATCGTTCAGAGGAACATGACGTTTCGGTATTGCCCTTGGTGCGGGGGAACGCTGCGATGACCCTAACTCCCGCCCCCGACTACGAGCGCTCCTACGCTTTCGACATGAGCCGCGGCGCCTCCGCAAAGCGCCTCGTCTGCGTGCTCACTTACAACGGCGTCGCGATCGGTGACCACGCGTCTCGCGAGCTCGCGGAAGCCGTGGCGGACACGATGTCGACGCGGCTCGGAACGGCGCGACGTTGTTTCGGTGTGCGCGCGGAGTGGCGTTAGATGCCCGTCGTGATCCCTCGCCCGGTATGCAACGTCGGCGCGTCGTTCAACCTCGACGTTTCCGAGGTACGTCGCCAAATCCTCGCGTCGATCATCGCGTCACCGGGCGATGACACCGAGGCGAAGCTCGAAACGGTCGTGCAGCTCCTGGCCGTCGAGCACGCGATCAACGCGATGTTGGCGGCTCAGGATGAGCTCACGTCGTCACCGCAAAGGGGAAAACCATGAAACTCGACACCGTCCTCTCCCGCTCCGTCGCCAACACGATGGCGAACGCATTCTTTCAAGACGGCGCCGGCCGCGTTGACGTTGCGCTGGCCGACCTTCGTCTTGCGCGCGACCTTCTCGACTCGCTGATTCGGGAGACAGAGAGCCGGATCGGCGTGAAGAGGGATTCGATTATGGAGCGGATTATGGCTGATTCGGATGAGGGGCATTCGTGAGCGCCGCCGAACAACACCGCGCGCAAGCGGTCAAACTTCTCACGGAGGTAATCCGTGGACTTCCCGGCTGGTGCATCGAGGCCGAGGACTACGCCGAACGTATCGCCGACTCTCTCATCGCTGCCGCCGTCGAGACCTGCCGAGATCTGAAGGCTGCGGAAGACATGCTCGAGCGCGAGGCCGAGGCGGATAGCACGAGGTTGGGGTGATGGCGGCGGAAGACATCGGCGCGGCGGAAGTTCCCAAGCCACGCGAGGTAACGATCTACGGGATCCGCGACAAGGCGACGGGGGAGATTCGGTACGTGGGGCAGACGGTCAGCCTCAAACACAGAAAGGCTAGTCGTTATGCGCCGGATGTAGCAGCCTGGCTCCTGGTAACAGACTGGGAGTACGTCGAGTTGGCCAAGGCCGCGCTCGATGATGCGGTCGAGGTCGAGCAGTCCAAAATTGACGAACTCCGTACAAGTGGCGCCGCACTGTTCAACAAGAAACCGGCGTACCGCTCGATAGCTCTGAGTGTCGCCCCGCCTGGCCCTGGGCGCAGTCGATTCCAGAGGTTTTCTCTCAGGCCCACCGAGGATGGCCAGCTTGAAGCCTGGAAGGCGGCGGCCGGTCGCGCCGGGATGAACATCTCGGACTGGATGCGAGAAAGTCTGAACGAGGCGTCAGGGTGGAAAATGAAGCACGGAGGCGGCAATGGTGACGACTGACCCGCCCGTCGGTAGGGTACTCGGCGATGGCGACAGCAAAGAAGAAGCGCAAGTCAGGCCCGTCGGGACCTTCGGGCCCGTCCGGTCCCTCGGGAGCACACAAGAAGAGGCAGCTGCTTCTGGACGAGTCACGCGACGGCCAGTTTGCGGAGTGGACGACGGAAGCGGAGAAGCTGGGCAAGACCCGGGCCGACTTCATTCGCGACACAGTGGATTCGAGACTGCCGAAGAAGCGGTAGTCGGAGAAATCGACCGAGGGTGCGTCGAGACAGTTGACGCGCGCGCGCGCATATACCATACTGCCTGTATGAACTCGGCAGTCACCACCCCGGCTCCCGACAGCGGCCCAGTGCGCGCCGGCTACCTCAACATTTCGACGCCGCGTCCGCCCCTCGCCTTCGTCATCTCCGAGCTCGAACGCGTCTCGGGCCACGAGCTCGAACTCCGCAGCAGCGGCGAGGGCTTCGTGCTCTTCGACGAAACGGTTGGCGACGCGATGTCGGAAGGGCCGACGCGCGCGGAATGCGTTGCGAATGCGTTCGATTGCTACTGGCCGGCTGGGGTTGATGTTTGGGCGGTGGGACCGTGAGCCCAAAAGCTGAGAGCGCGGCCTCCTGGGCCGATGTTCTGATCTTTTGGCGCCCCGATCTGCGCGGCCAATACTTCTGGGCAGCGCAAGGCCGACTGCTCACGGGTGGCCTGGTGAACAAGACGGGTCAGCGGCACGCCGCTCGGACGCTGGCCGTGGTTGCCAGGCGCGACCAGGAGTTTCGCGCGAAGGCGCGAAGCCGTTTTTATCTGGCACTGCCGCGCCATCGGACCGTGAATACGGGTGGGCACTCCGGCCTGCTGAACGTGGCCAAGTGTCACGGTCTGCCCGTGCCGCCGAATGACGGGGCGGTCACGTGCGGTCGATGCTTGGCATCCGACGCCATCGCACGCGAAGAAGGGCGGGCGCCGTGACCTTCAAATGCACCAATTGCCAAGCTGACGACGTTGGCGAAATGGACCCCGACCGCTGCGGCATATGCGGTGAGTTCAGGAAGCCCTACGCCGTCCACTTTCTCACCAACCGCCACGGCAACAAGACCCGCTTCTCCACCTTCCCCGAAGCCCTCGCGTTCTACCGCGAGCACGACGGGTATGCGCTGAGGAATGAGGAGAGGGTGGGGGATGGGACGGAATTTGATGGATTGTCGGCGGAGGAAAGGGAGCAGGTGGAACCGTGAAGACTACCCGACCCTATCGAGTCGAGTTCGCTGGCGGTTACTTCGACGTGCCGACGTGCACAACGGAAGAGCGGGCCCGCATCGCGGTCACGCGATTTCAAGGGCGCCACTTCGTGAAGCCTGGCACCGCATGGAAGATCACCAAGCGAACGGGCAAGGGTCGCGAAACTGAGCCTGTGGCGGAAGGGAAGGTCAAATGATCCGCTCCGTCCTCCTCACTCGCTCGCTATGCCAGGAGGCCACGATTTCGGTCGAGGCTGAGACGGAGGCGGAAGCGAGGGAGATTGCGGAGCAGAGGGCGCGCGATTCGCTCGTTGCGTGGGTGGTGGTTGACGAGGACGTGATGGCGAAAGCGGAGAAGACATGAGCGCGGCCGAAAAACTCCAAGCCTACGAAGTCGTGTGTGACACGTCCGTCGAGCAGAACTGGCTCGACGCGCGCATGCAGGGTGTGGGCGCTAGCGAGATCGCTCTCGTTCTCGGCGAAGCTCCCGAGTCGTGGGGCTCCGTGCTGTCGCTCTACGCTCGGAAGATCGGCAAGTACGAGCGCGACCTGTCCGAGATCGAGGCCGTGTACTGGGGCAAGAAGCTCGAAGGTGCGATCCTGTCTGCCTACTGGGAGCGCACGGGGCGTCGCACCGAGAAAGAGAGCCTGCTCCTTCGCTCGACGGAGCACCCGTGGATGCTCTGCACGCTCGACGGCCGCACGTGGGAGCCAGAGAACGACCGCGTTCGGTGGCCGCTCGAAATCAAGAACGTTTCCGCGTTCAAGGCCGACGAGTGGGAGAACGGACCGCCGCCGCACTACTACCTACAAATTCAGCAGCAGATGGCGGTAACCGGAGAGCGCAAAGCGACGATCGCGGCGCTGGTTGGCGGCCAACGCATGGTGTGGGCGGACGTGCCGCGCGACGAAGAAACGATCCGGCGCATCGTCTACCACGGTTCTCGCTTTTGGGAACGCGTGCAGCGCCGCGACGTTCCTGCGCCCGATGGCACCGAGGGATCGCGACGCGCGCTCCAGGCTCTCTATCCCGAGGGCCACGGCCTCGTCGTTCTGCCGGCGACGGCGATGGACGCGGCTGACGAGCTCGAAGACGTGAAGGCGACCATTCGCGCTCTCGATGCGCGCAAGAAGCTCATCGAGAACACCGTGCTTGCTGCACTTGGCGACGCTGAGATCGGCGCGCTCACGGACGGCCGGTCCTTCTCGGCCAAGACCACCACGCGGCGCGGTTACACCGTCGAGCCGTGTAGCTACCGAACGCTTCGACTTCACAACCCGAAAGGCTGAAAAACAGAATGACCGCACCACAGACCGCCAAAAACGGCGAGATAATCCCTCGCGCCGAAAAGCCGCAAAAGAGTCTCGCGGAACTACTGCAGAACATGCAGCCCGAGATCGCTCGAGCCGTTCCGAAGCACGTGAACCCGGATCGCATGGTCCGAATCGCGCTCACGAGCCTCCGCATGAACCCGGACCTGCTCAAGTGCAGCCCCGCGAGCTTTCTCGGCTGCGTTATGTCGGCGGCGCAGCTCGGTCTCGAGATCGGGGGCCCGCTCGCGCTCGCATACCTGATCCCGTTCAAGACCGAATGCACACTGATCGTCTCCTACCGCGGGATGATGAACCTCGCGCGACGCTCCGGCATGGTGCAGGCGATCTACGCGTACGACGTGCGCGATGGCGACAAGTTCAGCTACCGCCTCGGTCTCAGCCCGAACATCGACCACGAGCCGAGCGAGGACGCGACGCGTGAGGAAAAGCCGATCACGCACGTCTACGCCGTCGCCAAGCTGAAGGACGGCGAGCCGATCTTCACCGTGCTCACGAAGGCTCAGGTCGAGAAGTTCCGCCAGCGCTCGCGCGCTGCCAATTCGGGACCGTGGGTAACCGACTACACTGCAATGGCGCTCAAGACGGCCGTTCGGCGCCTCTTCACCTGGCTCCCGCAGTCGAGCGAGATGGCGCTTGCGGCTGCGCTCGACGAGGCTCCTGAGCTCGGCCAGCGACAGGCCGCCGTGTGGGATCCGAGCGTCACCGAGGCGCTCGAGAGCAAGGGCCACGACGTCGCGGGCGAGCTCGTCGAGGGCGAGACCAAGGCAGGCAACTGACGTGGAGCGCTCCGACTTCTTCGCCCTACCCCCCGCCATCGCGCTCCGCGTTCTCTTCGACTGCCTAGGCGAGGACGCGGCGCGAAAGCTCTCTCAGAAGGAGAAGCCCATCGAGCCGCGCGCGCCCAAATTCGATAGGTCGATCTTTCGTAAAGAGGGAATCATGTGGGCCAGCGAAACCTCGTTCGAGGGTCTCGTTTTCTGGCACAAGCGAGCAACCGAGCCCGCGAGCGATCCGAAGTACGCCGACGCCAACGTGAAGCAGGCAGCGGAGCTCGCGCGCTGGATCGCTTGGCGCGAGTGGTACCCGGACGCCGTGTGGAGCGGAGAGCGAAACCGCGAACCGGTGGTCGCCAAGGCGCCGAGCTCGAAGCCAATGGTCTATCCGCGCACGGGTGGAGGTAACCGTCCGCCGCCTCCGCCACCGGATGAAGACATCAACCAAGACTCTGACATTCCCTTCTAGCCACTGAGAGATCATGACCAAACCGACCCCCCAACCCGAACCCAGAAAACGCGCAACGCCAACCCCTAGCGATGAAACGGCCGCCATCCGTGCGATTCGCGCCATCCGTCAGCTGGACAAGCAAGTCGAACTCGTGCGCTCGAAAGCCCAGGCCCGCGTTGCCGAACTCATGGTCGAACGCAAAGCAATCGTCGATGGGCTGTCCGAGGGAAGCGCGGAGATTGCGAAGACTTTGGGTGTGGTTCTGTGAAACGCCGCTGGCTACGCAAGAAACAGCCGGCACTCGCGAGCGGCAGCGACCTGGACGCGTTCGCGAGCGCCCTCGGTATGCGTCGAGAGCCTGCGCGCGTCTTCGGTTGTCGTCTCCCGTGGAACCAAACCGATCGGTCGTTCCGTGAGCGACTGGCCGATCGGCTGATGCGAGGGCCGCAGCGATGAGCGCCCGCGAAACCCTCCGCGACGACGAGCTCACCGCCCTCGGCCGCATCCACCGCAGAGCCGAACGCTGCTAATGGCCGACCGCGCCACCCTCCACCTCTCGAAACTGGACGACTTCTCCGAGTTCGCCGCGACGCGCGGATACGTCCGCGAGGAAACTAGGGGCGACTACGAGATCCTGCGCCTGCGACGAGGGAAGGAGGCGCCGCTGCTCTACTACCGGCGCGGTGGAGATCACGCGAGCATCCCACAGACTCAGAAGAAGAACCCGGCTGAGGGTCTAGTGCGTGCGTACCTGAACGCGAAAGGTAAGCGTTGATGCGTTTCCTCAACCGCGGCCGCTACCGACGCCAACGTCTCACGCTACGGCGTCGATTCGACAGGGAATGTGACGCGTTGGCGAAGTTGATTTTGGAGATACGGGGGCAGGTGTCGCAGTAATGCACGAGATCATCTTTCATCGGCGCGAACTGCCCGGCGACGAACAGACGCTCTGCGGCTTGGACAGTCGCGAGGCGATCGTCACAGAACCGGCGAACTGCCCCGCGTGCTTAGCGGCGTGGGCGCTGTTTGGGATCGAACCAAGTGGCGCCTCCGCGCCGGAAAGCACGCACACAACATGACCACTGACAAATTCAAGAAATATCGCCGAACCGCCGTCTCCGAACTCCGATCCTACGAGCCCGGCGAAGACCTCACCGGCATCAGCATCAGTGACGTCGACCGCGCAGAGGGCTCGCCAAAGCCCGGCGACATGATCGGGCGCAATCCAAAGAACCACAGCGATCAGTGGCTCGTGGCGGAGCGGTATTTCAAGGAAAATCTCGAGGAAATCACCGAGTGATCACGCTCAACGCACTCCCGATCAACATCACCCGGTTTCCCGACGGCACGAGCCAGGTTTGGAATCTCGACGATAGCTACCTGAAAACCGACACCGCCTACGTTGGCTGGAAGTTCGAGAACGAGGGCGAGGTGATGCAGCTCGCACAACTCGCGGCGCTGCTCAATGAGAACGGCGTCATGACCTACCTCGACATCGACTTTCTGCCGTACGCCAGGCAGGACAAGGAGATCGCGAACGACGCGACGTTCGCGCTCCGTCCCTTCGCTGCGATCCTGAACATGATGAGGTGGGACGTGGTCACGATCTGGGATCCGCATAGCGCCGTCGCGCTCGAACTCATCGAGCGCTCGGTAGCCAAGTACCGCACGAAGGAAGCGGTCTCCGTGTTCGCGGTCACGCGTTCCGACGTGATGTGCTTTCCCGACGCGGGGGCTCGCGAGAAGTACCTACCGATGTTCCGCGCGTTGCCCGTGGTGACCGCTAGCAAGGTACGGGACGCGGCTACCGGGCATTTGGTGACGGGTGAAATCGCTGGCGAACCCGTCACCGGCAAGCGCGTTCTGATCATCGACGACATCTGCGACGGTGGCGCGACGTTCATCGGGCTTGCGGCCAAGCTCCGCGAAGCCGGCGCCTCCGATGTTTGCCTCTTCGTCTCCCACGGGCTCTTCAGCCGTGGCGTCAAAGCTCTAACCGACTCGGGCATCTCCCGCGTCTTTGTCCCCCAAGGTGAGGTGTTCCCATGAATTCAATGCTGCTCGCAGACTTTTACAAGCTTTCGCACCGCAAAATGTACCCGCCGGGGACGACGAAAGTCTACTCGACGTGGACGCCACGCGGCTCTCGCATGGCTGGAGTTAGCGAGTTCGTTTGGTTCGGACTCCAGGCTTTCATCCAGCGTCGCTTGCTCGGCACGCTTCAAGACGACTTCTTCGCGAAGGACGTGGACGCGATCTGCTCCGAGTACGCGCGCGTGGTCCGACATACGCTCGGGGAAGCTGAGCCGGAAACGCAGCACATCCGAGACTTGCACGAGCTCGGGTACTTGCCGCTCCGCATCCGAGGGCTCGACGAAGGCACCGTGGTCCCGCTGCGGACGCCCGTCATGACGATCGAGAACACGGAGCCCCGGTTCTTTTGGCTCACGAACTACGTCGAGACCCTCATGTCATCGGAGCTCTGGCAGCCGAGCACGTCGGCCACGATCGCACATCAGTTCCGAAAGCTCTACGACAAGTACGCGCTCGAAACCGTTGGCGACACGGGCTTCTGTCAGTTCCAGGGCCACGACTTCTCGATGCGCGGCATGGGCTGTCTCGACGCCGCCACGCTGAGCGGGCTCGGCCATCTCACTAGCTTCGTCGGAACCGACACGGTCCCCGCGATCCTTGCGGCCGAGTCGTTCTACGGAGCGAACGTCGAGTCTGAACTCGTCGGCACGTCCGTTCCCGCAACCGAGCACAGCGTCCAATGCTGTTACGGCGACGACGACAAGTACGTGCACGAAATCATCACGCGAATCCACCCGACGGGCATCGTTTCGGTCGTCTCGGATGGGTATGATTTCTGGGACGTGATCAACCGCGTCCTCCCCTTGCTCAAGCCCGAGATCCTGGCGCGCGAAGGCAAGCTGGTGGTCCGCCCCGACAGCGGCGACCCGGTGAAGATCGTGTGTGGCGACCCCGAGGCAACGACGGAATGGGAGCGAAAGGGAGCCGTCGAGAGGCTCTGGGACATCTTCGGCGGCACGACGAGCGCACAAGGCTACAGGTGCCTCGACCCGCACATCGGGCTGATTTACGGCGACGCGATCACGTACGAGCGCGCGACGAAGATGCTAGCCGCTCTAAAGGCGAAGGGGTTCGCGTCAACTAACGTCGTCCACGGGATCGGTTCGTTCACTTATCAGTACACGACCCGAGACACGTTCAACATGGCGCTCAAGTCCACGCTCGCCGTGCGCGACGGCAAGGAGATCCACATCTTCAAGACGCCGAAGACTGACGACGGGATGAAGTATTCACAGCGCGGTCGCGTCGTGGTCGAGCGCAACGAGAGCGGAGCCGTCACTTGGCGCGACGGGCTGAGCCTCACGGATCACGTGCCGACGAATCTGCTCCTCGATCGCTTCGTGGACGGCCAGGTCATGAACCAAACGACGTTCGCCGAAGTGCGCAAGCGCGTTGCCTCCGCCATCTGAAAGCCAGCATGAAAAAGCTTCTCCTGCTCTGTCTCATCGCCCTCGCCTGCTCGTCCCACCCCACGCCCGAGCCGTCGCCGACGCGCACGGAAACGCCGCTCACCGATTGCTATGTGGGGCCGCCGCCGGGCGCGATCGTCGGCTTCGGCGTCAACGGCCAGCCTCGCAATTGGGGCACGAACGGAGCGGCCGTGAAGGGCGCGCTCGACATGCTCGTCAACGATCTCGGCGCGAACTTCTTCCGGGTCGAGGTGGATAACGGCGAGACGGACTACGAGTCGACGAACGACGACGCGAGCCCGACGACGTTCAATTGGGCGTACTACGACGCGCTTTTCTCGACGAAGCGGTTCACCGACCTCTGGAACTACGTCCGGTACGTGAACTCGATCGCGAGCACCGCGCACGTGCAGCTCTCGTGGCACGGCGGGCTGCCCGGGTGGTTCGGGGGCACGACCTTCAACGGCGACGGGCGCTCGTACACGCTGCCGACCGCGATGGAAGGTGAGTTCGTCGAAACGCTGCTCGCCGTCATGGTCTACGCGCGCACTCGAGCTCCCGAACCACGGCCGCGGTTCGACCTCATCTCGCCGAACAACGAGCCTGAAAGCGGCGGCGCTCCAGAGGGATTCGCCTGGGCGAACGTCGCCCAAGAGGCACGCGTCGTTCGCGCGCTCGTCGTTGCGATGAACGCGATCCCCGAGCTCGACGGCATCCAACTCGTCGTCGGCGAGCACAACACCGAGCTCATGAGCATCGACCGCCCCTCGCTCGTCGCCGACCCCCTCATCTTGGCGCGGCTCGCGGCCACGTCCTTTCACCGCTACGACACGGCGGAAGTCATCGATTACAAGGGCGCGAATCCGCCCGTCTTCCTAACCGAGTTCAATTCGCATTGGCGGGCCAGCTGCTACTCGACGATCTGGTCGTACGGGCTCGAGGCCGTGACGAACGTGGTTGCCGCGCTGCAGGGTGGCGCGACTGCCGGGCTCTTCTGGAGTGACTACGACGCGCCCCACATTCACCAGGGCGACGAGTGGCAGACGTTCGGGCTGCTCGCCACGAACTCGGGCGGCCTCAGCGAAGCGCAGTTGTGCGGGCACTTCCTAAACACGCAGCCGGCCGACTCCGTGCTCGACGCGATGACGTACACGCCGAAGCCGACCTACGCGGCCGTGCGCCACGTCTTCAAGTGGATCAGCCCCAACGCCTCGCCGATCACGCTGAGCGCGAGCGGCGTCTCCGCGGTGGCCTACCAGAATGCCGACGGGACGATCGCGGTGGCCGGCGTCAACAACGGCGGCACCGTGAACTCGACCATCACCCTCACGATGCCAAACCCCCCGGCCTACCTCACCCCCCGGGTCTCGACCGCGACGACTACCGACGTGGTGGGCACCCCGGTCCCACTAACGAACGGGCAGGGTTCGTTCACGTTCCCTGCTTCGTCCGTGTTCTCTTTGCTGTCTTCGCCGGGCTCCGGCTCGGGCGGGAGCGGTGGGATGGGCGGCAACGGTGGCGCGGCGGGGGCGAGCGCAGGCATGGCGGGCCAACCGAGCGGCGGGAACGGCGGCGTTTCTGGATCGAGCTCGGCAGGGGGTGGGCAAGGCGGCCAAGGCGGTCAGAGCGGCTCCGGCGGCGCTGCCTCTGGTGCCGGCGGCATGTCGAGCGGTGGACAGGGCGGAGCTTCTGCAGGCAGCGCTGGGACGTCTGGCGCGGGCATGAGCGGGGCCGGTGGAGCTGGCGCGGCAGGCATGGCCGGTGCTGCGGGATCGAGCGCGGGGACGGGTGGGAGCGGGCCTACCCTGGTCGCCGGTTGGAACTTCGACGAGGGCTCGGGCCTCATCGCCAACGACGCGAGCGGACACGGCCACACGGGCACCCTCGTCAACGGGCCGACCTGGACGACGACCGGTTGCAAGTACGGCGGGTGTCTGTCCTTCGACGGGACGAACGACCGCGTCACCACACCCGACGCGAACGACCTCGACCTGAACCAGACCTTCACCCTCATGGCTTGGGTGCTGCCGTCGAGCGTGGGAGCGAACATGTGGCGACCGGTGATGATCAAAGAGGAAGCGGCGGGCCTCGTCTACCTGCTGTACGCGTCACCAAAGAACGCTTGGATCGACGAGGGCGGCACGGACCTTCAGGTGCTCGTGAGCGGCAACCTTTCGACGACGGCTTGGACGCACGTGGCGGAAGAGCGGAACGGCACGACCCTATCGTATTGGGTGAACGGCGCGCAGGTTGGAAGCGCGACGGTTGGCAGCGCAAACACGACGGCGTCAACGGGAGTGCTCGCGATCGGCGGCCATTCCTTCTGGGGCGGCGAGTGGTTCAAGGGAAAGATTGACGACCCAAGAATTTACAGCAGCGCTCTGACGACAACCGAACTCGCTGCGGCGATGGGGAGTGGGCTGTGAAGCCGGTCACCCAAACTACCTTCGGCGATGGCAAGGGCAACTGCTTCACCGCGTGCGTCGCATCGATTCTCGAACTTCCGATCGATGCGGTCCCTAACTTCTGCGTCGACTACGGCGAGGGCGAGTGGTGGATAGAGCTCGAGAAGTGGCTCGCGCCCCGGGCGCTCGCTCCGCTCCTCTTCTGCGTCAACAAGGGCGAGCAAGCCGACCGTGACGCCGTCTGGGCGTTCTTCGATGGCGAGCACGGGTTCTACGCTCACCGTTCCGTCCCCGTCATCGTGAGCGGAAAGAATGAGCACGGCGTAGCCCACTCGATCGTTTCCTATTGGGATGCCGACGCGGAGGCCATCGCAACGCACGACCCAAACCCGCGCAGCACAGGCCTCGTTTCGTTCCGCGACATCATCGCGTTCGCCGCGCTACGTCCGCACCTTGCTGTGACCCCGCTCACTTCGGCGGAGATGGCGAGCGGGGAGACGAGGCTCTAATGTCCGCGAGAGAAGAGATCGAGGCGTTCGCGCGTCAACTCCTGGCCGAGCGCCTCGCTCAATGCACGGAGCCACAGCGCGCGCTTTTCTCCAGGTGTTATCCGAAGGGCGTACCCGCCGGCAGTCTCGAGACTGCGATCGACTTGTGCACTCGGACGATCGCCAAGAACGAGCGCAAGGCGGCGGCCACAGAGCAAGAGCCCTACGCCACGACGGGAGCGGAGTCGCCATGAGGTTCCGTGTATCCGGCTACCTGACGCTAACCTGCGTCGCTGAGGTCGAGGCCGACTCCAAGGAAGAAGCCGCCGAGAAAGCGCGCGAGCTGCCGCCGCCTGGGCTCTGTCACCAGTGCGAAGGCGCTGGCGATGGCGCGAGCGAGTGGCAAATCGGCGGCTTCGACGACACGCCCGAGGATTGCGTCAAGCACGTGGAGCTGATCCTGTGACGACGCCCAACCTTCTCGGACGCGATATTCCGGTGCCCGAGATGCTGCGGAGGGCCGAGTGAAAGACCGCTCTGCACTCGCTCAGGGCTCGCTCTTCCCGACGCGCGCGCCCGAGCTCCGCGTGACGTTCGAGGACCTACTCCCCGGCGAAGACGCGGTGGACAATTTTGCCGGCGCCGGCGGGGTAAGCACCGGCACCATCCAAGCGATCGGTAAGCCGGTGACGATGGCGCTCAACCACGACCCCGAGGTCGTGCGCATTCACGAGGTGAACCACCCCGAGACGCGCCACTACTGCGAGGACATCACGACAATCGACCCGCGCGAGCTCTGTCGCGGCCGCAAGATCGGGATTGCCTGGTTTGCCCCGGATTGCACGCATCACTCGAAGGCGAAGGGCTCGAAGCCGCGCGACAGCAAGAGCCGCGGGCTCGCGAAGGTCGTGGTCGATTGGTGCAAGGCGGTGCGACCGCGCATCGTCATGGTCGAGAACGTCGAGGAATTCGAGGATTGGGGGCCGCTGAACGACACCGGGCGCCCCGACCGGGACCGGCTCGGCGAGTTCTTCCGGCCGTGGGCCGCCGAGATCTCCGATGCTGGATACCGCGTCGAGTGGCGCCTGCTCGTCGGCGCAGACTACGGCGCGCCCACAACGCGCAAGCGCTTCTTCCTGGTGGCCCGCTGCGACGGGCGCCCGATCGTCTGGCCCGAGCCGACGCACGGCAAGGGACGCGCGCACGCCTGGCGCACGGCGGCCGAGATCATCGAATGGGACAAGCCGACGCGCTCGATCTTCGACCGCAAGCGGCCGCTCGTGGAGGCTTCGCTGCGCAGGATATTCCTCGGCGTCGATCGGTTCGTCATCAACTGCGCCGAGCCGTTCATCATTCCGGTGACGCACCCCAGGGACGCGCGTCTCTATTCCTTGCACGAGCCGCTACGGACCGTCACGGCCGCGAAGCGCGGGGAGTTTGCGCTCGTCTCTCCGTTCATCATCCGACACGGGCACACGTCGAACAAGACGGGCGCTGGAATCGTGGCCGGACCGGGAATGCCCGGGATCTTCCGTGGGCAACCGCTAAGCAAGCCGCTCGGCGTGATCACGACGCGCGACGACAAGAACCTCGTCGTGCCGCTGTTCACGAAGCATTACGGCGGCGCGAACGGCCATCAAACGCCTGGCTCTGCGGCGAGCGCCCCGCTCGGCTCGGTGACTTCTCGCGACCACCACGCCGTGACGGCCGTCGAGCTCGAGCACGTCGAGGCTTCGTTCATCACGAAATACTACGGCACCAGCATCGGCTCGGACATGCGGACGCCGCTGCCGACCGTGACCGCCACCGGCAACCACCTCGCAGAGGTGCGCGCGTTCCTGAAACGGTTCCATGGTGACGCGGCGGGGCCGCCGCCGACTGGGCTCGTCCAAATCTACGGCGAGCACTACCAGTTAGCCGACCTCGGGACGCGGATGCTCACGCCACGCGAGCTCTATCGCGCGCAGGACTTCCCGGACGCCTACATCATCGACCCCGAGTTCAACGGGAAGACGCTCTCGAAAGAGGCGCAGACGCGCGGCGCCGGCAACGCCGTGAACCCGTGCATCGCACGCGCACTCGTCGCCGCAAACGTGAGGCTCGCAGCATGACCGAACAAATCCCCGGCCGCCCCTCCCGCTCCACCCTCAACGGCTGGCGCCCCAACCAAGGCGACAAAGCGCGCCTCGTCCAAGCATCGAGTTCGGGCCCCTCGCAAGCCATCGTCGGTGACGTGGTGAATGTCTATCGACTCCTCACGCCGCCCGGCAAGTTCTACAACAACGAGCCGGGCTGCCTCCTGCTCCAGCACTCGGACGGCTCGAACTCGGTCAGCGGCGAACCACTCACCGGCACCGCTGGCGTGTGGGAGCAGGTTCTCGACGAGCAACTTCGGACGGCTAGCGGGACGAGGCTCGACCAGCTCACGAGGGAGTATCGGGTGTTTTTGATCGTGGAGGCGGTGCGGGGGTTGAGCGAAGAGGAGGGGCAGATGTTTTTGGAGACGGTGAAACGATGAGCCTCGACGTTTATCTGGCCGGTCCCGACGGAAACGAAAGTTACTCGGCGAACATCACGCACAACCTGAACACGATGGCGTCCAAGGCTGGCATCTATTACCCGTTGTGGCGTCCCGATGAGCTCGGCATCGTCCAGGCCTACCGCCTGATCCCCTTGCTGCAGGACGGCCTCGAGCGACTGTTGGCAGACCCGGAGTACTTCAAGCGGTTCAACGCGGCGAATTGGTGGGGGACGTACAAGCACTTCTGTCCGTTCGTCGAGAACTACCTGCGTGCGTGTGAAGACGACCCGTATGCGACCGTGAGCGTGTCCCGATGAGCCGCACGAGCGAACCGAGCGCGGCATCGATCTTCGGTAGGCCGATGCTCGGGCACGAAAACTACCGGCGGGTAAGCCTCGGCGTTGTGACCGCCAGCATCGAGCGGACTAGCTACGGCGCGGAGTGGAGACTCGGTAAGGACCGTGGGCCCGCTGGTTCATTCCAGGGCGCGGCCGAGTGCATTCAAGCGCGCATCCGCGAGCTCGTCTTCTCCCTCGCTCCCATCCTCGACGACGCCGCCAAGCGCGAGCTCGTGAAGGCGGCGGGCATCGGTTTGGAGCACTTGCCTGAGTGCGAGGACGAAGCCGAGAGCGAAGTGGAGCCGTTGCTGTGAGCCGGGCGAGCGTTTGGATCATCGAGGAGCGCTCGCCCGACAAGGGTCGAGAGTGGCAACCGTGCGCAGAAAGCGACGCTTACATGGGCCGTGTCTACGCCAATAGGAAGCTCGACGAACTGCGCCGTCGGTACGCTGAGATCCTCTGGAAATTCCGCGCCGTCCGCTACGTCCGAGCGCCGCAGAAGAAAGTGAAGAAACGATGAACGGTTGGAAAATCCTATGTCCCGATGGTGCCGAGAGGCACTACCCCTACAACAGCCTTGGAGACGCCGAGTTTGACGCGCGTACGTACAGCTCGACGATGATGGCCAAGGGCTGCGCTTGCGACGACAAGATGCTCCTGTCTCGAGGCAAGTGCCCCGGTGGTGAGCACACGGTCGTCCCATGCGTTTTCACACCGCCGCAACGGGTAGGAAGCGCGTGAAAGACCGAATCGCAATCGTCCGCGAGTGGTTCGCGACCGCATCGTGCATGGCCAATTACTCGCTGCCCAATGCCGTTGCGCAAACCCTGCTCTCCAAGCTCGACGCCGCGAAAGAGGAGGCGCCATCGGTCCGACTCCAGGAGGCGCGCATGCTGCTCCATCGGATGACCAAGTACGTGCGCGAAGACCGTGCCGAGACGCCGGGGAAAACGCGGCTAGCCAGACTCACGGAACAGGTCGCCGACTACCTGGCGCGCACTGCGGACCCGCTAGACATCTTGCGCGAGGGTGACGCCGGCCGCGTCCAGAACGTTGAAGCGAAGACGGAGGCGACGGAAGACGAAGTTGAGCGCGTGGCGAAGGCCATATTCCACGACCGCTATCCCGAGCGTGCTTGGCACAGCGCGACGAATCTACAGGTCGAGGACTACCGTGGGCATGCCCGAGCCGCCATCGCGGCGATGAGGAACAAATGACGCTCTGCACTGGCCTGACCGCTTCCTGGTGTCCGCGCTGTGGCGATTGCACTTGCGAACGCGGCCACGACGGCGACTGCTGCTTCGACGGCGCAGACTGCCCGCTACACCGGCCAGAGTCGAAGCACGCCGAGACGGTCGAGCTCGGGCAAGCGGAAGCGCTGGTGAAGAGCATGGCCGCCGAGCAGGGCATCACGCTCACCGAGCACGATGACCGCGTCGTCTCGCGCTTCGCTCAATACCTGCTCGAACGGTCGCGCAAAGGGCCGGAGCTTTCACCCGAGGCGCAGCGCTTGCGCAAGGAGATTCTAGGATGACCGACAATCAAGACGAGCCGGCGCTGGTGAAGCGGATGCGAGACTGGTACGCATCCATTCCGCCCGGCGCGATGTTCAGCCTGCAATCCCACGAGATGTTCGAGCTGCTGGCGTGGCTCGACTCGCCGAAGCCCGCGGCGAAGGCGGAGCCGCTCACCTGCCCGCACTGCCTCGAGCCGCTCAAGGAGAGCGACGGGGTCGAAGGCCCGGGCGGAAACCTCTGGCACCAAGTCTGCCTCGAAAGTTGGAGCGAAGAATGACCG
>C688J18823_10000944_pt1 | contig 17570 bp, 15 predicted proteins | sample HopSoiMetagenom1_FD_18823 | JGI IMG/M metagenome (IMG submission 18823) | reverse complement strand
GAGGGCTCGCCGCGGCCGCTCGTGCGCGAGCCGTTCGTCGCGGCGTACGTCCACGGCGACACGGGCCTCGACGGCCCCGATCTGCCCCCACCGCAGGCCGAGCGCGCTCCGCAGCACGCCGTCGACTTCCTCGCCGAGCGCCTCGAGGGAACGACTCTCGTCGCGACCGGGCCGCTGACGAACGTCGCGCTGCTGCTCGCGCGCTACCCGGAGGCGACCCCGGAGCGGATCGTGCTGATGGGCGGCGCGATCGGCGAGGGCAACGTCACGCCCGCCGCCGAGTTCAACATCTGGGCCGATCCCGAGGCGGCGGCGCGCGTGTTCACGAGCGGCCTCGACGTCACGATGGTCGGGCTCGACGTGACACACCAGGCTCTCGTGACGAGCGCGCACGCGGAGCAGCTGCGTGGGGCGGGCCGCGTCGGCAAGGCCGTCGCGGAGCTGCTCGACTTCTACGGCGTCTTCCACCGCAAGGTCTACGGCTTCGACGGCTCGCCGATCCACGACGCCGTCGCCGTCGCCCACGTGATCGATCCCACGCTCCTCGACGTACGCCGCCTCAACGTGCGCATCGACTGCGAGTCCGAGCTTTGCCGCGGCCGCACGGTCGTCGACACGCTCGGGCGCACCGGCCTCGAGGCGACTGCGAACGTCGCGGTGGGGATCGACTCCGAGCGCTTCATCGCCCTGTTGCTCGAGCGTCTGACCCGGCTAGGCTAGCGCCGTGATCGCGGACATCTGGACATCCTGATCCCCGTCTACATCCTCGGCGGGCTGCTGTTCTTGCTGATCGTCCTGAACGTGCTCGCGCGCGTCCAGGGCGGGCGCTTCGTGCGTCCGATCGCCATGACGCTGATGAAGGTGCCGTTCCTGAAGCGCTGGCTCCAGCGCGCCTCGAAGGCGAACCTCGAGCGCAAGAACCCCGAGCTCGCGAGCGCGATCGCGAAGCTCGAGCGCAGTGGCGTCCAGCACGACCCGCAGCGAGCGCAGGCGGCGATGTCGCGACTGAGCGCGGCGGAGCGGCGGGCGTGGCTCGAAGCCGCCGGTGACGAAGGCGCGATCCCGGAGCCGATGAACCGCCAGCAGCGCCGCCAGGCGGCGAAGCTGAAGAAGCGCCGCTAGAGGGAAGGCTCCAGCGGCGTCGAAGCAGCGGCCGATGGCGCGCCGTCGCAAGAGACGCACGCTCAAGCCGCGCGTGCCCTCGCGCGTCAAGCGCAGGAAGCAGCGCAAGGCGAAGGGGGTCGAGCGGCACCAGCATCCGGAGCTGATCGGGCTCGGGCTGCTCGCGCTCGGCGCCTTCCTCGCCGCGGTCGTCTGGGCGGGCTGGAACGGGGGGTACGTCGGCGGCTGGATCGCCGACGGGCTCGACGCGCTGATCGGCAGCGCGACTCGGGCTGCCGGCTGCGCTTGCGATCGTGGGCGCGCTGATGGTCGCCCGCAGCGACCTCGTCGACGTGCGGCCGTTTCGCACCGGCATGGTGGTGCTCGCCTTCGGGCTGATGATCTCGCTGGGCAAGGACCAGGGCGGTTACCTCGGCACCGCGCTCGGCGGCGGGCTCGCGCTCGCGATCGGGTCGACCGGCGTCGCGATTGCCGGGATCCTGACCCTGCTCGCCGGCGCGCTGCTCGTGACGGGGGCCTCCGCGGGCGCGATGGTGCGCAACTCCGGCCGCGCCGTGCACCGCGCTGCGCAACGCCGTCTGCCGCGTCGCCCCGAGCCGCGGCTGCAGATGATCGAGGGCGCCGGCACCGTCACCCCGTTGAAGCCGGTCGCACCGCCGGTCGACGTCGTCAACGAGTTTCCCGAGCTCGTCTCGGAGGCCGAGCCGCAGGCGCTGCTCGTCCAGCCGCACGAGGACGAGCTCACCCAGGAGAGCCTCTTCGCCGCCGGCCCGGAGACGCCGAGCGACTACCGGCTGCCCGACCGCGAGCTCCTGCGCCGCTCGGCGCCGGGAGCGGGGCCGGACGCGGACCAGAGCGCCCGTGTCGCCGAGGCGCTCGTCCAGACGCTCGCGAACTTCGGCGTCGACGCGACGGTCGTCGGCCAGATCGGCGGACCGCGCGTGACGCGCTACGAGCTCCAGCTCGCTCCCGGCACGAAGGTCTCGAAGGTCGCGGGGCTGAAGGACGACCTCTCGTACGCGCTCGCGACGACGGAGATCCGGATCCTCGCCCCGATCCCCGGCAAGCAGGCGGTCGGGGTGGAGCTGCCCAACACGAGCCCGAACCTGGTCACGCTCGGCGACATCTACGACGATCTGCCGGCGACCTCGAGCCCGCTCTCGGTGTGGCTCGGCAAGGACATCTCGGGCCAGGCCGTGTGGACCGACCTTGCGCGGATGCCGCACATGCTGATCGCGGGCACGACCGGCTCAGGCAAGTCGGGCTGCATCAACACGATCCTCACCTCGGTGCTGCTGCGCTCGACCCCGGACGACGTGCGGATGATCCTGATCGATCCGAAGCGGATCGAGCTGAACTACTACGAGTCGATCCCGCACCTGCTCACGCCCGTCGTCTCGAGCCCGAAGGAGGCCGCCGCCGTTTTGCGCAACGTCGTCGCCGAGATGGAGCGCCGGTACGAGCGCCTCTCCGCGGTGCGCGCCCGCAGCCTCTCGGAGGCGAACCGCGCCTTCCGCTCGCGCGGCGAGCCGACGCTGCCGTATCTGCTGGTCGTGATCGACGAGCTCGCCGACCTGATGATGATCTCGCCGCAGGAGGTCGAGGACGCCGTCATCCGGCTCGCCCAGAAGAGCCGTGCAGTGGGCATCCATCTCGTGCTCGCGACGCAGCGCCCGTCCGTCGACGTGATCACCGGGATGATCAAGGCGAACGTGCCGAGCCGGATCGCCTTCGCCGTCTCGAGCCAGACGGATTCGCGCGTGATCCTCGACCAGGCGGGGGCCGAGAGCCTGCTCGGCCAGGGCGACATGCTCTTCAAGCCGCTCGGCACTTCGCGCCTGCAGCGCGTTCAGGGCGCGTTCGTGACCGAGGACGAGATCGCGCTGATCGTCGAGCAGTGCCGGGCCCAGCGGGCGCAGGAGCTCGACGAGTCGCTGCTCGAGGCGCCGCAGGTATTCGAGGACGAGGCCGGCGGTGCGGACGGCGACTTCGACCCCGACGAGGATCCGCTGCTCGACAAGGCGATCGAGATCGTCGTGCAGACGCAGACGGCCTCCGTCTCGCTGATCCAGCGGCGCCTGCGCGTCGGCTACACCCGAGCGGGCCGTCTGATCGACATGCTCGAACGCCGCGGCATCATCTCCGGCTACGAAGGCTCGAAGCCACGGCGGGTGCTCGTGGACGAGGCCTCGCTGCCGCAGTTGAGCGACGTCGTCTAGGCCCGAAAACGGCCAATTAGGGCCGTTCGGCCTATGCATCCCGCCTAACTTCGGGTTAGCATCGGTCGTCTTTCAAAGACAGACAGGCATTTCCAATCAGGGAGGGCAAGTGAGGGTTTCACGACGTATGTCCATCGTCGCGGCGGCACTCGTGGTCGTCATGCTGGCAGGCCTCGCGGCGCTTGTGGGCAGCAGTTCGAGCCGGGCGTCGACGCAGGCGAGCAAGGCGACGTTCGTCGCCACGCTGGTGAGCGACATCGGCAAGTTCAACGACCGCTCGTTCAACCAGTCGCAGAAGGACGGTCTCAACCGCGCACGCACCAAGCTCAAGGTGAAGACCAACGCGCTGCAGTCGAACTCGCCGTCCGATTACATTCCGAACCTGACGCAGGGCGTCCGGCTGAAGTCGAACCTGATCATCGCGGCAGGCTTCCTGCTCGCCGGCGACACGAACACCGTCGCGGCCAAGTACCCGAAGATCAAGTTCGCGATCACAGACTTCGACGCGAAGGGCGACCCGTTCAAGGGCCGCAAGAACGTCATGGGGCTGACCTACGCGTCCCAGGAGTCGGGCTGTCTCGTCGGCTATCTCGCTGGCCTGATGGTCAAGAAGCAGGGCGGCAAGCAGGTCGTCGGAGCTGTCGGCGGCATCAAGATCCCGCCGGTCGACACCTGGATCGCGGGCTACAAGCAGTGCGCGAAGCTCGCGAACAAGAACATCAAGGTGCTCGTCGACTACTCGAACGAGTTCGTAGCGGCCGACAAGTGCAAGGTGGTCGCCGAGAACATGATCGCCCAGGGCGCGAAGGTGCTCTTCCAGGTCGCCGGTGGTTGCGGCCTCGGCACCCTCAAGGCCGCAGCCGCGGCCGGGATCTGGGGCATCGGCGTCGACAAGGACCAGTACAACGACGCGAAGCGCGTCATGACCTCCGGGGTCAAGCGCGTCGACAACGGCGTCTACCAGGCGATCGCCAAGGCCAAGAACGGCGGCTTCAGGGGTGGCGGCAACCTGCTCTTCAACCTCAAGAACGGTGGCATGGGCGTTGGCAAGATCAACCCCGCCGTGCCGAAGAAGTTCATCACCGCGATGAACAAGATCAAGGTGAAGATCATCAAGGGGCAGCTCAAGGTCAAGACGAAGGTCTAGACCGGAACGAGCAGCGGTACACGACGGGCGGGCCCACGGGCCCGCCCGGTCTTTTGGTAGAACATCCGCGTATGCGGACGACGATCCTCGCGCTGCTCGGCGCCACGGTCTTCCTCGTCGCCGGCTGCGGCGGAGGCGGCAACGACGCTTCGTCCTCGACGACGACGCAGGCGTCGGAGGGCGGCAACTCGGACGTGTCGGTCGCGCTCGTCAGCGACATCGGCAAGTTCAACGACCGCTCGTTCAACCAGTCGCAGAAGGAGGGCCTCGACCGGGCGAAGAGCGAGCTGGGCGTCACGACGGAGCCGCTGCAGTCGAACTCGCCCTCGGACTACGTCCCGAACCTAACGCAGGCCGTGCGCAAGAAGGCCGACCTCGTGATCTCCGCCGGCTTCCTGCTGGCGGGCGACACGAACACGGTCGCCAAGGCGCACCCGGACACGCATTTCGCGATCACCGACTACGACGTCACCGGCGACCCGTTCAAGGGCCGCAAGAACGTCGAGGGCCTGACGTACGCGGCGAACGAGTCAGGCTGCCTCGTCGGCTACCTCGCTGCGCAGATGGTGAAGAAGCAGGGCGGCAAGCAGGTGATCGGCGCCGTCGGCGGCCTGGAGATCCCGCCCGTGACGATCTGGATCGCCGGGTACCAACACTGCGCGAAGCTCTTCAACCCGCAGATCAAGGTGCTCGTCGACTACTCGCAGGATTTCGTCGCCTCGGACAAGTGCAAGACCGTCGCCGAGAACATGATCTCGCAGGGCGCCCAGGTGCTCTTCCAGGTCGCGGGCGGCTGCGGCCTCGGGACGCTCAAGGCCGCCGACGAGCACAAGATCTGGGGCATCGGCGTCGACAAGGATCAGTACAACGACGCCAAGCGGGTACTCACGTCTGGCGTCAAGCGCGTCGACAACGGCGTCTTCCAGGCGATCAAGCAGGTCACCGACGGCAAGTTCAAGGGCGGCGGCAACCTGCTCTTCAACCTCGAGAACGGCGGTATGGACGTCGGGAAGATCAACCCGGCGGTGCCGCAGGCGATGATCGACAAGATGAACGCGCTCAAGGCGAAGATCATCTCGGGCCAGGTCAAGGTCCCCGCGACGCTGTAGCCGCGTCCGCCGACACACCTTCATAGAATCATCCGCGGTGGAAGCCTCCACGGTCCTCGAGATGCGAGGTGTCACGAAGCGCTTTCCCGGCGTCGTCGCCAACGACGGCGTCGATTTCGACCTGCGCCAGGGCGAGGTTCACGCCCTCCTGGGCGAGAACGGGGCGGGCAAGTCGACGCTGATGAACATCCTCTACGGGCTCTACCGGCCCGACGAGGGAGAGATCCTGGTCCGCGGCAAGACCGTCTCGTTCGGGTCGGCCAAGGACGCGATTGACCGCGGGATCGGGATGGTGCACCAGCACTTCATGCTGATCCCGGTGATGACGGTGGCGGAGAACATCGTGCTCGAGATCGAGCCGACGAAGGCCGGCGTGCTGCTCGACTACGACGTGGCCATCGAGCGCGTGCGTGACATCTCCAAGCGGTTCGGCCTCGCGGTCGACCCGACGGCGCGGGTCGAGAACATCAGCGTCGGCCAGCAGCAGCGTGTCGAGATCCTGAAGGCCCTCTATCGCGGCGCCGAGATCCTGATCCTCGACGAGCCGACGGCGGTCCTGACGCCGCAGGAGGCGGGCGAGCTGTTCGAGATCATCAAGAGCCTGCAGGCGGACGGGACGTCGATCATCTTCATCAGCCACAAACTGAACGAGGTGCTCGAGATCGCCGACCGCATCACCGTGTTGCGACGCGGCAAGGGGATCGACAGCGTTCCCCGAGAGGGCGCGACCGAGGAAGGTCTGGCGCGGATGATGGTCGGGCGCGAGGTGCTCCTGCGCGTCGAGAAGAAGCCCGCCGACCCCGGAGACACGCTGCTCGAGGTGCGCGACCTGCACGTCAACGACGAGCGGGGCCTCCCGGCCGTGCGCGACGTGTCGTTCGCCGTCCGGGCTGGGGAGATCGTCGGCATCGCCGGCGTCGAAGGCAACGGGCAGAGCGAGCTGATCGAGGCGATCACCGGCCTGCGCGCGGCCGAGAGCGGCGAGATCGCCGTCGCCGGGAACGTAATCGGCCGCTCCTCCGCACGCCGGATGCTCGACGCCGGCGTAGGGCACATTCCCGAGGATCGGCAGCGCCGCGGACTCGTGCTCGAGTTCTCGATCGCCGAGAACATCGCGCTGCACGACTACTGCTACCCGCCGGACTCACGCTTCGGCTGGCTCTTCCCGGGCCGGCTCGTCCAACGTGCGCGCGAGCTGATCAGGGAGTTCGACGTCCGCGGCGGCGGCCCGAACACGCGCAGCGGGGCGCTCTCCGGCGGCAACCAGCAGAAGGTCGTGGCCGCACGGGAGATCGCCCGCGACCCGAAGGTGCTCGTGGCTGCGCAGCCGACCCGCGGCCTCGACGTCGGCGCGATCGAGTACCTGCATCGCCGCCTGATCGAGGAGCGCGACGAGGGCCGCGCGATCCTGCTCGTCTCGCTCGAGCTGGACGAGGTCATCTCCCTCTCCGACCGCATCCTCGTCATGTACGAGGGACGGGTGGTCGGCGAGCACACGCCGGACGTGACCGAGGAGGAGATCGGCCTCGAGATGCTCGGCGGCCGCCGCAAGGAGCCGAGCGCCGCGTGAGCGAGCCGCTCGCTCCGCAGCACGGCACCGAGCCGGACGAGATCGCAGCTGCGGCGCCCGCGACCGTCGCCTCGCGATTCGAGCTCGCCCAGCGGGCCGGCGGGATCGCGGTGCCCGTCGCGACGGCGGTCCTCGCCTTCCTGATCGGCGGCCTGCTCGTCCTCGCCACCGGGCACAACCCGCTCCAGGCCTACTGGGACATCATCAAGGGCGCCGGGCTCGACTGGCTCGCGCACCCGACGAACACGGACGTCGCCAATACGGCGGCGTACAACTTCAGCCAGACGCTCCTGCAGACCTCGTCGCTGATCCTGACGGGGCTCGCCGTCGCGTTCGCCTTCCGCTGCGGGCTCTTCAACATCGGCGGGAACGGCCAATACCTCGTCGGCCTCTTCTGCGCCAACTGGGTCGGCGTGTCCTTCGTGAACATGTCCCGCCCGGCACACATCGTGGTCGGGATCGCGCTGGCGACGGCGGCCGGCGCCTTCTGGGCGGCGATTGCCGGGTTCCTGAAAGCGACCGTCGGCGCCCACGAGGTGATCACGACGATCATGCTCAACTGGATCGCCTACTGGATCGGGAACTACCTCTTCCAGCAAGGAGGCCCGCTCCAGGGGGCCCAGAACAGGCCGCTCGACATCCCGATCTCGGGCAACGTCGTGCCCAGCGCGCGACTGCCCGTCTTCTGGGGCGACGCCGAGCTGCAAGGCCTGCACATCGGCTTCTTCGTCGCGATCGCCTCGCTCGTCCTGTTCTGGCTGATCCTGAACCGGACGACCCTCGGCTACGAGGTGCGAGCGGTCGGCTACAACCCCGCCGCGGCCGCCTACGGCGGGATCAAGGTCCGGACGAACTACGTCCGCGCGATGGCGATCTCGGGCGCATTTGCCGGGCTCGCCGGCGGGCTCGACATGCTCGGCTACCAGTACAAGATCGGCACCTCCGACGTGCAGGTGCAGGCAATCGGCTTCCTCGGGATCGCGGTCGCGCTGCTCGGCCGCAACACCGCCCTCGGCGTCGGCCTCGCCGGCTTCCTCTTCGGCGGCCTGCTGTACGGCACTACTCACGGCCTGCAATCCGGCTCGATCGACCCGAGCCTCGCCGGCCACCTGACGGAGATGATCCAGGGCCTCGTCGTGCTGTTCGTCGGCGCCGACGTCCTGATCCTCTACCTGTGGAGCGTGCGCCGGAAGCTGCGGCGCCAGCGCGCAGCCGCGCCGCCCGCAGCGGAGAGCCCCGCGTGAGCAGCTACGTCGGCAGCGGCGACCGCATCCTCCGCTCGCGCTTTCTGGACGCAAAGGCCGTCGGGATCGCGGGGATCGCCCTGGGCGTGTTCGCGTTCCTGCTCGCGATCCCACCGATCGTCGTGCGGTCGCCCGTCTGGCCGGTCGTCGTCGGGATGTTCGCGATCCTGTTCGGCATCGCGGCGGCGGCGCGCGGCGGCCGGCGGGTGGGCGGGATCGCGATCGGGGTCGGCATCGCCGGCATGGCTCTGGCGGTCCTCGCAACGCGCTCGAGCACCGGAAATCTCGACCAGGTCTTCACGGCGAGCCTGATCGCCTCGATGCTCGTCTTCGCGACCCCCCTGACCTTCGGCGCGGTGGGCGGCATGTTCTCGGAGCGCTCCGGGGTCGTGAACATCGGCCTCGAGGGGATGATGCTGATGGGCGCCTTCTGGGGCATCTGGGGCGCCGACAAGACCGGCAGTTGGGTGTGGGGGGTCGCGATCGCGATGGCGGCGGGCGGCTTGCTCGCGCTGATCCACGCCTACTTCGCGATCCACCTGCGAGCGGACCAGATCGTCGGCGGTGTCGCCGTCAACTTCCTCGCGCTCGGGATAACGGGCTACTTCTTCGTGCAGCTCTACCACGGCCAGAACGTGCCGACGGGCGTCTCGCAGATCCCGAACGTTAACCTGGCGAAAGACTCCGACCACTCGTTCCTGGCCCAGTCGATCGGCCACCTCAACCTGATGATCTGGGCCGCGATCATCCTCGTCCCGCTCTCGTACATCGTGATGTTCAAGACGCCGGTCGGCCTTCGGATCCGCGCCTGCGGCGAGCACCCACGCGCGGCCGACACGGTCGGCATCAACGTCTACCTGACGCGTTACGGCGCGGTTGTTCTCTCCGGGATCCTCGCCGCGATGGGTGGGGCGTACCTGACCGTCGGCTACCTGAACACCTACAACGAAAACGTCACCGCGGGCCGGGGCTTCATCGCGCTGGCCGCGCTGATCTTCGGGAACTGGCGCCCGTTCGGCGCCTTTGGCGCCGCCCTGCTGTTCGGGTTCTCGACCGCGCTCGCGTTCCGGCTGAACGTCTACTCGTCGAACGCGGCAACGCTCTTCCAAGCGCTTCCGTACGTCCTCACGCTGATCGCCGTCGCGGGCGTGATCGGCCGCACCGTCCCGCCCGCAGCCGTTGGACGCCCTTACAAGAAGCAGTAGCGACCGGGGACGCAACGATGCGGCGCGCGGCTCCGTGCTGCTGGCGCTCGTCGCGCTCGCGGTGCCGCCGGTTGCCTTCGTCGCTGCCCGGCGGCTTGACGAGGCGACGCTCCTGCAGGCGACCGGTGCCACGTTCGCGTCCGGCCTGCTCGGCGGCTTGGCGATGCTGCTGGCGCGACGAGGCCTGCGGAACATCGACCGCACGATCGGCCGCCTTGGCGGCGAGGGTGCGGCGCGAGTGGGGCGGCTGCTCGGGTTGATCTCGCTCTGCGTGGGGCTGACGGCAGGTGTGGCGCTCGGTGTCTATGCCCTGTTGACCCTCTTCGGCTAAGAGCGGATCGCCACTACAATCGGCTGTTCCCGTGTTCGAGATCGGAAACAGTCTTCGCGAGGCGCGCGTCCGTCAGCAGCTCGAGCTGACCGAGATCGAGCTCGCGACCAAGATCAGGGCGCGCTACCTGCGCGCTCTCGAGGAGGAGACCTTCGAGGCCCTCCCTGCCCAGACCTACGTCAAGGGCTTCCTGCGCACCTACGCCGACTACCTCGGCCTCGACGGGCAGCTGTACGTCGACGAGTTCAACTCCCGTTACGGCAGCGAGGCCGACGACCAGCGCGAAGCGGTCGTCGCGCGTCGCAGCTCGCAGGTGCGCCGGCAGCAGCACCGCCGGGTCGAGAACGGCTGGGTGCTGTTCGCGCTGGCGGGCATCGGTTTGCTGTTCGCCTTCACGATCGCGGCGTGGAAGTTCGGCGGCAACGGCAAGGAGCAGATCCCGAACCTCGGCACGACCACGGCGCAACAGAGACACGTGCTCCCGGCCGTGCACAAGCAGCCGGCCGCAAAGCCCACGAGCTTCCGACTCTACGTCCGCGCAACCCACGGCAACTGCTGGGTCGAGGTGCGCAACTGGTCGGCGAGCGGGCGCGACCGCTTCAGCGGCACGGTCGAGCTCGGACAGGCGCAGCGGTTTGTCGCACGCCGCCTGTGGGTGAACTTCGGCAACCCGGGGAACGTCGCGATCGTCTACAACGGCAAGCAGGTCGCGATCACGCGACCCGGCCCGTACGTCTTCACTACGCGCGGCTTTTCGCCCGCCGCTTGAGCCGGCCGCGCGGCTTCGTCGTCGTCACCGGCAGCGAGCTCGTCCGCGGTGACCGCACCGACCTGAACGGCCCGTTCCTGGCGGCGGAGCTGCTGCGGCTCGGCGTCGAGCCGGCGCGCATCTCGATCGTGGGGGACGACGCCGCCGAGCTCGAGGAGGCGCTGCGCGAGGGCTTGCGCGCCGATCTCTGCGTCGTCTCCGGCGGGCTCGGCCCGACCCACGACGATCGCACCGTCGAGCTCGTCGCGCGCGCCACCGGACGCGACCTCGTGGTCGATGAAGCGCTCGAGGCCGAGATCGAAGCGGTCTCGCGGTCGGTGGCCGAGCGGCTGCACCGCCCGTACGCAGACTTTGCCGAAGGGGTGCGCAAGCAGGCGACGCTGCCCGAGGGCGCGCTCGTCGTCGGGATAGCCGGTACCGCGCCTGCGCTGGCGCTCGACGCGGATCGAACCGCCGTCGTCGTGCTCCCCGGGCCGCCGAGCGAGCTGCAGCGTCTCTGGCCGCGGGCGCTGGAGGCCCCGGGCGTCCAGGCCGTTCTCGCGCGCGCGCGTGAACCCGAACGCCGCGTTCTGCGCTTCTACGGCGCGAGCGAGTCCGAGATCGCGCGCGCACTGGCGGAGGCCGGGGGAGAGGGCGACGGAGTGACCGCGACGATCTGCGCGCGAGAGTTCGAGATCCACGTCGACCTGTTCGTCGACGAGGAGGGGCGGGAGCGCGCGGACGAGCTCGTGGCCGGGCTGCGCAAGCGCACCGGGCAGTACGTTTTCGCCGACGACGAGCGCCCGGTGGAGGCTCTGGTGCTGGACGCCTGCCGCGAGCAGGGGCTGACCCTTGCCAGCGCCGAGTCCTGCACCGGCGGCCTCGTCGCGGCGCGATTGACGGCGGTTCCCGGCTCGAGCGACGTCTTCGTCGGCGGAATCGTCGCGTACGCGAACGGCGTCAAGGCACAGGAGCTGGGCGTCGGGCTGGGCGTGCTCGAACGACACGGAGCGGTCTCCGCGGAGGCTGCCGCGGCGATGGCGAGCGGCGTGCGGGAGCGACTCGGAGCCGACGTGGGAGTGGCCGTCACCGGCGTCGCAGGGCCGGGCGGTGGCACCGCGGAGAAGCCCGTGGGCCTGGTCTACCTCCACGCCGAGGCGCCTAACGGGGACGCCGCGCGCCAGCTGAGCCTTCCGGGCGACCGCGCGACCGTGCGCGGGCGTGCGACGGTGGCGGCGCTCCACCTCGTGCGTACGCTTCTGGCACAGGGCCGTCACGAAGACGCGTGAGCTCTCCTGCTAGCGTCGCAGGCGATGAGCGGCTACGCCTTTTCCTGGCGCTTCGCCTCCCCGCCGAGACGGCCGAGGGGCTGGTCGCCTGGCAGCGCGAGACCTTCGCCGAGGTGCCGGAAGTCAGGCCGCTTCCTGGCGACCACCTGCATGTCACTCTGGCGTTCCTGGGGCACCGCCCGGCGGCGGAGCTGCCGTCGATCGTCGCCGCCCTACGCGCTGTCTGCGCCGCCGCCGAGCAGCCGCGCCTTTCGCTCAGCGGCTACCGCGAGACGCGCAGCGTTGGCATGCTCACCTTCGACGACGAGGGCGAGCGTGCAGCGCGTCTGGCGGCCGACCTGCACGGGCGTCTCCGCGCGCTCCGCGTCTACGAGCCGGAGCGGCGAAGGTGGCTTCCGCACGTGACGGTCGTGCGATTCCGCAGGCGACCGCGTCTAGCGCCCGCCCTGCCCGAGCTTGGCCCGTTCGCGCCGTCCGACGCGGCTGCTTTCCTGTCTCGGCTACGCCCCGGTGGGGCGCAATACGAAGTCCTCGAATCCGTGGAAGTGGGAGGGAGATGACGATGGACCGAGAGCAGGCTCTCGATACCGCGCTCGGCCAGATCGAGCGCCAGTTCGGCAAGGGCTCAGTGATGCGCATGAACGACCGTGCCCAGGTGGCGATCGGCTCGATCTCGACGGGGTCACTGTCCCTCGACCTCGCGCTCGGCATCGGCGGTCTGCCGCGCGGCAGGATCGTCGAGGTCTTCGGCCCGGAGTCCTCGGGCAAGACGACCCTCGTCTACCACGTGATCGCCGAGGCCCAGCGCCGGGGCGGGATCTGCGCCTTCATCGACGCGGAGCACGCGATGGACCCGGCCTACGCGAAGCGGATCGGCGTCAACATCGACGACCTGCTGGTCTCGCAGCCCGACACCGGCGAGCAGGCGCTCGAGATCGCAGAGCTGCTGATCCGGTCCGGCGCGCTCGACGTCGTCGCGGTCGACTCGGTCGCAGCGCTGACGCCGAAGGCCGAGATCGAGGGCGAGATGGGCGACTCCCACGTCGGCCTGCAGGCCCGGCTGATGAGCCAGGCGCTGCGCAAGCTCGCGGGCACGCTCAACCGGACCGACACGATCTGCCTCTTCACGAATCAGCTCCGCGAGAAGATCGGGGTCATGTTCGGCAATCCGGAGACGACTCCGGGCGGCCGTGCGCTCAAGTTCTATTCGTCGGTCCGGCTCGACATTCGACGGATCGAGACGCTGAAGGACGGCGTCGAGGCGTACGGCAACCGCGTTCGTGTGAAGGTGGTCAAGAACAAGGTCGCACCGCCGTTCAAGCAGGCGGAGTTCGACATCATCTACGGCACCGGCATCTCGTGGGAGGGCACGGTCCTCGACTCGGGCCTCGAGCGCAAGGTCGTGCAGAAGTCGGGTTCGTACTTCAGCTTCGAGGAGGAGCGGCTCGGCCAGGGGCGGCAGAACGCGAGTGCGTTCCTGCGCGAGCACCCAGACGTCACGCAGCAGATCCTGCAACGGCTGCAGGCCCTCGCCGGTCCCGACCAGGTGGTCTCGGCCCGGCTGCTGCCGGCGGCCGACGCGGAGTCGAACGGCAAGCCCGCGGCCGACGCCGAGACGAACGGGAAGGCTGCGGCCAAGAAGACCGAGGACGCCGACGTCGAGGCCGAGGTCGCAGCGAAGGCATAGGTGGGGATCGCTCCGGAGCGCACCGACCCGCTAGCCGTGGCGATGCGGGCACTCGCCAGGCGCGAGCACTCGGAGCGCGGCCTACGGCAACGGCTTGCGCGTGCCGGCGTCGACTCCGAGGAGGTTGATGCGACGGTCGAGGAGCTCCGCCGTACGGGCCTGCTCGACGAGGGGCGGTTCGCCGCGGAGCGGGCGCGTGTCCTCGCCGAGCGCGGGCGCGGAGACGCCGCCATCCGGCACGAGCTCGAACGGGAGGGCCTCGCCGGCAGCGAGATCGAGGCCGCTTTGGCTGCCCTCGAGCCGGAACGAGAACGCGCCGAGCGGCTGGTCGTCCGTCGCGGCGCCACGCCGGCCACGGCCCGCCTGCTGGCGAGCCGGGGCTTCGACGAGGACGTCGTCGCGACAGTCGTTGCGCAGCCGCTCTGACCCGCGGTAGGATGCGCAGGCTTCATTCGACATTTTGCCTGCATCTAACGTGTTTCCGAATCGGACCCCAGTGACCTTCGACACGACCACACAACCAACGCGCGGGAGGGGGCGTAGTAGCGGCGGCTAGCTGACCCGCCCGGCGAGGCACGCGCGCCTCGCCTTCCCGACCCGATTCGAGCATGTCCCGGTGCATGCGGTGCGAATGAGCACCGCGTTCCGGCGCGGACAACGGTTCCCGGCCGAGCCACCCGGCCCGGCCCTAGCTAGGGAGCGCGCATGGTCGTCGTCATCGGGATCGTGATCGGGATCGCAGCAGGGGTCGGCCTTGCCTTCCTCTCGCTCCACGCGTTCGCGGGCTCGCGTCTCGCCGCCGCCCGCCGCACTCGCCAGCTGCTCGTCACCGAGGCCAAGCACGAGGCGGACGCGGCGCGGCGTGAGGCGCAGATCGAGCTGCGCGAGGAGTCCGTCCGGCTCCGCGCGGAGCTCGAGCAGGAGGTGAGCGAGCGCCGCGCCGAGATCCTGAAAATCGAGGAGCGGGTCCTCGCGAAGGAGGAGGACATCGACCTGAAGCTCACCGAGCTCGGCCGCCGAGAGCAGGGGGTAGCCGACCGCGAGCTGCACACGAAGCAGCTCCAGGAGGAGCTGAAGGAGGCGCGGGAGTCGGAGCTGGGGGAGCTCGAGCGCATCTCCGGCATGACCGTCAACGAGGCGAAAGCACACCTGCTCGACCGGTCCGAGGAGCTTGTCCGGCACGAGCTCGCGCGGCGCGTGCGCCAGGCCGAGGAAGAGGCGCGTGCCGAGGCGAAGCGCCGCGCGCGCAACCTCGTCGCCGACGCGCTCCAGCGCGTCGCCGCGAACCACGCCGCCGAGACCACCGTCTCCCTGATCGAGCTCCCCTCCGACGACATGAAGGGCCGGATCATCGGCCGCGAGGGTCGCAACATCCGTGCGCTCGAGCACCTGACCGGCGTCGACGTGATCATCGACGACACGCCTCAGGCTGTCGTCCTGTCCTCGTTCGACGGCATTCGGCGCGAGGTCGCAAAGCTCACGCTCACGAAGCTGATCGAGGACGGCCGTATCCACCCCGCTCGGATCGAGGAGATGTACTACCAGTCGAAGTCGGAGATCGAGGAGCACATTCGCCAGGCAGGGGAGCAGGCGGTCTTCGAGGCCAACTGCGGCGATTTTCACGAAGAGCTCGTCAAGGTGCTCGGGCGCCTCCGCTTCCGCACGAGCTACGGGCAGAACGTGCTCAAGCACACGCTCGAGGTCGTGCACCTCGCGGGGATCATGGCGGCAGAGCTCGAGGCGAGCGTGAAGACGGCCCGGCGCGCGGCGCTCCTGCACGACCTCGGCAAGGCGTTGACACACGAGGTCGAGGGCTCGCACGCGCTCCTCTCTGCGCAATACGCGCGCCGCTACGGCGAGTCGCCCGCGGTCGTGCACGCGATCGAGGCGCACCACTACGAGATCGAGCCCCAGACGGTCGAGGCCGTGCTGCTGATCGCGGCGGACGCGATCTCGGCCTCACGGCCGGGCGCGCGCGGCGAGAGCCTCGAGCACTACATCAAGCGCCTGGAGGCGCTCGAGGAGGTCGCGGCGCGGCACAGCGGCGTCGAGAAGGTCTACGCGCTTCAGGCCGGCCGTGAGATCCGCGTGATCGTGAAGCCGAAGGAGGTCGACGACGACGCGGCCGTGCTGCTCTCGCACGAGATCGCGCGCGAGATCGAGGACCAGCTCGAGTACCCGGGTCAGATCAAGGTGACGGTGATCCGCGAGTCACGGTCGGTCGAGTTCGCCAAGTGAGCGAGGACGAGCCGAAGCTCTACGGCGAGCTGGCGCCCTGGTTCCATCTGCTGACGGCGCCCGAGGAATACGCCGAGGAGGCCGAGCTCTACCGGCGCCTGCTCGTGGAGGCGGCGGATGGGCCCGTGCAAACCGTGCTCGAGCTCGGGAGCGGGGGCGGCAACAACGCTTCGCATCTGAAAGCCCACTTCGAGCTGACGCTCGTCGACCGCTCGCCGCAGATGCTCGAGCTGAGCCGGTCGCTGAACCCGGAGTGCCGGCACCTCGAGGGCGACATGCGCAGCTTTCGCGCAGACGAGACGTTCGACGCCGTGTTCGTCCACGACGCCGTCTCGTACATCACGAGCGAGCGCGATCTCGCGACAACCATCGAGACGGCGGCCCACCACACGCGTCCCGGCGGCGCAGTGCTGTTCGCGCCCGACTACGTCCGGGAGCGCTTCGCGCCTCACGTCGGCACGGGCGGCCACGACGGGGCCGACCGTGGCCTCCGTTACCTCGAGTGGGTCTGGGACCCTGATCCCGGCGACGAGACGTACCTCTCCGACTTTGCCTACCTCCTGCGCAACCCGGGGGGCGAGGTGCGCGCAGTGCAGGACCGACACGTTTGCGGCGTCTTTCCGCGCGCGACCTGGCTCACCCTGCTCGCAGCGGCCGGCATCGACGCCGAGGCGCAGCCGACCGGCGAAGAGCCCGCCGGAGCGGAGCTCTTCGTCGGTCGGAAGCTGCGCGCCTAGAGCCGGGTGGAGAGCAGCTTCAAGAGCGCTGCCTGCTCGGCCGTGAAGGACTTGCCGGGCTCAACGCCCGTCTTCGCGTCCACCTGGTTGCGGAACGCCTTCAGGAACCCGGCCTTGATCTCGGGCGTCGTAGCGGCGGCGGCCTCGACGAGCTTGGCGCAGAGCGCATCCGCGTCCTGAGAGCGCCGTGCGTAGCTGCGGACGAGCGCGCAGAGGCTGTCGTAGCTGGTCACGACGGCCACCGATCCGCGGTACTCGGTAAAGCTGCCGTCCTTGTCTCGCACGATGGCGCCCACCGAGCGCGTACCGGTGTCGGCGGTGGCGCAGCTCGCGCTTGCCGCCGAGCCGAAGGGGCCGTAGCCGGAGCCACAGTCGAACGCGTAGGCGAAGCCGGCCGACCGATCGGCGGCTGACGGCTCGACAACACTCCCGAGCGAGAGCGTGAAGGGGAAGCCCGCAGAGGTCGACGCGGGAGCTGTGAACGTCGCCGTCGGCGCAACGGTGGTGACCGTGACGACCGCCTGTGCCGTCGTCGCAGCCGCGCCATCGGTCGCGCGCACGGTGACGGTCGCCGAGGCCGGGCCGTCGTCGGCGGAGAACGAGACACTCTGCCCGGGCGTCTCGAACGTCCCGTTCCCGTCGAGGTCCCACGCGTAGGCGAGCGTGTCCCCGTCGGGATCGCTCCCCGTGGCGCTCACGGTCGTGCTGCTGCCCTCGGCGACCGAGTACGGGCCGCCCGCGGCCACCGTCGGGGCCGAGTTGAGCTGGAACCCGATCACGACGGGGTCGTGGTCGGAGGAGCGGTACGGGCCCGGGTCGTAGAACGTGTTCACCTGGTTCGGGGTCTTGAACTCCGTGTTGTAGTCGAGCACCGTCGGCTCGTCGGGGTTGATGTGCCAGTGCCCGACACCGGTCGCCTTCGCT